>Ga0325411_1002530_pt1 | contig 20740 bp, 14 predicted proteins | sample PopdelMetagenome_13_FD_206181 | JGI IMG/M metagenome (GOLD analysis project Ga0325411, IMG submission 206181) | Populus deltoides microbial communities from Bellville, Georgia, United States - Xylem-PdIQD-R4 | ecosystem: Host-associated > Plants > Phyllosphere > Stem > Wood/Secondary xylem...
AAAAAAATTAAATCTCGTGATAAATAATCAAATATGAGATTATCAAAACAAAAATAAAAAGAGAAAATAGTAATGCTTAGAAAAGAAACTTGGGTCTAGGTTGATTTTAATTTCACCTAATTATTTACTAGCCATGGACATGAAACTAACTTGGGTCCTCTGTTTGATCCAACGTCTGGTCTCCAAGTTTAACTTTTATGAATTTGTATCATGATTTACAAGTATGGGACTTTTTTGTAATTTTATTTTATTGCAGTCCTATATTTGTAATTTTATTTTATCTGGGAACTATTTTGTAACATAATATAAGTACAAGGATAAAACATCACTAATTATTTTAATTTTTTAAAAGAGAAATTAAAAACTCAAAACTCAAAACCAGCTCTCACCAAAACTCAAAATCATAAAAACCCTACCCAAACACCTAATTGAAAAGGAGACCCAAATTCGCAGAATATCAAACACCACATTCGATTATTCGAGCCCTAATTCTCTCAAGTAAATCACTTACCTGGAAAAATCTTCTCTTAGGTTTTTGTTATTCATCGATTCTGATTCAGTTTCGAATTAAAAATTGCTTACCTTTTTGTGAAAACAACGAGCATTACTGGGTTTTGTAATAAAACATGAAATTTGAAATTTTGAAGCAATAACCAGCATTATAAGCATAATTCCTTTCTGGATTTTGTTTTGTTTGAGCTGTTTTGCCGTTTCTGTTTCTGGGTTTTGCTTGACTTGTTTATGAAGCTAATTCTCTCTTTCATTTCTTGGCATTACTATTTTTGGAGGGTCTATGTGAGTGAAAATGGAGGACAAACACGAGGAAGTTGAGGACATTGAGAGTGGTTCAAGTGATTCATTTATTGACGACGACGACGACGACGAAGATTCTAATAATGATGATGATAATGAACCTTCTACATCTGGACAAGATGATGGGACCCGTATTCAGGTCTCTCTCTCTCTTTTTCTTCTGTTTTCTTATTACTGTTAAGTGTTAATTACACTGCTGTTGATTGATAGTTTTTAGAGTATGCTATTTGTTTATATGAATGTTACTATTTTTGGATACTAGTATTATAGGTTCGAACTTGTGAAAAAAGAGTCTCGTGGGCATGGATTGTTCAAATGACCAATCTTGAATTAATGAACATTCCATTGAGCGGAAGCCTAAATGAACATGCTTGATAGAAAGGCACGAAGAAGAAGAACGAATGGGTTTAGGTTAACAATGGGCCTGGAAAGAGTAACAATAGTGGTTTACCATGGTAGGCCATGACACCACGTTAATGTAATAGGTGGAGCACATCCATTAGAAAAGGCCATTTGAACTCTTGTAAGTTTAAAACCTGCCAATCTTCTACAGCAAACGGTTTTATTTTTACTTTCATGGTGCAGGAACCTTTGACCGACCAAGAAGTAGAGGAGTTGGTTGCTGAGTTCCTGGAAGTTGAGAGTAAGGTATCCAAATTTTTTTTTGCTTTACTTTACCATTCTGCTCTCTTTTTTTTTTCAATTTTATTTTAGAAGGTTTACTAAAGCTTACTTTAGGCTGCAGAGGCTCAAGAAGCACTGGAAAAGGAGTCTCTTGCAAAAGTAGAGAGTGATGTGAGAGAGGAGTTGGCACGAAGTCTCCAGGGTGATGATGTTAGTTATGCTGCTTTCTAATTGTTTCCGGAGTTTTTGTTATATCAACTTTGCCTATCATTTATGCATTTCTTTCTTGTCTATGTCTAGCTGGAGGCAGCTGTTGAAGATGAGATGGCAACTTTCAGGGAAGAGTGGGAAAATGTGCTCGATGAGCTCGAGACTGAGAGTTATCATTTGTTGGTCTGCTTCTTTCTTCAATTTGAGTAAAATTTATTGTTCTTAATGCATTTTTTCAGTGAATTTATCTCGAGGCAAACCAGAAAAGGTCATAATTTGCCATATATCCCATAACATTTTTTTAGCAAAAAGCTTCTTTGATACATAACACCTCGCTGCATTTTTCACTGGTTTCTTATCCTTCAATATCCATGATGCGATCCCATTGTTTATGAAGCTTACTCAGGAGGAACTTAAATGCATTCCCTTGTTGTTTCTTCATCAGATTTTGAACTTTATGCATCGGGACATGGGTGCTATTATTGTTTATGTGGCTCTAGCAGATTCCATTTGGCTGGTAGCAGCATGTGCATGGTTCAACTCATGTTTTTTTACCATTTTGCTATGGTTTTGAGATCATCCATACAAGCAATAAATATGTTGAACAGAGTCACCAAAATAGAAAAACTGAGCATTTTAATCAGTAGCAAGCAGGTCTGAATCTGTTGTTTGTGATCTGATGGGATGTGAAAACAGATATGATTTTAAGAACAGTACATTTACGGTTGTAGTGTATGCAAATGAGTTATGATTGCATAGTTACCTAGAAGTGCTGTTTTAGGAGTGTTGGAGTGAAGGAGGAGGAGGCCAAAAGATGTAAAAAAAGGCATGGAGAAAGTAACCACAAATCAAAAGGCAGCTTCCAAAATTTTTTAAACACAGCTGAATTCTCAAATCAGCTGTTTTAGGAATGTTGCATGGACATGGAGACTGCTCGATCCCTGCACACCCTGTACCTTAAAGCAGCTTTGAAGCATCTCTAGGATTAGAATTTTGGAAAGTAGATAGTTAAAATACTTGACCACAAAACTTAGTGCCTGTTTGTTTAAGCTTCTCAAATCATCCCTTTTTGTGCTTTTCAACCTGCTTTTTGTCCAAAAAGCCAGTTTAGAAGCTTAAACAAACGGGACCTTAGTAAAGGAACAAAAGAAACCCAACTTAGGCCTTATTAGGATATAACCAAGGCCTATTCCAAGAAAACAAATTTAAACTTTTGAGTTTAGGATGGATGTTCCTTATTAAGCAAGCCAGACATGCAGCATCAGTTGTAGAAGAGCTACCAGGTCTTAATCATTTTATTAAACTGATCCATTAATCCATGAAGTATGGGCAGTTCTTCAAAATTCATATATTAATGGAACCATTAGGTTTTGAATTGTTAAGGGAGCATAACAATTATTGCGTTCTGGTTTAATAAGAATATTTATGGTGAACCGGACTGTTCAGGCAACATATGATTGCTAGCATAAAATGGGCCATTTTTTTTGTTTTTGTTTATGTGAAGTGAAGTTTTCTGCCCATCTTTGATGATTTCCCATAGGAAAAGAAGTTGTCATGTTATATTTCCATTTTCTGCCCCTAATTCATTTGCTTTGCCTAACAGGAACAACTTGATGGGACTGGTATTGAGCTGCCAAACCTTTATAAGTGGATTGAGAGCCAGGCTCCAAACAGTTGCTGCACTGAAGCTTGGAAAAGAAGGGCACACTGGGTGGGAACTCAGATGACCAAGGAAACGACTGATACAGTAGCTGATGCTGAGAAATATCTTCAAATCCATAGGCCTGTTAGACGGTAAGGTTTTGATTTTTCAGCATGGTGAATTGTACAAGGTTTGAATTCCATTTAAATAATATACTTTCTGGGCTCAGAAAACATGGTAAATTGTTGGAGGAGGGTGCAAGTGGATTTCTGCAGAAAAAAATTGCAATGGATGGAAGCGAGGCTATTGCAGAAAATGGAGAAGTAGATTGGGCCTCTATGAAGAAACTATTCTCAACTAGCAGTTCTGAGGATGTTGCTTCATTTGGCAGCAAGCATTGGGCTTCTGTTTACCTTGCCAACACTCCCCAGGAAGCTGCACTTATGGGACTTAAATTTCCTGGAGTCAATGAGGTGACATTTTTAGTTTGCGTGTATAATTTGCTACCTTATGATATTTCTGCTTTGTTACTTCTGTCTTAAGCATTTTCCAACCTCTCAGCAATTTCATGCTGTGTCATTTGGAATGAAAATCGATTCACAATATTACTGAACAAGGGCTAGTTGTTTTCATCTTATTTTGGCTGATCTGATGTATTGGTTCATTATGTTTTGTCTTGATGCAGAGTTTCCAAGCTTAGTATAAACCATCTGTACTTTTAGGATGTCTTTTTTATTTTATGGGCATTTCTTTTCCAATTCTGTTTCTCTGCTCTTATAATTCAAAAGGAAGCAATCTAAACATTGAATCAAGTTTCAAGAAGCATATCGCCTCACCCACTCAGCAAACCTTCTTAGGGTAGGGTAGAAACAGACTCTGACATTTTCAAGTTACTAATTGACTCACAATTACTTGACTGTCAGGATTGGTTGGACTTTTGTTTTGTGGTCTTGTTCTATCTGTTTCAGCTGGCCTTCCTTTGTCTCCATTATGCTAAAGTTCAAACTTAACAATGTCCTCTTTGGTAGAAACTTGCAATAGCTTTGAGATTTACCTTATTTCAGGTTGAGGAGATTGAAGACATTGATGGGAATTCCACTGATCCATTTGTTGCAAAGGCCATAGCAAATGAAAAGGAATTAGTTCTTTCAGAGGAACAGAGAAAAAATTACAGAAAGGTTAGTCGATATTGTTGTATTGAATATTACAATTTTTATTTCCTTAAGTTTTCAGATTAATATTCTGGACATTGAATTACTTGTTTTAGTTTCTTTGGAGCCTTATTTGTGGTGGTATTAACTTGATTAGCTAGTTCATTAGGACATTATGAACTTACATTTTAAAGCCAGATAGGTCAAAATGCTGCTCTCATCAAACTCTATGCAATCTGATGAGGTGATCAGAGTGTCTGTGGATAGTTGCGATTAAAGTTCCCATTAATTGTCATCCCCATTGGTGGTTAAGCTGCAGTGTTTCTACTGGTGCTTGATGGATTGTTGAATTTTTTGTTTTGGTGATTGGGATTCTTTTTGTTTACATTAATTGTCATCCCCATTGGTGGTTAAGCTGCAGTGTTTCTACTGGTGCTTTAGGGATTTGTTGAATTTTTTGCGTTGGTGATTGGATCCTTTTTTTATGTTTAGAACTTTGTGAATGTAATCCTTTGTGCTTAATCCGGAAAATCCAAACCTTCATGGTATCTTGGGATTATCATAGGATAATTTTGCTTTTTTCTTTGAGATGTCATGCTTCAGTTGCTTTCGCGTGAGTTTTGCTGAGGTTTAGTGGGATTGGGCTGCTCTTCTATGATATTCCTTTTACTTTCATGTTTTGGAGGATGAATTTTGTCCAACATGCTTTTGCAATTCTTTTCAGTCAGTTAATGCAATTTTCTTTTATCTAAAAATGTATTGGTAGTCCATCATGCAAATTTGTATGTACTGTAGATTATAGTGATTGTCAAGCTTCTTTGATTCTATGCTCAGATGATAATAAATTGTGTGGTTCTTATATTTGTACTTCAAAAGGTCAAAGAGGAAGATGATGCAAAAATTGATCAGAAACTTCAACTTCGTTTGAAACAAAGGAGACGTCTTAAGAGATGTAAACAGGTGAGATTTTCCATTCTTTGTTTTCTTGTTTGATTTGTCTGTCATTTCCATGTTATCTAAGCCATGGATTCTATGTTTTGTTGTTGAATGATGGGACTCTTGACATGAACTTTGAAGTACGGGAGGGTATCAAATTTTGGTTTTTCAGAGTTTGAAATTGTTCCATATCAAACTAGGTCTCGGAAATTTAATTGATTGCGTATGTCGATGCTATCATGTTCTTAAAGTTGAACTGTTTCTATTAAAGTATTATTGTTTGAATTAGGTGTTGGAAATTTAATTGGTTGCGCAGTGTATGCTTCAGCTATTATGTCTTCAATAGCTCAACTGTTTTTTTGCGGGGATGCTACAGAGTATATACTCTCTAGGCAATCCTTCTATATGTGAAGTCATGGTTATTAGTGTAAAACTATATGTTTCTTGAAATAGACTAGTCATGTTCCTTTTTCTTGTACTCTTATTTAATTAGGGTGTCAGCTCAGTCGTCCAGGAAATGGGAACAAACATGACTGAGTCATTGCCTCTGGATGACAATTATCATGAGGTCACATGCCAAGATTTGAAGAAAGACGTGTGTGAAAATTCTGGAGACCTTGATATGGAACAGTTGATGAGTGAGAGCAATTCAGTTTTCCCAGAATCTGATGCCTCTGAACCCAGAAGGTCCAAGCGTCCAAATGAGAGTGAGGACCTAAGCATCAATAATAAGAAGATTCGAACTGTTATCATAGACAGTGACAATGAAGCAGACATTTTGGGGGATAAATCAGTACACGACATTAAAGTTGAAGACCAATCAACTTTGCTAGAAAACATTGGGGACCCTTCTGCTGGCTGCAATCCTTCACAGGGTTCAAGTGAGAAGTTTCAGTGCACTGCCTGTGATAAAGTTGCTGTTGAAGTGCACTCACATCCACTTTTGAAAGTAATTGTTTGCAAAGATTGTAAATTCTTAATGGAGGAAAAAATGCATGTGAAGGTATGAATTTTAATAATGCCTATGCATTCACCCAAGTTGCTTCAAATAGGTTATAAAATGCTCAAGTATATCATTTCCTTCATAGATATGTATGTAAGCAGTTACCTAGGATTATTGTCGTAACCAGGTGTTTTTCTTTTCAGTCATCATAATAATGTTAATGTGTGGATCAACTTACAAGGATTCTCTTTTTACATACATAACGTACTTAGATTCTTTCTCTTAGTTGTGTTTGATGATGTGATATATAGATAAAACAAAACAGAGTTTCCATCAGAAAACAATGAAAGCTAAATAATTTTAACCTTTACGGAATTATAGGTATAACTTTATCCCTAGTTCCTTGAATATCATTTGCCAAGTGATAATAAAAACTCAAGATATGCAAAAAAAACATTTACCTCCATCTTTACATGCCATAGAAGTCTGATGATTGTAAGACTGCTGGTTCTTACAATTGGTTGTGACAAAGCCTAGTATTTGTCTCTTTTCTAGCATGCTTAACAAAAACAACAACAAATTAAAACTTTTATTGCTTGGAGTCTGAAAATTTCTAAAGTATTGAATTTGATTCTGTAGACTGTTACAACTTACTAGGATCATATTGATTTTGCAAAAAGTGAAAAATTTCTAGCACATCATTGTTTGTTGCTTTTGTTGTTTTTAATGCTTTTTATCCTATTAAGTTTTCCACAAAATTTCATTCCTGTGCTGAACTTGTTGCAGGATCCTGACTGTTCTGAGTGTTACTGTGGATGGTGTGGAAGAAACAATGACTTGGTAAGTTGTAAGTCATGCAGAACATTATTCTGCACTGCTTGTATAAAAAGGAACATCGGTGAAGAGTACTTGTATAAGGTTCCAGTTTCTGGTTGGCAATGTTGTTGTTGCTCTCCAAGTCTGCTACAAAGACTTACATCACAGTTAGAGAAAGCCATGGGGTCTGGAGATATAATGGTTTCGAGTTCTGATAGTGATTCAGACTCTTCAGATACAAATGACGGTGTTACAATCAGGTATAGTGTTCATTATGAGACAGATCTTTGGCTGTAGTTTTCTGAATTATTCACTAGATTTTCTCATTCTTTTAGTTTGGTAATTTTTGTTTCCCATATCCTATTCTATCCAAAATTTGTTATGTTTAATCCCAAGCATAATTCTCAAATTATGCTGTATTGTGACAGCTCTAAGAGAAAGAATAAAAAGAAGATTAGAAGAATCATTGATGATGCTGAATTAGGAGAAGAGACCAAGAGAAAAATTGCTATTGAAAAGGTGCTCTGTGTTTTGAATGCTTGATTTGGTCAAATCTGTTATGTCAGTACTGATTATCTATTGTTTACGATCTTATGCAGGAACGTCAAGAACGCTTGAAATCCCTGAAAGTCAAGTTTTCTGACAAATCCAAGATGATGAATTTTGCGAGCTGTAGCGGAAACTTACCCGAAGGTGCTAGTGTTGAAGTGATTGGTGATGCCACAACTGGTTATATTGTGAATGTTGCGAGGGAAAAAGGTGAAGAAGCTGTGAGGATTCCTCCAAGCTTATCATCTAAATTGAAAGCCCATCAGGTTCCATTCTATCCCTGTGCAGTTTCCCATACTTCAGTCTAGTTGTCTTGTTAATTGGTTGCAGCATTCTGTTTCTTGTATCCAAAGTGTAATGACATTGCTTCAAACCTAGCTCACAACCCTTTAGGGTTCTTTGCCCACCACCTTACTTGAAATTAATAATCAGTTCCCAACTTGCTGTCTTATTATTCTAGTGATTATGACACCCAGAACATTTGACACCAGCTGGTGTTAAATAGATGTGTTTAACTTTAAAGTGTAGGAAGTGAGGACCTGGATAGGGGTCTTATTTGAATGTGCTTTCGTATTAATAGTTACATGTCATCACTGATACTGATTTTTCGTTTTTATTTCTATCTTATTATAAATGTATTCATATATTTGCTTACCTAAGTTGATTTGACATTGCAGGTGGCAGGGATAAGATTTCTATGGGAAAATATTATACAGTCAATTAGAAAAGTGAAGTCTGGGGATAATGGTCTTGGTTGTATTTTAGCGCATACAATGGGCCTTGGTAAAACTTTTCAGGTATTCTGTTCAGCTTCTCTTTTGAACATTCCACTTCTCTTTGGTAATACATTAGGGCGTGTATTGTGAGTTGTATTAAGAATGCTTGTCACTAAATCTGGTAAGTGTTAATTGGCGAGTTCTTGCCAATTTATTTCAACTTTCTAGGTAAGTTATTTGCTTTATTCCTGATGTTTGCAATTAAATGTTAACTCTATCTATTCTAAATTATAGAATTTTGTTCTAAATTAGAGCATAGTGAACAATCAGTTTACTGGTTGTAGTTTTAGTGGCAGTGTTAGTAATAGTAAGAACCTTTTATTGCTAACTGTCATGCCATAATCTAATTGTACGGCATATTGTTATACTCATTTAATCTGGTTGGATAGTTACTTTGCTTGATTTAATGATTTGCATTACAGGTCATAGCTTTTCTGTACACTGCCATGAGAGGTGTTGATCTGGGTTTAAGAACAGCACTAATTGTGACTCCTGTGAATGTGCTGCATAACTGGCGCAAGGAGTTCATGAAGTGGACACCTTCAGAAGTAAAGCCGATCCGTGTTTTCATGCTGGAGGATGTGTCGAGGTTTTGTTGTATACTTTTCCCCTTTTTTTTCTTTGATTGTATAGCAAAAGAAATTGTCAATTGATTTTACTCATTAAATTTCAAGTGCAGTATTATCAGAATATTTGTTTTTAACTAAGCTACAGTGTAACTCCTTTTATATGAATTATCAATGATAACTTCAGTTCGGAATTTATCCCTTGGAAAGAATGTGGACATTATTGTCAATGAACTAGCAGCAGAAATCATGACTTTTGGGTATTTTCATTGAAAGACAAGATTATTTGATTTTGTAAAATGAATAGAAAATGTACCTGATGTCCAAATATAAGAAACAAAGCCAAGATTGCTAATATCTGTATAGCGTCTAGCAAGTGATCAGGCAATGCCATGTATTCTTTACCTATTTTCGAATCTGTGAGCTGAGTACTTTACTTTTCATGTTTGTTTTATAAGGTTTAACTTGTCAGGATCCATTTTGTTTTCTTAGAGTTTGAGGGCAATTGGAGAAAGAAATTCAATTTTGGTTTCTCATTCGTCAGAAGAAATACAAAAATGGAAAGACTGACATTTAATTAATCTAGGTGTGGCTCTTGTGAACTTTTGATAGGTTAGTTATTCAACAAAATATCCTGAATATGTTACTTAGAAAAAGGGTTTGATCAAGACAGTGTCATTATATCCAGTATATTATTAGATAAAGATTATCTATCTTTCTCTCTTGCTGTGGGGATCTTCCATTCTGAACTTTTTAATTCACTGTTGGGTTTGCTGGCATCAGGGAGAGAAGAGTGGAATTGCTTGCAAAGTGGAGAGCTAAAGGTGGTGTTTTCTTGATAGGCTACTCTGCCTTTCGGAACTTATCTCTTGGAAAGAATGTGAAGGAACGAAATATGGCTAGAGAAATGTGTAGTGCCTTGCAGGTATTTTTGCCTTAACCATTCAACTCAATCTGTGCTTTGAATCACTCAAGACTAACCATGGATCGTGACATGGACACTTAAACTTTGCATTGATGAAATTTGCTTTTCTAATATCAGGATGGACCTGATATACTTGTTTGTGATGAAGCTCACATCATCAAGAACACCAGAGCTGAAACAACCCAGGCACTGAAACTCGTTAAGTGCCAGAGAAGGATAGCATTAACTGGATCACCTCTTCAGAACAATCTAATGGAGTATTATTGTGTAAGTTGGTTGAGATGATTAAAAATTCAGATTTTTTCTATCCACTGGTGTGCTTCTAATAGGATTTATATATCTGAAATAGATGGTTGATTTTGTAAGAGAAGGTTTTCTTGGCAGCAGCCACGAGTTTCGGAACCGGTAAGATTGTCTCTGGCATTTTTCTGGCTGGTTTCTCCTTTCCACTGGTTCCAGTACATCTTAATTGGGTTTTCTCATGCTCGCAGCTTCCAAAATCCTATAGAAAATGGACAACATACTAATTCAACAGTTGATGATGTAAAGATAATGAACCAAAGATCTCATATTCTCTATGAACAATTGAAAGGGTTTGTTCAAAGAATGGACATGAGTGTGGTGAAGAAAGACCTGCCACCTAAAACTGTATTTGTAGTGGCTGTAAAGCTCTCGCCATTACAGAGGAAATTGTACAAGAGATTCCTTGATGTGCATGGTTTCACAAATGGTAGGGCTTCAAATGAAAAGACGAGTAAGAGCTTTTTTGCTGGTTACCAGGCATTGGCTCAGGTTTGTTATTGATTATTATGTCTGTCGTGCTTGTTGTAAGAATGGGTGTGCACTTACAAATAATGATATCATGTCTTTTACACTCTGTTTGATGTTTTTTGAACATGCAAATAGAGATTGTGAAACTTGACCATGTGCATGTGACACTCATTAATGCAACTCAAAAGCAATGCCCTTGTCTGAAAGTCTGTAAAATTGATTTGATTTATCTAGTCTTTGATTCCTTAAATTTTGGAAATTATGTCTATTATTTCACAGTTATCTTTTACAGAGTCAAAACCAAATTACCAAGGTTTTCCTCTCCATTCGTTTCTGTTGAAGAATATTTGTTGAAGTTTTTTTGGCACAGTAAATAGTTTTTCATTGTAAAAGAAAACTTAGAAAACCAAAATTGGCTCTTGTTCAATTTTAATATGCAACTTTGTGTTAACTACTAGGAAAAAATAACAATCAGCTTATGATAGGTCGAAGCAATGTTAATGGGATGTTTGGATCGTGATACATGGTTTGGTAATGTAATGCACACATTTATGCATTCGTGATACATAGGGTAGGTAGTATGCTAATTCATGGTTAGTAGTAGCCAATTAGTTGTTATTTTTTGACCAATTACCTTATTAAATTTTTCTGTCTTAAAAAAATATCATCCTTAATTGTTTTTCTTTCTTTCTAAAAAAAACAATGCAGTATTCTTTTACCTTTTTCTGGAATGTTTTGGGTCTTTATTAAAATTTGGAAAATGAGTAAACAAGTTGTAAGTAAATTATAGGAGTAATGAAACCAAAAAAAGGATTTAATATCTTGCCCATGGATTAGGATTGTAATAGTTTTTCACAATCTTTGCCTGCTATTTCTACCGTTTCCCCTTCAATTCTCTATTTTACAAAATTGGAAACAGTCTCTTCTCAAAGGGGGGCCTTAACTTGATGTTTAGAAATAAAAAAAAGCAGTAGGGGAAAATTATTTTTCTTTTTTCTAAACATTAGGAAGAGTCCCTAAATGTACCCCAATGTACACTAACTAACAACCCCCATGTACCACGAAAGTCATATGTGCTAATTATATTCTCGAATCCCGTACCATGACCTAAATGTCCCAGGAATCTGCTAATATTGTTGATGGGCATTACTCTTTCCTTGAAGATCTTAATGCATATTGTGAACCCTTTGCATGTCTCTGTTACTATGTTTTTCTGCAAAAATAAGCAATGATTCTGGTTAGTTTCTTGCATGTAACATATTGATATAACAAGTCATCAAATCTTATGTTCCAGATCTTGCACCACCCTCATCCATGAATGTACCATGATCTGGACCGTGCATTCCGAAACATAAAACATGATTGATTTTGTGAATCTGGTAACACTGGGAAGAAGATTGCAGTGAGCATTTAGAAAACTACAGGGTGCATTTTTTGTATTTTCCTGCAAGGTTTAAAACAGGTGAAATAGAAATTTGCTACATTGCGATGGTTATTAATGCAAGAGTTTGTGGAAGGTTTAAGTGAATAGGATTCATGGGTGATAAGAATAGTATGTTGTATTATTTGCTACATTCCCTTGATAGAAATTTGCTACATTGCCATGATTATTGTTGTTGCGAGCTCATTTTGACTCCTGAAAGATTTCGTGAACAGTTGGTTCTTTTACTTGAAAAACATTATCATCTAATGATTCCAGCAACAAAATATACTTATATTCAGATAATTATAATCCGGTACCTTTTGTCATTGTATTTGTTTGTAGCTTTAATGTCAAAAAGGAAGGCCGAATAAGTTTTCAATGATGCATGTGTAAATTAATTAATCTTTTTGTTCACTGGTTTTAATGAACTTTTAATTGTTCATAGTAGATATGGAACCATCCTGGAATTTTGCAATTGAGGAAAGGGAGAGAATATGTTGGCAATGTTGAAAACTTTCTTGCAGATGACTGCTCTAGTGATGAAAATGTGGACTACAATACAATTGTCGAAGGTACTCCATTTCACCATTTTATCCATATTGCTTGCCAGTTTGACCCATCAGTAGTTGTGCATGCTAGATATATGATGGATGTATTGATTGATTGTGGTCGTGGTCAAAATGCTCTAGAAGACAGTAAATTTCATCAGTTAACCTTGAAGGTTTTTTTTCCCCATCTTTGATGGAAAGTTAATCTTGGAGTTCAGTGTCATGTTTGCTATTATCCTAAACTATTACTGTGTTCAGAATGAGGCAATTCATCATACAGATTTTTTATTTTCAATATGCTGTGTCTTATTTGCTATATGCTGAACTATTACAGTGTTCAAAAGGATGCAATGATTCATAAAAGATAATTTCAAAATTTAATGTTTAGGGTCATATTACATATTCAAAAGGCACTTCAACTGCCCATCTTCTTCTCATTGTTTCTTTAAGATTAACCTCGTAGGCTGCAGTATACGGAGTTTCTAGACACTAGAAACCACCAGTGCAAAGCACAAATAATGCAATTCAAGAATTGCAGAATCAAACCTGTAACCACCTATTCAGATTATACATAAGTGTGTATAATCTGATTACGCATAAAAAAAAAATATGATATGACATTAGCAGTGGCAAATCTCTTTCACCATGAAATTTCTCTAATGTCCTTTTAGCCTTCATGCATGGCTGAGCTGCTTGCACACTAACTTGGACAATTAAATTGGGAAATTCATTCTCTGTCATTTTAGGGCTTATTGGCCTGAATTGCTACTTTGATGTTGAAATGTGATGCGGCGTATAGCGTTGTTAAAAGTTAGGGTTCTCGAGCTCGAAGGTTACAAATCTAAGATGTAGAGAAATTTAGAGAAAACTCCCTAGTGTTTTATTAGAAGTCTTAACTCTTAATAATAATCTTCTTCTCAAAATAAACTAGCATCGCTATTTATATTAGTCCTAAAATCCTTTAGGAGAAATGATTTTTCATGAAAACTTACCTAATTAATAGAATCCATCTAGCATTAGGATTTTTAAATAGTAAAATATTAATTACGTTAAAAGTTCTAAATTAAATAGGAAAAATAATCCAAATACAATAAGGTAAAAAAAGGCAATACCGCACAATAAATTTTGAGCTTTATTTGAAGGTCTTCCTAATCTCCAAACATCATGAAATTTTAACGTAATAGGAAATAGTGCCTTTACAATCTTTTGTTAAAATTGCAGTTCAATTCAACGATTGAATTAAAAGTTATGTTTGGTCTACCAAACTATATATTGAACTTTTCTTAAACTCCTTAAAACTTAAAAATCTTAACAACTAATAAAATAATGCAATAAATATTTTTATGCCAAGAATATATAAAAAATTTCCCCACGCTAGTCTCCTCTACTTTTGAAAAACTTGTCCTCGAGTTATTTGTCAAAAATTGAACCTGATCACTCTAGAGAAAAAGATATTTCAAATATAACATTGTAGCTATTTTATTCACGAAGTTGCATGTCTTTGACATGTGAACTTCAAAATTTAATTTATGATGTATACATGCGAAAGAAAAATCCATATCTAATGTTATATTTTTTGTTTCTACGAAGTCCACTTACAGTTCCTTCCCACATTCTTTTACTTAAAACGAGTTCATCATCATTTTTGATTTCAATACTTTAACTATTGTGTGTAAAGGAACACCAAGATAATCTTCCATAATATCTCTGGAAGAATTATCAGGAATTATAATGTCCTTGTTTGCAAGATTTTCATCCATGATTGAAAGGTCATCATTTGCCATTGGCTTCTCTAATTTAAGGTCAAACGACTGAAACTATTTGTTAGCACCCTTGTAGTCACATTATCTTCAATATGATTTGATAACTTTGAAATTTTGCTTTCACTAAACTTCTCCCTGTTTTTCCTCGTCTTTTGAGAAGGTTGAATATAAAGCAAATAATATAATTTATTTGCTTATGTCCTCAATATAAAATATCTTCATATTCTCGTATAAGTTCCAAGATTAATGATTGTTTTAAACCTTGCCAAGACAAAATTAAAGGCATACCAATATGAGCACTAAAGTTTAAATATTCGAATCACCATTCTTCAGCACCATAAGAAAGTTTGTTTACGACAAGTCTTACTTTTTGATGACAAGGAACCTTGTTGAAATAAAAATAAGCCAACCACTTGAAAAATCTTTTCTTCGAAAATCTCCCATCATAGAATGGAATCTTATCTAATTTAGGTATAGATCTGGGGTTTTGCCTGCCTCAAGGTAAGTGTCCAAGCAAATTGCTCACCTTTTCATGATTATTGTTTGCTTTACCCATTAGTCGAGCTAGATCTGATGTGGTTTGCTTTAAACCTATGTTCCAAACGATCTAGTTTTTGCTTCTGATCCCGCGCAATGCCTCAGAGGGCCTTCACTCCAGCATCGAGGAGTGGGTTGCTATCTTTTCCGTCCATCAAAGAGACCAATCTACTCTGATGCCAATTGATGTGGCATATAGTGTGGTTAAAAGCTAGGGCTCTCAAGCCCTAAGTTTATAGACTTAAACTGTAGAAAAATTTAGAGAAAACTCTTTGATGTTTTATTAAAGTCTTAATAATAATATTCTTCTCAAAATAAACTAGACACTTTTATTTATATCAGTCCTTGGAGATTTTTTATGGGAAATGATTTCTAATTAAAACTAAAATCATTTATAGGAAAGGATTTCTAATCAATACTAATTAATAGAATCCATTTAGCATTATGATTCCTAAATAGTAAAATACTAATTAAACTAAAAATTCTAAGCTAAATAGAGAAGATAATCCAAACACAACAAGGTAAATAAAGACAATCTCACACAGTAAATCTTGAGTCTTATTTGAAGGTCTTCTCGATCTCCAATTATCATGAAATTTAAACTCAATAAGAAAAATGGCCTTCAAAATCTTTTGTTAAAATTGCAGCTCAATCAAACGGTCGGATTAAAAGCTTACTTGATTTACCAAACTGTGTCTTGGACTCTTTTTAAACTCCACAAAACCTAAAAATCTTAACCACTAATGAAATAATACAATAAATATTATCATGCCAAGAATATGAAAAGAAATTTCCCATGTCAAAATGTTAGTCCATTATTATGTTATTAGCGGGTAACATTGTTGTGGGAGCAGATTGAAATCAATTTTTTATGGTTATTACTTTCCCAAAACAATGCCCGTTGGCCTGAATCACCACCTTCATAAGGTTAAGCAAAGAGATACAAAACATGCAGAACTAACTAGCACTTGGGAGATCTAAATGCTTCTGTAGTCGTTATTTTGTATAGCTGCATAGATATTCTCAAGACATTGTTCTAACATGGTACTTTTGTTGATACTTCATGCTTGTGTTAAGAATGCATGGATATCGTTCTTCTTCTCCACCTGGACCCATGTTAGTTCTGCTTGTGATGAGTCTATTATTGATTGCTTTTTGTGCTTGCAGAGAAGTCAAGGAATCCAAATGATTTTATTCAAGGGAAAAACGATGATGGATTCTTTCAAAAGGTATGAACATAAACAAATGCTGAATGATTATTATTCTTTACTCAAATTTTCTGAAATTACTGAATTCCCACCAACTTGTTGATATGTAACATGTTTTTCTTTGTTTCCCCCCTTTCCAGGATTGGTGGAATGATCTTCTACTTGAAAATAATTATAAAGAGGTTGATTACAGCGGCAAAATGGTATTGCTGCTTGACATTTTAGTCATGTCTTCTGATGTGGGTGATAAGACATTGGTTTTTACCCAGAGCATACCCACTTTAGATCTGATAGAGCTTTATCTTTCAAGATTACCTCGACTTGGAAAAAAGGGAAAGTTTTGGAGAAAAGGAAAAGACTGGTATAGGTGCGCATATAGAGCTGTCAACTGCTTTGACTCATGGGTTTTCTGCTTTTTCATGATATAGATTTGAAGTTCTTGATTTGGACTTGAAATGTCTTCATAATTGCAACAAGAAGAATCAGTTTACTTCCTCTCTTCTGTCCTCAACAGGCTAGATGGAAGAACAGAGAGCTCTGAAAGACAGAGGTTGGTTGAGAGGTTCAATGATCCCAAGAATAAACGGGTCAAGTGTACTTTGATTTCTACCAGGGCTGGTTCTCTTGGGATTAATCTCTATGCTGCTAACCGGGTGGTTATTGTTGATGGCTCTTGGAATCCAACGTATGATCTTCAGGCCATATATCGGGCTTGGAGGTGGGTTCCGCCAATTTTTTTTCATTCTACTGAAACATGTCCTCTGATGTCTTGATTGAACCTAACATTTACCATTTTTCAGGTATGGCCAGACTAAGCCAGTGTTTGCTTACAGATTAATGGCACATGGCACCATGGAAGAAAAAATCTATAAGCGTCAGGTGATAGAATAACATCTTGTAGCGTTAAATTGGCCTGATCTCTGAAAGCAATTTTAATGAAGAGAATGATTTAATCAGGTAACAAAGGAGGGACTTGCTGCAAGGGTGGTTGATAGACAACAAGTATATAGGACTATCTCCAGAGAAGAAATGTTGCATCTTTTTGAATTTGGTGATGATGAGAACTCAGACACACTGATTGACATTGGCCAACAGTATAGACAGGCAGATACCAGGAATATTTCTAGCCAAACCGCAAATTCTTTGAAACAGAATGCGTCTCGTTCTCATGGAAGCTGTGCTTCTGATAAGGTGATGGAAAGCTTGCTTGGCAAGCACCGTCAGAGGTGGGGTTATTATTTTATTTTTTATATAAAAAGAACTAATAATTTCTTAGCTTCAATCCTTTTTGGATGCTTACCTTCAACTCTGGAATATGGAACAAGGATCTAGGACTGTCTGATTGAGTATATTTGTAACTGATTTTTGATGTGCAATCTGTATGTTAACATGCCATTATCTTAATTCTTTCAGCAATTGGAGTGGATTTTTGAATCACTCGATAAAATAGTAACTTTTCCTTTCTAGTGGTATTCTCAATCATATATATATTTCGCTTAGTTAAAGCATAGTGTCTGATGTGCTTCCTTGTCTTTAGGTGGATTTTCGATTACCATGAACATGAGACTCTTTTGCAAGAGAATGAAGAGGAAAAACTAACAAAGGAGGAGCAAGACATGGCTTGGGAAGTATATAAGAGATCATTAGAATGGGAAGAAGTGCAGCGAGTTTCCCTTGATGATTCCACTTTTGAGAGAAAGCCACCCATGTCAAATGGTGCATCTTCTGCCCCAGATGCAAACAGCATACCTGTGCCAAGCATGGCCCGTCCTGCATCTGAGGCTTCCAATGGAGCACCTTCCCAGAGCATTTCAAGGAGTCGGATGGTGCAGCGGAAATGTACTAATCTCTCACATTTGCTGACCCTTAGAAGTCAGGGAACGAAAGCTGGGTGCACTACTATATGTGGGGAATGTGCCCAGGAGATAAGCTGGGAAGATTTGAAACGGGAGGGTAAGGCAGCACGGTAAAGACACCATCCCCTGTATTTTGTTCATATACACTATATCTAGTGTAATCTATTTTGATAGTAAAGGGAAGCAGCTGAAAGTTTAAATTCATTTGTTTTGGTAGTAATATTGGCGGGCTCATTCTGGCTAATCTTTCCTGTCTGTTTTTGTTTTTGAAGGGAGGGGGTTGTACAGAGATATGGGATTTTGGGATGGTTGTAGATAAATTGGAGGGAAAGTGTAAATCTCAACTCATATGATCCCTTTTTGATGTAGTTATTGTTACGGAAGCTGTTATCGTCAAGAATGTAATTCCACTAATCCTTTCAAGATATGGAGATACATGCTCCTTTGTGTTCTTTTCAAATGCGCAACTTAGATTACTGTGCAAGGGCCTTGGTAACCATGCACTGATTACATCTCAGTATTAGGATTAGCTTGTTTTCTTGATCATGGTTATTCACGACATGCATGTGATGAAAAACATCAGTCAATCTAGAGTTTAGCTTGATGGGTCAACCTAGTAACTCGTCGACTCAAGGCATTTTAGAACTTGGAACTGGTTCTTTTTATATGTATAAAAAAAAATCATGGTTTGGGTTGATTCACCGTCTTGGAGGTCAACTAGTTGATTTAGGTTAGGTTGATTCAAGAGTTGGGTACTAGTGTTTTGAGTCTTGACAATTATAGAAGTGTATTGTGCTTTGATCTCGTTGAAATGTTTGTATATTTATGAATAGAACTGACGATATTTCACTACCAAATTTTTAATGTAGACTTGATTGAGCTAGTATATACGATTTCTTGAATATTGTTATTCTTTTCAAAATCAACACCTTTCATGAATAATATCAACATCGATGTGGGGAACCCTAATGGTAGATCCTAAAAAAAAGTTTTGGTAGAGAATGCATGAGAGGTTCATCGGTGAGAGAGAGAAGGGAGAGATGTTTGATCCTGTGTGAATTAAGACAAAATATTTAGCATTTAATTGACATGTTCATAGCTTAAAGAAGTCATTTTCAGCACAATATTAAGTCATATTCAAGACTGATCCCATTTTATTTGAATTAAAACAAAATTATAGATTATTTTATAAGGATAAATCTAACTCCATTAAGGATAGAATGTTAGATATAGATTTGGTTATTTCACCTACTTTATTTATTTTTAATTCGTAAAGGTATCTTATTAAGACTAAATTCCTTTCTAAATCAGTTTTTAAACAGGCCATCCACATCTAAACTAGTGTGCTTTTATATATATATATATATATATATATATATATATATATATATTCTAATTGAACTATAACCTGGGTTGTGTTTGTTTTCTAAAAAATAGTTTCTGGAACTTATTTTTCAAATTTTTTTATGTTTGTTTGCCATTAGAAAAGTTGGTTAACGGAAAATACTTTCTAGTCAAAGGAAAATTTGGCTTGGTTTCCAAGAAAGTGTTTTCTTTTTATTTTGGGCGAACAATACTTTGTGAAAGTTGTGAAAAATTTAGAAATATCATATTATTTACTGATTATATCAAATTTGGTCTTCAAACTTTTGATTGCTTTATATATTTAGTTTTGAATATTTGTTTTTCAATTTCATCCCTTAGAATTTAATTTTTATATTAATTTTGATCCTCATTTTTATAATTACTATTTATTTTTCCCTTATCATTTTTTAATTGAAATTTTTTATCTATCAAATTTTATCTCATTCTTTTGATTGTTACTTATTTTATTTAAAATAATTTATGAAATGTTTATTATTATTATTTTAATTTTTTCATCTTTTAATTTTTTTATATTTTAGATTTGATCTCTATTATTTTGATTATTATTTATTTTATTTGAGATAATTTATGAAATTATATTTTTTTTAATTTCATTCTCATTCAACTTTTTAATTTGTAAGATTTGTCCCTCATTATTTTAATAAACTTGAAAAAAAATAAAACATTAATAAGTTATTTTCCAGTTCATTTTCCATGACATAACTAAACACTGGAAAATGTTGTCCAATTTATTTTCCATTACATTACCAAATATCAGTAAATAATTCACTTTCCTGAAATTTATTTTTCCAGAATTCACTTTCCAAAAGAAAACTATTTTCCAATAAATAAATGGGATCTAGGTTTTATGCTTGCGTGATACCTGAAGAAAATTTCAAAAAAAGTTTTTATTCCTAGCCTAAGTTTTATTTCAAACTTTTTTTTATTAAAATAATCTTGTTTCAAGTTTTTTCTTCTGAAAAAAAATATATATTAGATTGTGGAGAATGAATAGTAAATATATGTTAAATTTCTTGAGAATAAATATTTCGGCAATAGTTGTTTATATATATATATATATATAAAAGTTGGGCCAAATAAAGAAAAGAAGAAGAAAATTAGGCTTGTATTAGATTTGGTTTAGAGGTTAAACTTTGCACTAAACTTTATTAACGTGCAGCTCAGACCTCAGTGATCTTGGTATTGGAGGTTTAATTTTGTATATATTTATGAAAAACATAGCTTAATTCTAAGCATAAATCTCCCATAAGAAATTATCTAGGCAATCAATGCCTTAATTAACATATAATTGGTGTTA
>Ga0325411_1002531_pt1 | contig 20739 bp, 13 predicted proteins | sample PopdelMetagenome_13_FD_206181 | JGI IMG/M metagenome (GOLD analysis project Ga0325411, IMG submission 206181) | Populus deltoides microbial communities from Bellville, Georgia, United States - Xylem-PdIQD-R4 | ecosystem: Host-associated > Plants > Phyllosphere > Stem > Wood/Secondary xylem...
GCCACTATAAAGCATATTCAGATGAATCACCAGCAGCTTCAATAAATACTAAATCCACGAAGACAACTCCGTATCAAAACCACAATTCCTAGATACATCTTGTTTAGTAAGACCAGCAGCCACATGATTCACTTCGTGCAAGGTAAGTGAAAAAGGTCACGGGGCTCATGCGAGAAGAGAAACGAGCAGCAAGGATGAAGATTTTATGATAATACCATGACCTAATTATAGATACAACTAAAAGTTATGCATCATTGAAGTCTTTGATCCCTACAAGGAGGGAAAAAAGACCCAAAGCCATTCATTTATGATCATGGACGCAGAACCCCCCTATACCAGCAGGACCAAGCTCATAAAAAAAGATCCTTCCACATTCCAATTATATGCATACTTATTTATAATGTTTTTTTCAAAACATGCATATATCAAAATTATTTTTTTCATGTTTTTATATATTTTGATATATTAATCTCTAAAATAACTTTTTTAAAAATATAAAAAATATATCATTTTAATACATTTCTAAATAAAAAATACTTTCAACCATAACCGATACCGCAATCTTATCTAACAAGGTTAATATAACATCATACCTATCAGTAAACTTCTCTAACAAGGTCAAAGAAAGAAATTAAATACAGTAGACTTCAAATAAAAGAATCAAATTCAAATCTCCTCAATTTGTCAACTTTTGAATTTTGACCGAGCAGTTGACTGATCTGTGATATATTATACTCCTGCAAAATGCAAGCATTGCGTGGACGGCTTCTATGTCTGCACGTGTAATCACATGCACTCCCATCCTTCTGTGGTGAAATTGGTAAACAGCAGAGAAATTGCAGAACCGAAAGAAGGAGAAATACTGGCACTGGCTGTGCTATCATTAACCTGTAAAAAAATATTCGGCTCGCAGTCACGTGATACAAACCCTGCAACGTAAGCTCCCACGTGATATGATCCCCAGTTTTTGTCCATGTTGGTAAACAAATGGCATTGTTTCTTTGGGCCACATAATTAGGAACACCATTTTCAAGTCACAAGTGAATGAGTGCAGTGTTGGTCAATTTTAGAAGAAGAACAGAGCACATGAAAAGTCCACTGACACATGTAACTCCGTATCTCTAGATTCAGGGGAAAAGAAAAGAAAAAAAACCTGACAATTGGTAGAACCTCACGTTGGAAAAACCAGGATTTTTTTTAAAAAATTTGGTTATTTCTCGTTTTGTTTCTTCAATCTAAAACAGCTCCTCCAAGGGAAGTAAATTTGCCAGTTGCTGCCTACTGTCATGTGCCATACGTTTTCTTTCTTAGTATTGATTCGTTTCTTTATATTTTTAATATATTACAATAGCCAGGCCTATTTTAATTTAATTTTTCTCTTTGTATAGTAGGTACGTAATACATAAGATTACGACAGAGGTTATTTTTTGAATACTTTTTGCTTATAAATATATTAAAATAATTTTTAAAAAATTTATTTTTAACATCAAAAATTTAAAATTATAAAAAAAAAGTTAATTTAAAACAAAAAAAATTAAAATATTTTCAAAAACACGTCAAAAAAACACACGAACTCTTGTTGTGAATTGCAAGCAACAGACTTGCAGACCAAGGTTTTTCGGCTTCTAGACTTTGGCCATGGTGGATGGAATTAGTTTAGTGGGAAAGAGCTCCTTTTATTTTAACGAGATGGTATGCAAATGGCTCTCAGACATGCTGATATAGTTACCCCATCATAGCAAATATGAAAAAAGAACATTATGGTTGCAAAATCTACTTATAATGCTTAATGAATATCAATTTTTAACAAATTCTAAAATATAGTCTCAATCTCAACCAAAAAACAAATTACGCAGTGCTGAATGCGCTTCCACTGTCACAACAAAGAGAGAAATCCGTCAATTCATATAATAAATTAAGAAAGCTATATAAGCTGCAGGAACCAAAAGATTTGGCTCGGTTTTAAGTTAATCTTAACTTTCTTAATGGGAAGCTAACCAGTACTTTAGACTCGAATTTAAACTTTTGTTATAAAAGCAGCTCCATGAAGATCGATGCCTGTAAGTGAACAAGAAAGAAAACACGTGAAGACTCGTATTTGCGCAAGGTCTCATCCACCCCACCCACCGTCTAGTGTAATCATACCTGCCTGCCTGGCTACCAAGGGAAACATTCTTCTCTTAAACAAACATGAGACTTTCATCGTCTGGTTGTCTATAGAAACGTTCGGAGTGACAGCGATGTGAATGCAAGGTAGTCGAGATTTCTGCGGCAGGGACTACAAACTTTGACTATAGAATTCACACTTTTTGAAAATGGAGACTGGTTTTTTTCACACGCAAGCATTGAAGTGTCGGTCCTGCTTTTATTGGCGTTTGATTTCTTGCACACAACGATTTGACTTCTCTAGCTTCCTAGTTGCTAGTGATATCGGCCCTCTCAAACAATTTGTTGACAAAAAGGCTTTTCCTTGGGACCCATTTGAAAATTATATGATCCCCTCGGATTCGAATTAGAGCGGAGGGAAGAATCTAAAAGGCAATATTTGGGACCCAATGGAGTAAATGCAATACAAGATATACGTGTAATCCGTGTCTGTGTCTTGCAGTAGTCAATGGAAGGTAAACAATAGTGTTCATGGTGGTGGCTTGCATGTGGGCTTTTGGGACCTTTTGCTTTAAGATGATTGATGATGATCGAGAAGGGATGAAAAGTCAAATCTCTTTGAATAATTACCATTCAAAAAAGAAAGAAAAAATAATCAAAAGAAACGGGAGAAAGCTCATGAACTGAGTTACTCGTTTATTGGCTCGTTCATTTAAATAGAGTTGGTGTGATTAGATTTTGAGTTGATATAATTAACCAAGTTCACTTGTTAGCTCATCAAGATAGGCATGATGAGAATTCTATCAAAAGAAAAACTGAAACAAATGATCTTGTTCCTAGCGGACAATACAGTGAAGAGTATTGAGTACAGGAATTAATCTATTGCATAGCTGACAATAAATAATTAATCTACAGTGAATCAACGACTCGTCAACAGTATTAATCACTCGTAACAGCTCCCTAAAACGATGTCATCGTGCCATTTTATGATACGTGTTAAATTGTCTCCTAAATCTTGAAAGGATTAACTTTCACTCGGTTGACGACAAGAATAAATAAATAAATAAATAAAATGAAATCAGTTGATAAAAAGAAATGAAAACAAGGATAGTTTCTTTCTTCTTCTTTTTCAGCTGTCTTCGAGAGGCCCTTCGGGGCAGTGGTGTAACCCAACTTTTATGAAATTTTATATTTTATTTTAAATTAATTTTTAAATATTTTTAAATCAGTTTTAAAATTAATATGTTAGTTCAAAAATAATTTTTTAAAAAAATATTATTTAAAAAAAAATTATAGTAAACACCCCATTATTACAGTAGAGCTTGAGCTGCAAAATAACAAGACACCTGTGAAAGAAATTAATAGTGACATTCGACAAGTGAAAACAAGGTTTTAGTCGCTTGACGATCTTGAACAGATTCAGATGTGGCCGAATGGTGCGGTGTATATTCAATTTCAGCTGCAAGTTGAGACTTCAAATCAGCTATGGGCATGAGTCTCATCTCAAGAAAACAATGTGCCTATGGTGTTATCAGGAGGGGGTCCCTTGCCAGTTTTACTTGGACGAATTACATGTACAGTCTATCTTTATATGGTGGGCAGCCGCCCGGCCTATGAAATCTCCACTCTCATCTAATATTATAGTATTAGATTGATTAATTAGCCCTCCATGGTCCATACATTGTGGTTATTAAAAACCAATAGTGCAATAATCGAGACTCTCCCCCATGGGAACCAGAGAGAAATCCACCTACTACGTATGCTTAGCTCAGACCTTCTGTCTTAAAATAAAATTTTAGTTTAGTAATTTCAGGCAAAATTTCATTGATTTTCAAGGCTTTCATGTCCGCATATAGCACCTCCCCTCATTTATACCATTTTGATTTTCTCTCTCTTGTCTCTCTTTTCCACGTACTTGCATCTCTCCTGAGACCCGCACATATTAATGTCCCTTTTCAGATCTTTCTTTCTCAATAGTAACAAGCTGGCTTTCTCTCTTCCTTGGCTTTCCTTGGTTTCAATTTTCGTTGGGTTTTCGAGTTCATAAATTAAGGTCGGTTCATTCTTGTTCTTATACGATAACCAATTTGCATGTTTCTGTGCATTATATTCAAGATCTAAACGAGCCAGTTGGTTTGCCATTTCTGCTTAGCAAATCCATTTCATGGATCTTGTAAGAAAAAGCTATGGTTCTCAGTCTCTTCCACCAATGACAAGTCCAATTGGTGGCTCATCAATATCTGGAACTCGTACTCAGTCTTCAGATACAAGTTTCCCAATTATTGCCATTGCCATAATAGGAATTTTGGCAACAGCTTTATTGCTAGTTAGCTACTACATCTTTGTCATTAAATGCTGTCTGAATTGGCACCGCATTGATCTTCTAAGGCGATTCTCCCTATCAAGAAATAGAAATCACGAAGACCCTTTGATGGCTTACTCTCCTTCTGCTATAGAGTCTCGTGGACTTGACGAGTCAGTGATAAGGTCAATCCCAGTTTTCAAGTTCAAGAAAGAAGGCAACAACGTTAGAAACTTTGGAGAAAGAAGCTTCTGTGAATGTGCAGTTTGCTTGAACGAGTTTCAAGAAGCTGAGAAACTAAGAAGGATACCAAATTGTAGCCATGTTTTTCATATTGACTGCATTGATGTTTGGCTTCAAAGCAATGCTAATTGCCCACTTTGTAGAACAAGCATTTCGAGCACCACAAGATTCCCAATTGATCATATTATTGCTCCAAGCTCTACACCCCATGATGCAAATCCTTACAGTGAAAGTGTCATGGGTGGAGATGAAGATTATGTTGTCATTGAGTTGAGTAATCACAACTCTACAGATCAAACATTGCTTGCAGCACAGGAAAGATTGAATTCAGGAGAGTTATCAGCGCGCTCAATTAGTCCTTCGCCAAGGAAGATAGAGCAGGGAGTTGGCCACAAGAAAGCAAGGAATCTTAACAAGGTTACCAGCATGGGAGATGAATGTATTGATACAAGAGGCAAAGATGATCAATTCGGATTGATTCAACCCATCAGGAGGTCCTTTTCAATGGACTCGTCCGCAGATCGGCAGCTCTATTTATCAATTCAAGAGATAGTGCAGCAGAGCAGGCAAGTTACTGAGGTCAGCTCTGTTGAAGGTTGTAGTGGTAGAGCCAGAAGAGCTTTCTTTTCTTTTGGTCATGGTAGAGGATCCAGAAGCTCAGTCTTACCTGTTTATTTGGAGCCGTAAAGCCAAAATATTTTCCATTGATTATTTTTCCTTGTATTTTGTTTTTCATTGTAAGGGTATAGGGATTTTAATTAGATTTAGACATGTTAAAGGGCATAGGATTTGTGACATAAAAGTATTTAATTGAAATATTGATTTTTCATTTTATTCAACTCTTGGGTTCGTGCAATTGCCTCTGGCCAGTTTTAGTTAAAGGGCTTAACAGCCATGATAAATATACAAGTATAATTGATAAACATAAAAGTTTGTTTTTTTTTTTTTTGGTGCTTTTCATGCTTGAATATGAGCTACTGGTCCTGGCTTAAGCATTGGAACGGGATTCACATTACAGTATCTGAGCTGAGAATAGCAGCAATATGGATTGTCTGAAGTCGAGGGAGAGCTCACACGATAATTTAGAAGGAAAAGGAACCTACAAAAGCAAGGGAGAGGTGGGAGGTCCCTTGCATTGATTTAGGAGTTAGCTAGAGAGGGTTTTCTTCAATTGAGATAATCATAGAGGGGTCAGACTCTTGGTGCTGGTGGAGGGAAAAAATCACAAAAGAACAAGTAAAGAGGGATTATAGAATTGCAAAATTAAGGTCCCCTTCCACTGATTTAGGAGGAAGAGAAGAGTCCTTCTCAATTGAGATAATTACGCCAATAGTCACCTACTTATTGAGTCATTTATTATAATTCTAATGTTGGTGGAGGAGGGAGGTACAGTGTTTGGTCATTGTTCTTGCTGTTCCTCAACAGCACCTACTTCCAACCTGTAGGAATTATCCATTAACGTTTATGTTTCCAATAACGTTAAACAAGTATAGAGGTGAATTGATTTTTTAAAAAAATGTTGAGAGGTTAGCTAAACATTTGAATGCATAAGTGTACGGACCCTAGTCTTTGTTCAGCGTATTTCTAGATGTTTTCTGGAAGAGCAGCTCATGCATTCATATATTCTGAATAATCAAGATGAATTTAATACTCTTACAAATCATACTAGACTTGTAGACTTGTTCCTCCCTTTTAATATCATCTAACTGCAAGATCTAATCAAATAACTATCTCCTAATAAGAATAAAACTTCCAAGTATAAATTCGAAAAAGCATGTACTAGTTTTATCATGTTCTTCACCAAAATCCCGGTGTGGAATATCTTGCTAATACGTTCATGAAGTTAGTGGTTGAGGATTTTTGGAAAGTAGCGGAGAATCTTTCTGCACGATTAGCAGTACTCTTCTTAAATCAAAATGATAAGAACAGCTGGATTTTGAAGCTGTGCATCAAAACTAAAGATACATAACATTTTTACTCTTGATTCGAAATATGAGACAGCAATTTAATACTTTGTTTGAACAAGTAATTTAATGTTGGGTTTTTTTCAGCCTTGGTATTCATAAGACATAAGGAAGGCTAGATCTTGGAACATAGAGATATGCATATGGATTATGAGTTGGAAAATCAGAGCTTCCACGAGTCCAACCCAAAGGGACAATGAAGACGCAGAAAATTCAAGGTGTACATCAAAAACATCATCCATGTCTCGATAGTTGCAGATATGTGCGTAATATTCTATAACCAGGGCCATATATTGGTCCCCGATCCCTCTGACAGTCTAACTACAAAACCCATAACTTCAGTTCTTCTTTTGCTCTGGTTATATTATCACCAGACACAACCACTGACCTGATAGATATTACAACAACTGCGGCTCTTCTATCTGATGATTCTGTGGCCTTCAATTTTCCTAAGCCATGTGCTTGCATGTATGGGCTGAGATAGCATATCTGTGACACGCTTGAGGAACCCGTGGGATGTTGGGAAATCTAATGAATATGAAATTGCCATTGCTTACATCTATCACCATAAAACAAAAAAGAGTCAACCAAACTATCAAAACACAGAATGAAATTGTTTAGACCGAAATTTAATTAATGGGCTTTTCTGAATGTTTGAACCGAGTCCGATTTTTCTTTTTTCCCGTTGCAGACTGGTTTGGAAGAAGAGAAAAGTCCATGAGAACAGAATCAAATCCCCTGGATAGGAGGAGGCCCAGAAATCTGGCTCAATTCTACAACTAAAATTTACAAGGACCATTTTCAATTCAGGGATTGACATCCAAGAATGACTTAGAGCCCAAATCATACATAAAGAAGGGCCTAGCTTCAACATTATCTTCAGATATTTGAGAGCAAATCTAAATAAAAAATATTAAATTAAATTTAAGGGTGGAGTAATTGTTGTTTTTTAAAGTGTTTTATATTTAAAAATATATTAAAATAATATTATTTTTTTTATGTTAAACAAACTCCTCCTAATTCCTCAAAATGTAGGACGGAATATATATTTTCAGAAAGAATAATGATTAATTAATCAGATTTATTAAATTAATAGGACTAATTTATAACTCGAGAGAAATTTTAGAACGCCAATTATTACCCTCCTTTTCCATTTCCACTTCTGACATTAGAAGTGTCATCTTAGATCTGATACAAAACCACTAACTTGCAGTATGAGAAGTTTAAATGCGATCAGTAATTAGTTAGTAAATTATGTCGATCATTGTGCTCCTAGATTCTAAGAAATTAAGGATTCTAAGCTTTCTGCAAGCTATTGGCAAGGTAGTTTGCTTGCTTGAAATAGTGCCTTAAGCTAGGTTATTGAAGCATTAATTGTCCTAATCTAAAATTAATTAATTTGTCCAAAATCTAAATTATATCTTGCTAAATCAATGTATTATGACTTCAACCTTTTGACCACTATCTTTGCTTCATTTTGCTGTTAAATGTGTTTCCAGTAAATTAAGATCACAGGTAAGGATCATTGACATTTAATGTATACAGATGGCGATAGAGAGCGATGAAATCGGATTCTATTTTATGAGCTTGAAGACTAAGTTGAGATTTGAGATAAGATTGCTAATTAATAATTTTATTTATTTTTTCTTAGTTAAATGATTGATGAATTATGTTTAATACATGTACAAGGTACATTTATTTGAATTTGAAAACTTTTTAATGATTAAGTTAATATATATAATATTTGAGAAAAAACAGTTCTTTTATAAAAAATAAAAATATAACTTTGTCATTTGTATTAAAGAAAAATCAAATTTGGCCCACAAAGGTTATATTATTTTTTTTATATATAGCTTCTAGGATCTCCTTCTTCATGAAAGGAGAAAAGATACATATATCAATCAAATATCTGTGTCTTTTCATAATAAATCATCTTTAATTTTTTAGAATAAAATATATGTGACTTCTTAAGATAAAACATTTCTAATTGTGGGTTTGATGATTCATCAAACCCATATAAATTTGAGCTTAACACCTAACTAAGCCCAGAGATAATGGGTCTGATAATTTGTTATGCTCATATATGTTTAGACTCCACGCTTAACTGAATCCGAAGATAATGAGTCTAGTAATTTGACAAACTCACAAATATCTGAGCTCAGCACTTGGCTGATCTTGTAAAAGGTGGATTATTACTCTAAACTATGTTCATTTATTTAGAAGAAAAGAATCAAGAAGAAAAAATGTTAATCCATCAGTCAGGATTCAAATTCCTTTTCATGCTCAGTTTAATTGATGCAACCCTCCTTGTTCAGTTCTGTATCATGTTCATTTCGTTCTACGTGAACTTGCTTGGATTGGAAGAGAAAAAATAATAATTCTGTGGAATTTTTGTGCATGTGAGCAGTTTCTTGGCTTTTTTTGTCCTGTTCTTTTCACAAGGCTTCATATATTTTTAGCCCCTATTGAAGCTTAGGTGGTAAGGGTGGGGTCATAACTGTTAGCTTATAAATTTGGATTTCGTCTTCTATAATTGAGGGGCTTACATATTTTGTTATGCATTGCTTGTTGGTTTGTGGATTATTCGCACAATCAATCTCCTATACTATCTTTTCCTTACTCTCTCTCTCTCTCTCTCTCTCTCTCTCTCTCTCTCTCTCATGTTCATTTTCCTTTGACTTACTGCTGTTATCTACCAGGTCTTGCTTTTCAAAGAAGAAACAGGTAGCTACTGTAGAACGAGAAGTGGATGGTACTGATCTTGTGACTTTATGTTTAGACTTACCTGCAGTGATCACGCGAGTTCATGTTCACTCAATTGGTTTCACTTGTTCATATGACTGAGCTTATATTTACTCTTTAAGGTCTTGCCAGAATAGTTTAGTGGTTGCTGAAGCAAGGGGAAAATTGTATATCGGTCAGCTTAAAACCCTAGAAAAAAGACTAATGGTATGATTTCCTAGTTAGATTAATTACGAAAATGCTAAACCATTCACATTAATTACAATAGCTCAAAATTAAATGATTGCTCATAAGATCAAAAAGAAAAAAAAAAACTTCATATCTTATTTAGCAGCAAGCAGCTGGGTGCTCTTGAGTCTGCAGTTTGACCCTCTGTTTTTTTTTTTTTTTTGCATAAGAACGTGTGCTAGTAACCTGAATATTTGCACACCATGCATGATGTTATCATAAGAATCTCAGTTTTTTTTCCATGCATTTCGGTAATGGATTTTTGTGTTTTAGCTTACTTAATTAATTTCATACAGTTTATATTATATTTAATATTTGCTCGTTTGTAACTTTTGAATAAAACAATGTATAATATAATTATAACATTTTTTTTATATAAAATAATTTAATGATCTCAAGTTTAGGGATTACTTATACAACCGTTACGTGAGTCTTTCAATAAATATACATGAATTTTCCATATAAAATTCTCATGTCAGTTCAATGTACATATCATCTTACAAATATCTTTATATTAGTTTTAAATATCTCTTATACCTGAACTTATAAAAATAGTTATTTTCTTTCATAAAAAGAAAACATAATATTAGTTCTAATTAAGTATCTCTCGTACCTAAATTTACGAGAATAATTGTTTCTTTTTAAAAAAACATATAATATATATATAAGTTTCAACAACTCAAATTAATATCTAATCTTAATAGAGTATTAACTATAAATATTTAAAAATAATAATTTAATGCAATAGAAATTTTATAATTATTATAAGTTTTATAATTTTCTTTAAAAAATATTTTTATTCAAAAAATTTTATATTCACTCTAAATTTATTAATTAAATATTTTATAAATATTAAAAGTAAATTAAAGCTTTATTAAAATTAAATATGATTATATGAACAAAATTAATGATGTTAGTACTGATTTGAGACTGAACCAACCGAGGCATGCAACACTGCCCATCCTCATGAAAGCGAAATCAAAGGCCATCAAGAGGTGCACTCGACAAGAATTGAACGTGGAAATTAAGTTTGATTTTGTCGCAATTTAAAAATATTTTTATATAAATTTTTTAAAAAATAAAAAATTATTTTAATATATCTTTAAATAAAATAATATTTTAAAAAATAGCAATAATTATAAAAATAAAACGACCCTGGAGGTTGTTAAAGTCACGGCACCTCCCAAGAGAAAGCAGGGGTCATTGTTTCTTCTGTAGATGAGTTGATTGATAAGCTAAGAAATGAAGCTCATGTCATTTAATTGCCTTTTGGATTTCTAGTTGGTAAATAACATTGTACACATTAATGTAAATTATTTCTCAAGCTTAATAAATTCAAGCTTGGCGGGGCAATTGGTTTTCGTTTCTGTTTTCTTCTTCTTTTTCTACTCTACTGCTGTTCATTGACTGTACACTGCATTTTTGTTAGAAATGGAGTTTCGATTCATTAAGCTGTGATTTCTTTTTCCTTGTTTTATAAATGACAAAGGGGGGAGTGTGTGATTTAAAAACTCAGCAGCTTCATGCCATGATTCCATTTTTCATGCCAGCTTCAAGTGGTGATTTCAGTAGTAGTTCCATAGGATGAATAGATGAGAAGCTGCTCCTCATATCTTGTTGGGGCCTCTCAGGATTGAATCATGAACTGATAGAGGGTGACTAGACACAGTAGTAGATGATGAATATATGCATCATTCTTTTGAACGCCATGGATGCTTGCTTGTAGCATCATTCTTTTGAACGCCATGGATGCTTGCTTGTATTTTCCAGCGAGTATTCTCGCTGGTCTTTTCTGTTTTTGGCGAGTGGAAAATAATTAGTGCTAACCTGTAAAAGGAATGGCTGGCTATGAAATGGGCCTAATCAAATGAGATATAAGCCCAAAGGTGCTATCTTACAATCACCTAAGGGTTTGAAGATGTGTCTGTTTTTATATTAAAAAAATATTTTTAAAAATTTTAATTTTTTTATAATTTTATATTATATTAATTTGTTAATGTTAAAAATATATTTTTTTAAAAAAATATTTTTATATATATTTAAATAAAAATTATTTTAAAAAACAATAAATAAAAATATATTTTTACTTATTACGAAAGTAAAAAACGAAAAAAAGAGCGTGCGAAGAAGGGTTATTAACTTTTATTTTTTAGAAATGAATTAATTAGATTTTTCCCGTGGTCCAAAAAAGAACGCGGCGGCGCGCAAACATATAATGACTGATCCACGTGGTATAAATCTAGTGGGCTTTCACTAACCATAGGTCCCCGACATGATTTACTCAAATTCTAATAGACTAAGAGTACAACTTTTTCTTTTTACATAAAAAAAAAAAAACTCACAATTTCTCCCTTCTTCTTCTTCTTCTTCTTCTCTTTGATCGTCAAATCCAAAATCCAATAAAAAATTAAAAGAGAGAAAGATGGAAGCAATAGATCAGATTGAGGGGGACGATAGTTACTTGGATTATCTGGATATTTTATTGGGCCCCGCTGATTCTCTCACCAACAGGTATTTTTCTTCCATTAATTTTCTTCATTTTTTACTTTTTTATTTTAATTTTGTTTTCTATATAATTGATTTTTCTTTATCATCATTAGAACCGATTGGGGCTTGCATTTTATGTAAAAAAAAAAAAGAAAGAAAGAGAAAGGTATTTGTGGTTCTTATTCTTATTATGTGAATAAATCTCATAGGGATTTTGGCGGTGCTAAAAAGTTAATAATATCTTTTGAATTTTGCAGTTAAGGTATAAAATTTTATAGAAAGGAGATCTGTAGTAGCTTGAATTTTATGATTAGCTGCCGTCTGATGATACTTTATTGGGTTTTAGTATTGTTGTTGTTGTTGTTGTTATTATTATTATTATTATTACAGTATTTGCAGCAGTGGTGGTGTTGTGGATATTGATTTTTCATCTAGTGTTGGTGTTGTTACACAAGTCAAAGAATGCTCGCAGAAGAGGTATTCTTTTTCTTGCTTTTTTTAATTTGAATTTTCAAACATATTTGGTGTTGCTATGTTTGTCGAAGCTGAAAACTTTGAAATTGAATGCAATGCTTTTGAATCGTTCATAGAGCATCTTTATGTGTTTGCACTATTATCTGATTTATGCTTAACAAACTCATCTTGAATAGATACTCCTTTTATGTGTCATACAAGCAACTGTTATAGCTAGACAAGTTCAGCTAATGAAATGAACACAGTTGGCGCTTCTTCTTTTTTTCTTCTTGGACTGCCGCATTGATATCATTGAGGGAGTTCCTTAAACTATCTCAATGATGTAAATAGACTGTTCTCGTGTCTATGATGATCCCCTTTTTGTAAAATCTGATATGCCTTGTAACTTAATTATCTACAGCAAAAATCTTTTTAAAAATTAACTTCTAACTGATTCAGGCTTTGAGATTTGAAAAGCATAAAAAATAAGATGCATGGACAATTTGGCACTGGTTTACTTTTGCTTATATCAATTTGTGGTTGCTCAAACCTTTTCTTCTTAACCTTGTGAAGCCTGTAGTTTTGTGATTAGAATGCGTTCACCTAGCTTTACTTATTCTTTTCCTCCTTGTGACACGCGGCGCACGCTCATTTTTTTCTAAAGCACAATTATGCCAATGTTATATAGGGGACGAAGTGATTCATGTAGCAGAGCAGGGACCAAAGCTTGCCGCGAGAAGTTGCGGAGGGAGAGATTGAATGACAGGCATGCATCTTCAATCAGATATATATCTATGCTTTGAATTTATCTAGTTATGAATTTGGCATCTTAAGATACTATATTAGAAAATGCAACTAAATTTGAAACTAGCATAGTATCAGAATATTTAAATTTGAATAGGAAGAAGAAAGATGAATCTTATGTTTCCAATTTGTTGAATTGGATACAGCTGATGTATCGCTATCATCAGAGTTTTCACAACAAGTCTTCTAGCTTATGTAGAATGAAGATAATAATAGCAAGTAATATTTTGAAGAATAGATTTCCCTCATGATTGCAGGTTTCAAGATTTGAGCTCTGTTTTGGAACCTGGAAGACCAGCCAAAACTGACAAACCTGCCATACTAGATGATGCTATTAGAGTTCTGAACCAGCTAAAAAATGAGGCTCAGGAGCTCAAAGAAACTAATGAAAAACTTCTAGAAGAAATCAAAAGTCTGAAGGTAGTCATTTCCAACACACATTTAACTACAACAACTGTTATTTCTTTCTGCAGTTTCTGCGCTGAATGGGAATATGATCCCTTTTTTCGAATATCCTAATATAGTTCACTAATCTGAAGGATCTGAGACTTTTATTATTATTTCCCAGTATTATTTTCTGAATTTCCTCTTTGATTCTTTTAATTCCTAGTAATGGAGATATATTTATTTCCTGCTTCCATGTTATCTCTATAACTATTCATTATATATCTATGAACAAAGGAAGAGCTTGCAAAAAGAGGCATCCACTAACTATAGTTGTTTATTCTTAATGCCTGGTCCCTGTATTCTTGGTTTTTAAGTTGAATTTATATTTAAGGTGATTGATGCATTTGAATCTTCTTCAAATTACACCTGAAATTTATTTTCCTATCGGCTTTCTGAGAATGGGCTTTCTAATTTTATGCTCCTGCAACAGGCTGAAAAGACTGAACTCCGTGAAGAAAAACTGATGCTTAAGGCAGATAAAGAAAAGATGGAGCAACAGTTAAAAACTTTGGCTCTTCCCACTTCTGGGTTCATGCCAACCTATCCAGCAGCCTATCATGCTGCGGCAAACAAGATACCAGTCTTTCCCGGTTATGGTCTGATGCCAATGTGGCATTATTTACCCCCAGCTGCTTGTGATACATCACGTGATCATGAGCTCAGGCCACCTGCTGCATGATTCTTTTTTATTCATCAAAATCCTGACAACTTTCAGATGCTATTTTCTATTATTTTCTTAAAATGTAAATATAACTTGCTTTGCACTTTAGCTGATTTTGACAATTCAATTATTGGCAAGTTTAGTGCTGGAGATTGCTTGGTAGGTAGCTAGATTGCAAGTATTTTCTCCAGTAAATCATTTTATCTCTACTCTCTGTGATTGTGTGATAGCATTTGGATTTTTCCAGTAACATTTCAGTAGCTTTCTTGGAGTCCCAGATCTTGATTTCATAAATTACTCCTGCCTTAAAAATTCGAGATGCATTTGACATGTTTGAAAATGATCAACATGGAAGATAACAGTGGTTTGTTATATATTGCACTTTATTAATACTATTTTTTTGTACAGGCCTTTCTATTAATGAATTGGTATTGAGAGCTTTCTGTTGGGACCTCGATTTGCACACTGATTTATTTTATAGTTTGGAACTTCCATTGACGATTCTGTTGTTATGCGTGGGAATTAATGTGGGGGTGTGATGTCGACTCTTTGAGGCTCATTATCCAAGTTGATTTTTTGTCCATAAAGGCGGGGAGAAGCTAAGCATATCTTAACATGGGAATATTATCAATATTATTATCAGATCCTCTGTTATATCTGAAGGAGAGGTCCATACAGAGCATGTATACTGTAACATTTCTTTTTCAATTTGCATTGCGTTTAAATCCTAAGAAAAATGTATGAAATTTCTGAGCGGTCAATTTTTTTTTTTCCAGCATGTTCCTCCACTTGAAGCATCTCTCTTTATACTTCAACACTCTCTGATATGAAAGGGGGTATGCACCACATCGGTCCTTGCACAAGAGGAATAATTTGGAGAATAAATTCAGCTTGGCGATACTTTACTTTCAGTTGAACTACCTATCTATCTGTATCCTAAGTTCCTTTTGATCATCATAAGCCAACTAAGATTGTTCTTCGCTGATCTTCCTCTCTTTGCCCCATAACAGCAAGTACAAGCCAATGATGACAACAGCAGCCCCCAGTGTGCTGTTCAAGCCACACAAACGTTTAGGTCAACTTTTCAGTCACAAAATACGATTCAGTACTTAATTTAAATCTGCTTTCCTTAGCCCATTTTATTTTTAAGACCTGGAACTTCAGAACTACGATGGTCATCATGTACTGGTTAGGTTTATGAGAAATAATGTACTGCATCTCAGGAACTCGTAGGACACCAAAATTGTAGAAAGGGGACTGAACATGGTCACGAAAACTGATCCTTTTTCTTCCGTGCACCAGTTTAACGAAGATTGTTGAGCCATAGACCACTATTCCCTGCCGTATATGACCCACAGTAAGAACCCTGTTAGGAATATTCCAAGTAACCACTGTTGACCAACTCTGATGTACTTGGCATTTACACCATAGACAATAGACCAGAAGTCGATAACAAATCCGATTGTCCAAGCAGCTCTCTTATGTTGGACAATCACTGTGAAGACGGCCTATTGTGCAGCCCCCACAAAGCTCACCCATGTGGTCAACGAAAGTTGTGCAGGATTCCTTTTCAAAGTCGAAGCCTATATTTTAAGGAAAATTAGCTACATATCAAGGATAAAAGATCCCATATTCGTTCAGAGGAAAATATATATTGAATATGGATTAGAGGATGCCATGGATGTTTCATGACAGGACCCCTAATTAATGTCATAGTCATTACCCCAGCCAAGGAAATCAATGTCCCAAGTGCTATCCCACGAGGATTTCGAAGATCAAGACCTCCAATCTGCTTAAATTAAGTTTAGTAATTAGCTGAATTTCTTACAAGATTGATTAACTGTTTACGTGCTTTCAGTTTTCTAAATGATAATTAATATTGCTACTTACCTGAGTGTAATTGCAATTACGAATGTCAAAGAGGCGATGGTGTTGACCATTGCCGCAACAAAAGTTGGAGATGTGTTTCTCAAGCATGATCTCTTAAAATTCCATCAATTCTAGAGGTTCCTAGCTTGTCATTTGAAGAACCACCTACATTCCACTTTAACATCATAACCATAGGTGTATCCATGCCGAATTACTTTGCATTGTAGTTGTGTTGATACACATAAGAAACCCATCGGGTGATCAAACCAAATCTGGTCCTCTATAGCCCTCATTTTCAGGTGTTGAAATTCAATTTAGTTATAAAATGAAAATCTCAAGGACTAACTCTTGATCATTTGGTTTGGTACCATGTTAGAAACCACTCAACTCATTCGTTTAAGTCATAAGTTGAAATCCCAACAAGGATATATGTTATATTTTCTTATAGTAATGGTTAAAGCCGCTACAATTTTTTTTCTTTTGTTCCTCTTTCTTAATTTTGAAATGGGAGATTTGAATGCCTCAAGGGTCTCAGCTATGAACACTCCTTTTTTTCAGTCTCTTAATTTGATAGATATTTTATTTTTGGAGGGGCTGAATGCATAATTATTATGAAAAAACTAAGGACTAAAAATAAAATATTTTAAAACTTTGGGTGTCAAGCAGCTTCAAAGCATAATGTAGGTCCTCCCCTGCTTCGGCTCCCTTGGAGAAAAAAAAGTCCGAATTCCGGCATTAATTGAACTCACAGTATTGCAGGGTTTAAGAGTGGAGGATGATGCTCCTTATAGACGTTCAACAACAGCTCTCCTGTAGGACTCACCACTTCGACAACTCCTATATATTTATGGATATAAAAACAAAAACCAAAAATGTTATGAAGACAAAGTTGCAAAAAGGTGAAGAGGTTGGAAATTAGCATACCAAGAAAAGAATCAAGAGTGCTACCTTGAGTAGAATGACGAAACGGAGTGAAAACTAGACAAAAACCTATACATTTATTGGAAAATAGTTGGTGCCATATGTCTGAAACACAAGCACCAAATGTGAGAAAAAAGCAAAGTGGTTTTGGTAACCTGTTAGTGCGTGTCAACCATGCATGGCCATCATTTGCCAAAAGTTAGGCTGGTCACTGTTTCTCAAATTTCAAGATAATTTGATTGTTTCCTCGCTGATCATGTGTACCATCTTTGTTTCCTGATTTTCTTGATCAGTAAGATATGTTTTTGGTGAGGTAGACTTGTAACGGAAACAGTTCTGAAAAGTTGGAGGGCCTTTCTCCTTCCGAGCAGAGTTCAAATGAACAGGCCCATCAAAACTGAGTGTTAAGTTAGTGAAAAAGACAAGGCAAGCAACTGGCATGCTCAATTTGCAGGACAGTTCTCACTGTTTTACTTTTATAGACAACAAGATGAATCCAACAGTTTTTAGCAGTCGTATGATTTCTGATTTCCAATAAGCACATGTCACTGCAATCTATTTTGAAAAAAATCTCCTTTTTCTCTTCGGTTGTGTTTGATTATTAAAAGAAGATTGAGCGTTAATAAATTAACATGAACTTCCCTCAACCTGATTCGGAATTGGAACTTCTAACTAGAGGTGGAGATGGGGAAAGAATTTGTGAAGATACATAGAAAAACTAGAAGGGTGGCTTCAGCACACATCGAGGGGTGTGATCTTGCACTAAAACTATATTTGCTTAGAGGGGTTTGACGGGGAAAGGTGGGGCTCAACCCCCAAACTTTGTTTGGCAAATATTTTGATAAGAGGAAGGGTAGGGGGTGAGAGGGTTTGCAAGGAAATACCAGAGTTTCTATAAACCCCCAGCTCCATCAACCGTCGAAATTCTCATAAACTCAATTGAAGTGGGGTGTTAAGAAATGAAAATGTTTAAGAATAATATAAATTATATATTGAAATATATTTAAGAGTTTAAATCCTTGAATTGAATTGATTATTTGACAAAATATACAAGATATTAAAATCTTATTAAATAAACGGTTAAAAAATTTACACAAAATAGTATGAAGAAATTTAAATTTCAAATTCAAATAAATTTCATATTTATTTCTCACCTGTGTGCTTTCAAATGGAAAGAGTCCATTTGTCCCGCAAAATTTATTGTATTTATACGTGCATGAGTTAGCATGATATTTATATTATGATAAAAAAGTATGCCATCCATGTATGGCACAACGCAGCTGTCCTTGTTATGCCACTCAACACCACAAACTTTTAGAGAGAGCGATTTATTTGTGTCACCATTCTGAGATTTTCGGGAATAGCATGTTCAGTGATGACTGATGAGTCAGCTGGAATGGGTTCCCATCTCTGCATAAATATTACACCAGTGTCTTGCCTGGTTTGTCTTGTCTTGCATATTGCAAAGAGTTTAGCTGCTCAGTTTTCCGACGTCGAAATCGGCATTTCCTGGCTTTATGATTATTTAAGAAGAAATTGTATTCCATGTGTTTTCTTCTTGTATTTTATATACATAACACGTTATGGAGTTTTCCCAGTTATGAATAACAAAACCATGCAGCAGCACATGTTTTAAGGCAAAAATCACTTGCATACAACGAATTAAAATATAGCAAAAGAAACCTGGTTGCCCATAATTCCAACCAGAACCAGGTAGTTATAAAAATGAAAAGGAGTTTGGTGGGATTTGGTGATTGAAATTTTCTCTTTTTTTTTGTTCAAAGGTAAACTAGGCCAGGAGTCCAAGTCATAGAGAAGGAGAGAGCAGACAGACGGGGAGAAAGTTCTTTGTTGTCATTAAGGCGTTGCTTTTAACAGGCACCCTGACTCTCTCAAAATCTTTTGAGCAGCACAGCGTGGCGATTTCACTTGATAAAGCAAATCAAAGTAAGTTTTGAAAATCATTATGATATTCTTCTTGCTTTCTTTTGTATTGACACTGTTAATAAGATCAAAATTTCTACGAGACAGATGGCTTTTAGTGTCATGAATATACACTACTGTCTAACCTGCAGCGAATAGCCAAAGCATGATTAGAGATGAAATTGCAGTTGTTATCCAGCTAAAAAAGGCTAAGGCAACTGACATTTGGTATTTCTGGCATTCCCTCACAAAACCACAACTCCCCAAGTCATGAAAGTAGAGCACTGTGATGCCTGCTGAAGCTGAAGCGGCTGCAAGAGACAATATTGCGGTCACCTGTATACAAAATATAAAAAAATTGGCACTGTCAAATGACAATCATAGGAAGACAGAGCTAGTTTGGATTTAGTGATACAAGTCAAGAATAATTAAAAGGTTCCGTTGAGAACAACCCAGTCTCCAACGACAAAAAGGCTGAGCAAGACAGTGTTGTGGAGGGTCTTCTTTCTCACCAAGGCATATGCATCCAATAGTGTTAGTCCAAAGCTCCAGATGATTTGCAAACCCATCGAAGCAATGAGGTAGCTGCATGAACAAGGAAAAAACGTTTGTAATTGGCAATGACTTGGGCACTTTGCGACTGTGATGATTAGTATATCAAACCAAAAAAACATAATATACTGTTTAACCGTTTTCCTCTCAAAAGATGCTGTTAATACAGTCAACAGAGTTTAGAAATAATAATACATGGCTTAAGGCTCACTATACTTGGAGACAAATTATTGTGGGAACTTAAAAAATAGCATCAACAGGTGACAAGGTTATAGAAAGACAGCACCAGTAACAAGAATGCAAATTATCATATAGCTTGGGCATGTTTCAATGATTCAGCAATTTCCCGAGGCAATGATAGATTTAGTGAACTATTCTATAGGGAAAGCACATCACCAGCACGGAATTTTCAAACGAAGTTTTGAGACTTTTTTACTTATATAGAGCATTCAATTCATTCATTTTGTTGATGGTAAACAAGTAAAGAGGTTATCTCTCCAGCAGAAGCCATTCATAACAGAGTAGCTGTGAACTCGATGCCAGTTTGATATCCAATTGATAGCTAGTATTACTATATATATATATAAAAAAAAATCTAAATTTCTTACGAAAAGGAGGTAATGTTAATTTTTACAACATATGGATTGCATCATCAATTTTGTAATGAAAAGAACTCAAATACCAGCTCAAAATTAAATTTAGAGAATAGTATATGAATAGGGCAGGAAAGAGCGAATAATATAATACCAGAAAGAAGTGGAATTGAAGAAGTTAGTGGTGGTGGTCATGGCAGCAATGGAGCCAGCTGCGAAAACACACTGCGAAAGCCTCAAAGCAAGTCCAGTCAAAGTCCCTGGAGCCCCAGCAAAATCCCTCATGTTTTCTCTCTCTTTTTCTTTTTGCCACCACCACGAATTTCAATAAAATTTTAACCTCTTGACGGGTCAACGAAAACACCCATCTCCTCAAACCATCAAGAAACCAAAGACAACAAAGACCCTTAAAACTTTAAAATAGAGGAGAGGATATCAAGAAAA
>Ga0325411_1002533_pt1 | contig 20736 bp, 14 predicted proteins | sample PopdelMetagenome_13_FD_206181 | JGI IMG/M metagenome (GOLD analysis project Ga0325411, IMG submission 206181) | Populus deltoides microbial communities from Bellville, Georgia, United States - Xylem-PdIQD-R4 | ecosystem: Host-associated > Plants > Phyllosphere > Stem > Wood/Secondary xylem...
TTAAAACCAGAACACCATTCTGCAGCAGATTGGTTGCTTCAATCCTCACCCTTTGTGCATGCTGGACACGTGGACTTCTTAACTCGCAAGAACTAACATGCTATTGCTAAGCTTCTTTGCTAATAGATTTGGGAGGGGGGAGGGGCATAGAACCTGGAGAAAATCGGCAACATAGGGGGAGAGACGGCATGGGAAGGAGAGAGTGAGCAGAGGTAGAAGTTTGGTGAACCCAATTTTTTTTTAACAAGCATGGGCTAAGGAACAAGAAAGAAAAATGATGGGTGAAATACGAATAGTGAGGAGCAGGAATATGATTTTGTTGTAATAAATATATATTATGTAATTAATTTCTAAAGTTTAAATTCAATGGGTTTTTTCCAGCACAATAAAAGTACTTGCTGTAATTTCAAAACAGAATGATTGATCAATGCAATTGCATGAAATCTCAAGTGATTAGTGCAAATCAATATTTTCATTTTTGCAAGAGATCAACAATGGTATCTTATAGTTGATAGCTACTTACCCATCCCAATGTTTTTGTAGATCCAGGCCCTTGAGGTAAGCAACTTCTCTGAGAGCATCCTTCCATCCCTGCACTTTATCCATGTCATCTTTGAAACTCTTTTCATGTTCAGCAAAAGCTTCTTCAAAACTCCCTTTCAGCTCTTCAACGTCAGATGGATCTATGTCATAAAAGACAGGCCAAACAGCATGACCACCTTCTTTTCTACATTCTAGGATGTGCACAAGCTCATCAAGACACCAAGTGGAGGATGCATAGCCTTTTGAGAGAATGACAATAGAAAACCTTGACTTCTCAATTGCTTGAAGATACTCGGGTCCAATTTCTTCACCACTATTGATCTCATTAACATCTCTAAATGTGTGGATTCCATCTCGAACCAAAGCAGAATATAAATGGTCTGTGAAACCTTTCCCTGTGTCTGCACCCTTAAAACTCAAGAACACATCATAATCCCATTTTGATGAGTTGGAGTTGGAGGAAGCCATCGGTGGAGATGGGTTTGTGCTTTCTTTGCAGAACTTGCTTTTAGGTTTAAGCTCTTCCGCAATCTGCCCTAGGGCGTTTACTTGTCAGCCCAGGTGTCAGGTTTTTGAGATGGCCAATGGTACTTCTTTACGGATTTATTACATACAACAGGCACCACCACGCTTGCTCGCATGACCAGGGGTGACAAAGTTGTCGGTGATGGTATAAAAAGGGTAGCTTAAAATAAATTCACCGATTAGTTAAAGTAACTAAATGCTTGTCGTCGTCCTCGTCCTCCGTGTCGATGTGATTCAATTTGTTGCCTATCCACCACGCCACTCTGCTTTCGGACTTCATTTTCTAGGTTCTGATTCTATCTCGTGTTCGTTGAGTGAAGTCGCGATGTTACTTTCCTTTATTGGCTTTTGCTGCCTTTCAAGTTGTATGTTCTGTAAACCATTCTGTACGTAAAAAACAGAAAAAGAAAAAGAAAAAGAAAAAGAAAGGGAAGACCTTGCATGTACCTTATAGAGGGATGCATAGCCTTTTGAGAGGATGACAATGGAGAAGAGAACTAAGCAGAATATTAATGGCCTGTGAACCTCTTTTCCTTGTGTCGGCGCCTCTAGAACTCAAGATAGAACCCTTTTGAGGTAGAAGCCATCGTTACAGATGGGTTTCTGGTTTCCTTCTTTCTTTATTTTTTTTTTTTTAAAAAACTTTGTTCAGAACACAAAGCCATTGGTTTCTCTGAACAGATTCCTCTGTACTTTCAACCAAGCAGAGTAGGTGCCCCAAATGGCCAGATGATAAAATGATTGAAGGGAAACATTTAATTTACAAACGGACTCCGTTTTGTTTTGTTAGTATAACACTTGATGATATCTTTTAAGTTTTTTGCATACGCGGTTTCTCGATAACATGGTTTCCAAAGTGGATCAAGCTCGACTATGGAGGGAAGTTTATAAGTTTGGTACCCAAAAAAAAGAAACACACTTAAAGAGTAGAGAAATTTAATCGACCGAAAAGAAGGAACAACACTAACAATATTGAGCAACAACTCGGCAACTTGTACATTAGCCCACCAAAAAACCGAGGGACCGTTACACTAGAATATTGCCGGGACAACGCCTAGTGAACAAGTCCATATCACTGTCATGAACTTTCTATGAAACAAGCTGAATCCCTACAAATAGCGTCCGTGCTGTCTGGTTGCATTTCCACGCTGCCGCTTATAGGAATCTCCCCTTGGACCCGATGGCCCTTGCGTACTGTGCCCAGCTGATGTGGAGCCTTGCAATGTAGGCCTTTGATTAGGACTCCTAGCATTGTGATAACGAGGAGCGGTCTGCTGTGTGTTGTTCTTCAGCGAGCTAAGGAAGCTATTTGGATTCTGACTGATCCCTCTCCTTCCTGAACAGGACTCGTCAATCTCAGTTGCATGGACCCTTGAAGTCAGTGACTCCACGGATTCTCCTGGTAATGAAATCCCAGATAGCCCATCATTGGACAGAATACAAGCCGTAGTATATGTATAGGCCGCAAGAGCAGGAGGAAGTTCTTTGTGAGGATGTGTCACCTAAAAGAAAATGGATGACATCGTCAAATTAAGGTTAAACAATAAGGTTTGATGGAGAAGACCTAGTATATCAGTGTGTATTGGAACGAATCCTATTCAGACTCAGAAAAGACAAGGAGAAGGAAACTGAAGCACGTACTTTGAATAAGATTGCTGCAGATAATTGCTCTCTCAAGCAGTAAATTTGAGCAACATCAAGGGCTGTTGCTCCAAAATAAAGCCACCGATCCACAACAACCATAACTGAATTATCGGGAGAGGACATGATCCTCTCACCCTGTTGAGTGCCTAATTTGCCATGTATCTCCATTCCATCTTCTTCACTTTCAGCTCCATCTGCACTATCATAGTCGTCGTCGTCGTCCTCATCATCCTCGTCATCATTCTCTGCAGGTGCGACTACAATCTCTGTTGCGAGTAGCAATAATGGCAGTGGACCAATGACGGTACAGTTCCTTATGTTCATACCCCCATCTCCTCGAGTTATCTCATCATATATAACCAATGGGTAGTCATTAGATTTCCAAAATGATAATTTAAAATTAAGGGACTGAGGGTGCAACCGAACTTTAGCACCGCTAGTAGTCTCCACAACACGCTTTCCATTTTTAGGTGGAAGGAACCTCCCCACCATTGGATACAAACCAGCCACAAGGACAGCATGGACTATACCTGGAACATGCGCATTTGTATTACAACTAGAGACATTTTCTGGAATAAACCCCTTGCGTATTAGTTCTCTCTGGAGCTGTTTACGCATGGCTTGCAGCATATTCATGGTGCTTGAAGAGATGAAGTATTGTGAACAAAACGATGCTTCTTGACCCCTATTCTTCGCATTGTTCCAGCACTCAAAAGCTGCTAAAACTGCTAGCTGATCACTGTGCCCACCATACAATGAAGCAAGCTCAAACTTAGCAGCAGCAGCTCTCTTCTTTTCATTAGGCAGCATAGGAAGGGTAAATGGATCTCTATAATCAGATGCACATGCCAGTGTCAAAGCTGGGTCAAGGCAATTCATCAATATGGCAAAGAAAATCATCTTGCTCGTCAATGGATGAATAGGTAGGCAACCGATCTTCTCTCCCAGTTCTGTCAATGTTTCATCCACTGATAAAGCCCCAATATCTAGAAGAACAGCAACAGCATTGCGTATGGTTTCTGGAACCGGAGGGTCCAATGTCTTTTGCAAGAAAGCTTCTATCTTGCAATGGGGATCAAGCAACTTCACCTGTAATGAGGACAAGAGTTAAAGAAGGAAAGAGAAAATAAGCAATCATAAAAGCTTTCACAACCCATGCCTACATTTAAAGAGAGAATTTATAGAAAAATTACCTGTAAACAGAGTTCCTCAATTGGCATTCTCTTGATTTCAGGAACTTGGAAATCTGGCAAAGAAGATTCTCTGAGTTTTGAATATAGATGATAACATATTCCAGGCTGACAGCGCCCTGCACGTCCCTCTCGTTGCTTTGCACTTGCTTTAGATACCCAGGATGATTGAAGAGTTGATACATTGTTATAAGGATCGTAACTTTTTTCTTTCATGCGTCCACTATCTATAACATATACCACATCATCAATAGTAATGGCACTTTCAGAAATATTAGTTGAAAGAATGATTTTTCGGCAACCCTGAGGTGGGCGTTTGAATACCTTCTTTTGCTCCACAGATGGAACCATAGAATGGAGAGAGATTATAATAAACTTGGAACCATCTTTAAAAAACGGGTTCGCAAGTAATCTCTCCCGCGTTCTATTTATATCATCCCACCCTGGAAGAAAAACAAGGATAGCACCATCTTTGGAATCAACACATATTTTCTTTAATAACTGCTCTATAAGAACCACATCAATAAGTTCAGGATTAATTGTTGCCATATATTTATCAAGAAGTTGCTGTTGTTCCGAGGAATCAGCCAAGGCATTCTGAGCATGTTTTCTTATTACTTCAGCAGCTTCTTCCTGGTTTTCTCGTTCAGCCCATTTCAGTGCTGTTAATCCACACTTGGACTGTAAATTGCAGTTTGCGCCCAAAGAGAGGAGCATGCAAACATCACCGACCCTACCCTTTCCAGCAAAGACCATCAGTGGTGTCAGTCCACTCGCAGAATGCTGATAATCATACACCTTAGGGGTTCCTTCAGAAGAAACCAAATCTAGGAGAGAATCAAATTCATCATTTGACCAAGCCAAGTTAATAGCTTCATCTAAAGCAGCTTTATCTTCCTCTGTTAATTCATGACCTTCATCCAGGACATTTGGCATAGCAGAATCAAGATGATTATCATCTCTGGAATTTAAGATAGAAAGCACATCCTCCAAATGGAAAGCTTTGACCTGAATAATATTAAAAAAAAAACCAACAATAAATGATAAGTTATTAAGGATAAACAATTTTAACTGACACTCTAGGAAATTATTTTTACAGGATAAGTGAACCCAGGAACACGGATAATTGGGCAGCCACCAAAATATTGTGAAAATCGTTCAGCATCAAGAGTGGCACTCATCAATATCTGTATGTTTGATTATAAGAATTCAATAATTAATTGCTAATCAAAATTGTTGAAGATAAGGAAACAATCCTAAAAGCGTTGATGGATCCTTTTAGAATAGAACATAAAAATTTAAACTAACCAGCCGAAGATGAGAATGTGAAGGAAGTATGTCCCTGCACATAAGGAAGAAATTTCAGAGAAAATAATCCAATAATGGAAAGTATACAAGAATTACACACAAAGTGATCAACATACAGTATTGATTCTAAGTATCTCAGAATTATATCCAATGTAACAAATTTTCCTCAATTGAAAAGATTCGAGTTAAGGCTCAATTATTGTCATAGCTATTAAATTAAAGCAAGGTAAAACTGCTTGAAAATTTTAAAATCATGTATTTAGTACCTAATAATTGCCAACATGAAATCAGAGAAGCGATCCCTTTCATGAATTTCATCCTGTACAGCAAAAATGGGGTCATTGGTGAGCGACCTCTTGCATATAGATGTATTTATGAAGAAAGTTGAAATAATGGGGATTGAAAGAATCATCTGAGTTCATGGTATTATTCTGGAAAAGGCAATGCTAAAATCAGAGTCTGCTGAGTGCTGTTTCATTGTTCTGTTTATTATTTACATTTTACACACACACTAGACTACAACAATTAACTATTGCCAAGATATAAAACCGTCAAGCAGAAAATGCTAATCAAACGACGTCACCCCAAACAAATATAACATGATCCTAATCAAGTTAGAGACAATGATATTGAAAAGGAAGATTAGGAAGACTGTAGCTAAATACCACAATAATATGAGTTAAGTCGGAAACATTTTCCTTGGCCGCTGTATTAGCTTCATCCTGCGACCCAGTGATGCCCTTGGAAACCAGAATCCTCAATAGAACCCCATTTGTACAGAACACAATTGACGAGTGCTTCCCACCTTTACTTTCCAAACGAATCTAATATTTAAAAATTGAGTCAGCAGCAGTACAGTATATGAATGTAGAACCAATTCCATACATAAAATAAGATGGCAAATGAAGAATTTAGGATCCAAGGTGAAGTTTGTTGATGGTTGCTATGCATGAACATGTGGGCAAGATTTAATGGATACAATATTCTACTTTCCAGATTTAGTGTTGCACAAACCCCAAGATAAATTAATAGTTCATGGTGAGACATCCACAAACCCCAAGATAAATTAATAGTTCATGTTGAGAAACAATACCAAGGGTAATTCTGGTGAGAAATGAAAATAACCAATCCAAGAAATACCTAACAGTGGGAAATCTAAAATTTTAACCATCGACATAGTTTAACTTGGATCAAATAGCTTGAGCTAACCAGTACCAACCCCAGTGAACTCCTGATGGCCATTTTGTTGCCAGGAATAAAAAACAGAAAAAACAGGGAATAGAAATAACAAATTAAGTCTCATTACTGCATTTGGTACATGCAGCTCGAAACCATAAAAGACTTGATAACAAAACCATAGTGGTACAGGTAAAGATAGGCAATAAAGAAAGAGTGCTTGTGCTAGTGGTGTGACAATGTGGAGTAGATGGTAGTGCTAGTGAGGAATGGGACATGGTGTAGACAATATAGCAGGATGGTGGTGTGGTTTTGGTGGTGGTGGTATGGTATGGGAAGGGCGTTTGGTGTGGTGGTAGGGGAGACTATCATAGTGGTGGTGGCTAGTAGAGGTTGTGTGGGCTGCTATGTTAGCAGTGGTATGGTCATGTGGGGTGGCTTTCATTCCTATCCTCCTACACACCCACAACCCCTCCCCCACAAGAATGAAAAATATATTAAAATTTCATTCCCTAACATACACATTTGCATTCCCTATCAGTATTGACTACCAAACACCTAAAGTTACAAGAAGGTCCTTAGGGATAAGGAAAGGGCGTGGTCTCTCGGGTATCTATCAACAAAAGTCCGTTAGAGACATTGTCTCCTAATGATTTCCAACCTTGTTGTCACTTTTATGAAGTACTAGTAATTAAGAGAATTTTTTTTACTCGTCTAATTATTCAAATCACCTAGTTCAAGGTTGTGACAGTCATCAAGAATTTGTGAGAAGTACCTTGTATCCAACGCTATCTCCAACATTTTCTCCTCTTTCATAAGAAATTCTCTCAGAAACTAGACAAAAGAATAATCAAGAGCATAAAATTTTGGCATAAAGTGAGGGAAGCAAATATGTTGGAAATATATCAACAGCTAGAACTTCACGTGCTTAGCAAGTGGCACAAACCTGATATTGCAGAGATACGCCGAGGTTGTGTACAAACTATTTTACATGCTTCACCCTTTCCCCACATGTGGTCCAAAAGAAATTGTGGCACCTGCGTCATGTTTAACAAGTACAGAACTCAATGATAATGAAAATAATCATAGGTTTATTTAAGGGAATGAATGCCTCATCACATGTGCTTATAAAAGGAGCACCTATTCTATGTAATCATAGAACTTGAATAATGGAATTATGAGTATTTTTTGTTTAGTTTAAGGGGTGGCCTTGTGTTTTTTCTTCCTATTCTCTTTTCTCAAGTGCTCTTTTCTTCTTCCTTTTTCTTCATTTGGTCATTTGCTATATAGTAACAATCCCAATTCCACCTAAAACACATCCTAAGTGGATCTCAATTCCACACACATCAAACCCCCTAATTCCCACCTAAAATCTCTATTCCTCCAAACCTAGCTCACTATGAATCCTTTGTGGGATACCAATCCAAAGTTGTCCTACATCATCTTTATAGACAACATTCTAAGTTGTAAACCCAAAACCAACCTTTTCAACCAAGCAATTTAAACACATATTTGCCTAACCTATCCTGCAAAGTAGCTAAAGTTGGCAGATCTCAAGATTTTCCCTACACTACTAAAACCTGTACTCTTCTTCCACTCAATAACTAAATATGGTTTGATTGCACAACTAAATGCTCATTTGTGAACTTTCAATTTATAAAATGCTCAATCAATTCTTTCAAATTCACACAATTGGTTGTTTCCACATCACAATGACATATGGCAGAAAGCTCATATTAATTTTGAACACCTGAAGCAACAAAAGATGTGACAGGTGGCAGATTATGCCATGATATCAAATCTGTAGCAGTGAGATTCTGACAAAATCTTCAACACTGATTTTAATTAAAACATAACTATCTTTGCAAACTTATTAAATTATAAACCAAAAACATGCCCCTTCGGAATGATGATTGTATCCACCAATGATATGGGCTGCGACTATTTTTGGATCAACATCTCTGTAGCTCATTTGGTTGCTAAAAATAACACAGTTGATGACCAGAAGGTGCCCCGAGCTCAAGAGGGAGAGGTATTGATTGGCGAGAGATACAACACTTCAGAAAAATGTTGAAGCTCTTAGAGAGACACTCTTTGTGTGTGTGTGTCGAGGGAAAGAGATTTTTTCCCCTTGAGGCAGACTTCAACCTTGTTTTAATATACGTTTGTCAATCTCAATTCTTATTAAATTTTTTGCAATATTTTTAAGATGGACTGATGCAGAGCAAAAACCAAAGTTCTGAAGCCCAAGGACCTATCCAAGTTTCTAAAGTTGAATGATGCAATCAAACATAGATGTAACATTAAGGAAAAAAATTGTCATTCGACCATTAAAATCAAATGGGACTTGGACATCCAAAAGACTAGTAGCAAAACATACCCAAAGGAAACATGATTGCATATCATGTTCACTACACATGCAATTGTCTATGTGCTGACAACAATAAAAAGCAAGAAAAGCTACTTCTGAAACACAGTTTCTACAAGCCATATTAAATATACCATAAAGAAGACAGAGCAGAGAATTGGTAACCTGTGTGGTCTTTCCACACCCAGTCTCACCAGAAATGAGAACAACCTGCATAAACAAATTGAGCGACCATTAAGTTTTGGAAAATAAGCTAAATTCAATCATCAAATGTCGCTCAAACAAGCAAACAAGGAATCAGTTTCTAGAAACAATTCCTTCCTCCAACTAAATCCACATTCAATACATATTTGATAGACATAAAGAATTGTCAATAATAAAGTTATGTCTAACGCAATTTCAATTGAGGAGACAAGCAGACAAATCATCGATTCTAAAACTTTAGGCATTACCTGGTGAGATTCTATAGTGGATGTAATGACATCCATAAAGGATGCAATCGGAAGCTTAGACCTCCCTTCAACAATCTGCACACATATGATGGAATCTCAGAAATCATTTACCGTCAGACAACTTCTTTGAAAAATTTATAAGATCTTTAAAAGGGAAAGGACAATAGAGCTTCACCAATAGCCATCACTAGAATGCATAAATCTTTAAGCTCTACTAGTAGGAGGACAGTAATAAAGATAGAGCATCGAAATTCTAAATCAGTGAGTTAAGTTGTATAACCTGTTTTAACTTTAAATCCTTTTCTATTCTAGAAGCAAATGATTCAACCTTCTTTGCAATTTCTGCTTTTGTTCTAGAAGGTTTAGAGAAGATATCATCTTTTTTCTCTCGTGTTTTACCAGCAGTTCCACTATGTTTTCCTTCTAGCTCTGCTCCAAAGCCTCCTTCTTCAGGAGGGTAGTTTGAAAATAGTTCTCCCAAAACCATTTTTGATTCTCCTGAAAATGTCAAATGGGTGAGGTTTTCCTTCCCCTTTACATCATCTAACTTCTTTGTATTCTTGTAAACAGAAACACGTCGCTGGCCCCCGCGCCTATACATATTTCAGGTTTGTTAGAAACTATATTGGAATCAGAAGAAATCACTACGACCAAGTTAAAGATAAGAATTTGTACAGGCATATATTTACACTATTCAATGTCAGATAAAGCATAGACACTTAAATAAGCACTCACCCAGAACTCTTGGACTTCATACCCATTTTCTTGCACACCTCATGTACCACAGCACGGTCATAGTTTGATAGGTTAGCTTCGAATGTGTAAACTGCATGCAGCATCCAAACATCAATATACTGATCTTCCAAAATAAATTCTCAAGTGGGCGATATCAAATAACCGCATGTTGTAATATAAGGACAGTAAAGACCATTCATTATGTTCTTCCTCGCAATGATAAAGTTAATGTTCTTCTAATTAATCAGGATTAAATTGAAACATATAGAACTAGACAAAGCCTGCAAGATAATTTCTTTGTTCTAAACCGATAATGAAAAAAAAGAAAAAGAAAAAGAAAAAGAAACCTTCACAGCAGATTGAAAAAAGAAAATTGTTTTTATTTCATCACACAAACACTACGAAATTTAATTATATTAGCTTCACGATCAATAGGCATACTTAATGAACAAATACTACCAGGTTTAATTATATTAGCTTCCTCAAATTAAACAGCATATTTTCAAGGAAACAGGAAAAAAACAGAACACACCTAGACAATATATAGCAACCAAGTAAACGGTATTTGTTTTTCTTTCTAGAATTAAAGAACAACATTCATCACAAAAGTGACAAGTGAATTACTTCTAATGTTTTCTTTAAAAAAAGTGAAGTCCACAATCTAAAAAAAAAAGAATTCCACCATTTTCATTACTTCAACTATAAAACAAAGAAAAACCCATATGAAAATTTTTAGTTTTAAACAATTCCCACTATGAGAAACACCCAGATTAAATAATTTAAGGAGAGAAAACAAAACAAGGGAGAGACCTAGACATGTTCAGGAGGTTTGTGGTAACGTCAATAATACCTTGATCGGGGGCAGCACGGAACCTTTCAAGAATTTTCGAGATTCGAATAAGAGTAGCTTCTGCAACTCTAGGGTTTTGCTGCTGCGCTGCTTTCCTCTGGTTCTTCTTACCCATTTTTCCTTTCTGTGCTTTGGTTTCTTGATTGTTCATGTTTTATGTTTTTGTCTGCTGTCAAAATAAGGAAAGACTAGGTGTGTGACAACAGTCTTTCTTATGCACGTACACACAGTGTCGAAAAGAAGAGGGACGGAACAGGGGTATACTTTGAGGGTTCCCTGTCGATTCTTTTATTACGTTGTTGTTTGAAGGGCTGCACGCCTCTTCGTTTTTAGGGTACCTTCTTCTTGCTTTGGGGTTTTCCCTCCACCCCCACCTCCACCTCTTATTAATACAGGAAGGCTGAGTTTTGTTTTCTTCTTCCCTAGATTAGCTTTTCGAAATTCAGTAATTAGGTTTTGACATGGAAAACATGCTTTGGGCTTAAGAAACGAAGCCTAGTTACTAGTTAGTTTTACCCAGTCCTAAACATAATCCTAGTCCAGTCCAGCCAAGATAAGCAAATGGGCCGCTCTCACAAACAATACCAATCCTAAACATAATTTCGTAGCAGGGCCACGAAAGGGCTAAGAGTCCATGTGAAAGCAGGATTTGCAGACCTCCCCACCTCTCTCTCTCTCTCTCTCGCTCTCTCTCACGCCCTCTCTCTATATCTAATCTACGTCTCTACAATCTACATAACCCCATTCAGTTTGTTTCCCCCACGCAAAGAGTTAACCAAACCCCCTCCTCTCTCTTTCTCTTCCTTCCCTTCTCTTTATCCTTCGCTTCTTTCTATAATATACAAAGCAAAGGTACCAACCCATTTCACTTTTTCTATTTTTTTTCATAAAATAAATAATAATATCACTATTTGCTGCTTATAATCACTAACAAGTATTTCCAAGTTTGTATTTTTTAAAAAAAAAAAAAATTTGGGTTTAATCCAGTGCGTGCTTTTATATCCTACTTTTAATGTAACCGACAGAGAAACAAACAGGAGACTCTCTTTTACCTTTATCCATTTCTGATTATTTTATATTGGGTCCTCTCAATCGGTTTCTTTTTCTCATGATCCGAATCGGCTACCAAACTTGATTTCGATTTCTGGGTATTTCAGATTTTACTCTTTTAAATCCTAATTTGCATTTATTTTTTGCCTGATTGTGTTATATTTTTTGTTTGCTTTCATCTCTTGTTGTTTGTGATGGCTTGTGATTTGGGTGTTTGGTTTTTGGAGTAGATTTGGTGTTTTGTGTTATTAAGTGATTGGGGATGATGTATTATTGCGTTAATGGTTGTTTCTGATCTGGGTTTTAAGTTATTTTTTGCATATGAACTGAGATTAAAATGATTTTGTTATTTTTTCCTGGAAAGATAATTGCTTTTCATATGGTTTTACGGGTTTTGAGTATTTGTTGTATATCATTACTGTAATGTGTTGCTTCAATTATTATTTTGTGTTTCTTGTGCAATTAGTGTGGTTACTCGTTAACATTTTTGTTTCATGGCCTTTGTTGATCTTGAAAGTTTCGGATTTTTCAGTTTGGTTCCTTGTTAAGGAACCAAATGAGTTTTTCTGGTTCTAATTGATGAACATGTCAATTTGACTTGCTGAAATCTTATGCTTTTTGAGCATACATTGTCAAGAATTGATGCTGATAAAGACAATGCTTGGGCACTAGATGTCTGTGGTCTCGGTGGCACTTTAGGACTTAAATTAGTTATCCTTGGAGATTGTTTAACATGTTCCATGACCGAATCAAAACTTTTGTCCAGGATAAATATTGTTCCTTGGCATTTGGTTTGCCTCAATGAAGATGCAAGTTCCAAGTTTTAGATTTCCTAGTCTCTTAAGAATTTACAATATCGGGTGGAAGTTTAAGCAATCCACACATCAAATGTCTGTCTTTAAATGTGGTGTGTGGATTGGATTTTTGAAGTTAATGGAAGTGTGACTAATTCATTCCCTCAAAATTTATATAGGAAAAGATTGACGAGTTTTAAGAAAATAATCACTTTTCAAAAGTTTAAAATCAAATGTAATTCAAGGACCCAGTTCTTCAAGTGGGGGTGGGGTGGGGGGGTGCTGTTTTATTTGACTCAAACAACTGATACAAGTGCAGCATGATGAGCTATTGAATTTCTATTACTTTGGAGTCAATGTATTATCATATTCTGCACCATGACATATCAGAGTGTAACTTGATAGAGATAAAGAATAATAATCTGTAATGTGCAGCTATCTGCCTACATTATCTGATTCCAATAGATGGCCATGCTCTAAAAGGCAGCTATTAACTAGTCTTCCATTGCATCCCATGTTTAGATGATAACATATTCTCTAATTGATGTAGCTGTCTACCTTCAAAATCATCATAACAACATATTTTGAAGTTCGTTTTTGCAGAACTCAAATCAGCAGGGCTTGCTATTGATGCTAGGAAGTGAAAATTATAATATACTAAACCTCAAGTTGCAAGAAAAATGAAACTATTAAGTCCATCTTTAATATTTGTTACGTGGTAAATTCTTATTCCTTCACTTTTGGCTTGATTCAGATAATGAAAAGTGAAACATCAGTGGAGTTCATTTGAGGTGTTATTTCTTCCTTTAAGCTTCACAGTTATTCTAAACTTATTCTCAAGGTCCGCTTCCTTATCTCTGCACTTTAGTTTTTCCCTCCAAAATGGTTTAGAAATCAGTTCTCTTGCCTATTTAAAACTGTGAACCAGCAGAAGTTACCAATCATTTAAAAATTCTGTCATTCATATTCTTAAACGCAGTTAGGTTTATTGATGGATGCTCTGCTGAAGTTATACTTGATTCACCAATTTATCTCTTGAACAGAAGCATTTTAAATTTTATCTGAATAGTGAAATTTTAAGTTTCTAAATCTCATAGCAGTGACAGTAAGAGTGATAATTGCAGAAGCTTGTGCAAAGAAACCAAGAGATGAGTTGACAAAGACATCTTTGAGAAAAGTTGACCCATAGAATGACTTGTATAAGTGAGATTGTTGTTGATTGTCCATAAGATCAGATACTAAAGGGGAGAACTTTTTTATGACTATGTGTCTCATCCTTGCTCCCAATTTAACAAATTTTACTTGTTTATGTTATGCAGGAAAATATTTATTGTGATACATTGGGAGGCATTTTAAATTATATTCCTTAGTTGTCTAGCTACATTTGCTGTAATATATGGGCTGAGGTGCACATTTCATGGGAGGTGTAGACGATGATGAACCAGCCTTAAAACGCCTGAAATTAGCCTCCGGAAGGTTGACAGGTCTTTCCAACGGTTCATCTTTAACAGAGCCCATAGTTGGATCTTCTAGGGATTTGATGGCTCGTCCCCTACAATCTGAAGGGGATGAAGAGGTTCTTGGTTCGAAAGGAGTTATTAAAAGAGTTGAATTTGTCAGAATAATAGCCAAGGCATTATATTCTCTTGGATATAAGAAGAGTTATGCGCGTTTAGAGGAAGAGTCAGGGATACCATTGTATTCATCTTCAGTAGATATATTTACACAGCAAATTCTCGATGGCAGTTGGGATGAAAGTGTAGCCACATTACATAAAATTGGTCTAAAGGATGAAAGCATTGTCAAGTCAGCATCTTTTCTGATAATGGAGCAGAAGTTTTTTGAACTTTTGGATGGGGACAAAATTATGGAAGCTTTGAAGACCTTGAGGACTGAGATTACTCCTCTCTCCATTAACAATTGTCGAGTTCGGGAGCTTTCCTCCTGCATTGTATTTCCTACACATTGTGATTCAGATGGGTCTTCAAATCAGGGCTATGGAAGGACAAAGTCTCGGACCAAGCTGCTGGAGGAACTGCAAAAACTGCTTCCCCCAAGAGTTATAATACCTGAAAACAGATTGGAACATTTAGTTGAACAGGCTCTTACCTTACAAAAAGATGCTTGCATCTTTCACAACTTATTGGATAAAGAAATGTCTTTATACTCAGATCATCAGTGTGGAAGAGATCAGATTCCTTCTCGAACTTTGCAGGTTAAGGCATATTTTCATGATTGGGAACAGTAGCTTTATATGGAGGTCTTTTGCTATTTCATTCTTTGGCTTAAGATTGTATTCCATGCTGCAGAGTTTTTCTTTGTTAACTCTTAGTTTTTGCGTGTTTTGACCAAATTTTAGTTATGCAGAGCTATTATCTTCTTAATGCCAAACTGTAAAAAAATTGTGGGGTCAGAAGAGTAATCAAAGTTGAATAAATCTGTCACGTCATCTTTTTATTGGGAAGTAAAGAGCGATAGTTTGATTAATGCGATTAATTTGTATGTTTTTAGTAATCCTATTCAAGTCTGAAACAAGTGCTTCTTGGTTAGATTTAAAACTTCTTTTTAGTGACATTCTTAAAAAATATATATAATTTTATGGAACTGAAAATCCTGAAAGTTCAATGTCTTATTAGAGAAAAGTGCCTGAATTTGTAATAATTTGTTCATCGAACTAACTAATCCCTGTTTAGCTTAGAGAAAAGTGCTTCCTAGCAAGTTTTAGAAGTTATTTTGAGGGGAATTCTGCTAGGAAGATACTTGAACTTCTATCTTCCATGAAGTTCATTTTATGACCCCTTTCTTCTTTGAGTTCTACAAGGATTTCATAAGATAACTACATTGTGTAGGTATTTCTTGATTCAGTCCCCATGTTAGATTTTTTGAATGCCTTTGTCCTTGATCTACTCTTCATGCCTTTGTCCTTACACCTGCCTGAATCTTCTTTGTTAGTTCTTTTATTCTTCCACCTTTTTCTTCCCATTTAATTTATTTTATTTTACTTCTGGGTTTTGATGGCATAATATATGTGGTATACTCGGTATGAAGAGGCTGATGTACCCTATACTAGTCTTAATAGCATTAAAATGTTAGCCTAATGGCTATTTCTTTTGTGAATGAAGAGCATGCTTGTCTGCTCATAAGGAATGTGAACTGATGATTTTCTTTTATTCTATATTCCTCCTGTTTTGCTTTTGCTTTGGATTTTCTTTCGATGGGCAGATCACTCCTTTTCATTTTCAGTTGCTTTCAATTTGCTTTCTATGTATTACTGGCAGCACTAGATTGAGTCTTTCTTTTATTCCCACTGGAACAGATATTAGAAGCACATTCAGATGAAGTCTGGTTCTTACAATTTTCACATAATGGGAAATACTTAGCTTCATCCTCTAACGATCAATCAGCAATCATATGGGAGGTATAATCATTTATTTTTAGTATTTTATGCTGTTATTCAATTGTATTTTCTTGTCCCTTCTCCCGTATTTTATTTGGTTTTGTTTGCAACATTCTGCCTGGGATATTCAGTAATAGGTTTTTCATATGATGTCAGAAAAAAACTAATCTCTCTGTTTATGCATCCATAGTAATCATACACTATTAAAATTCTCAAATAGTCAAATATTAATTCCCATTACTATTTCTAAGCTTCACAGGGTATGCCTTGTATACTATGTGCAACTCTCTCAACAACCATTGATTTATCCAAAGAACAAGGGATTGCTAAAGGCCCATATGCATCCATGTCATTCTGCTTATGAAACAATTTTATATGTGCCAATTAATTTGTCATGCTTTGCAGATTGATGTAAATGGTGGAGTTTCTTTGAAGCATAGATTATCTGGTCACCAAAAACCTGTCTCCTCTGTTTCATGGAGTCCTGATGACCATCAGCTTCTCACTTGTGGGGTGGAGGAGGTTGTCAGGCGCTGGGATGTTTCTTCTGGTGAATGCCTTCAGGTTTACGAGAAAGTGGGCCTTGGCCTGGTGTCATGTGGATGGTTTCCAGATGGAAAATGGATATTTTCTGGCATCAATGATAAGAGCATCTGCATGTGGGAATTGGATGGGAAAGAGGTAGAATGTTGGAAAGGGCAGCGAACTCTGAAGATTTCTGATTTAGAGATAACGAGTGATGGGAAGCAGATTATAAGTATGTGTAGAGGAACTGCACTACTATTACTTGATAGAGAAGCTAAAGTTGAGAGAGTGATTGAAGAGGATCAAGCAATAACTTCGTTCTCATTATCAAGAGATAATAGGTTCTTGCTGGTTAATCTTCTGAACCAGGAAATTCATCTTTGGAATATAGATGGTGATATCAGGCTTGTTGCCACATACAAGGGCCATAAGCGTACCCGGTTTGTTATTAGATCGTGTTTTGGGGGACATGAACAAGCTTTTATTGCCAGTGGTAGCGAAGACTCTCAGGTATGGATTTTTTGGTAGCTTTCTTTTTCTTTAAGCTCAAAGGTATACAAGAAATTCAGAGGTTTTGTTCATCTATTTGATTACTTTTCCTTGTGCATCTCTTTCTTTAAGTTCAAAAGGTATACAAGAAATTCAGATGTTTTGTTCATCTATTTGTGCGTAAACCATAAACTTTTGTGTGGGAATATTTCCTTTTCTATTATTCTGTAACCCATTTTATCTCGAAAGGTGTTTGGTAATGATCTGGTTATCAATCAAGAGAAGGGCATTATTTGAATCAAATATTGCATGTTAGTTCTTGCCTTAAGAAGGTCAAGTTTTTTGTACATTTCTTAGGTAACTGATTGTGTAGTTTGTTCCTAAGCAGTTGAGATCTCATGTAGATCACAGCCATAGGATTGCCCATACTGTAGTTTCTTTTAAATTTGTATGACACTGAAATTATTTATCCTGCCCCCTTACCATGCATAAAAATCATAATGGATACTGACTAGTTCTAATTGATAACCTAAAGAATAATTTAGAGAAATCTACTTTTCATAAACAACACCTTCAACCCCAGAAAAAGCTTATAAGGCTTTTGTTTTGGTGTACATGTCCTGTGATGTTTCTGCATATTATTATATCAACAATTTGCCATACCTGTATAGTATTCCATCCTGTTCTTTTTGGAGGGAAAAAATGGAAATTACATTCACAGTTTTGTGACCTAAAACCTTTAGAAATAGCTTGGATGCTCATGGAGAGTTACAGGTATTTGTATATACTCATAAGCATATGTCCCTATCATTTTTATTTTTATTTTCATAGAGGAATAACATTCCTTTATATGGATAAAAACATAGTTGTGAAAAAGTTCGTTCTACACTAAAAACTAAATCACAAACAAAATGAGTAACCAGCCAAGATTAAGAAATCATCCATTATCAAAATATAATAAAATATAATAAAATCTGAATGAATGGAAAAATGTCTTGCATTTCAGTTTTATTTTTGAATATAAATGTGTAACAGAAGGCCATTGGTGGATTTTGCTGTTTTTTTTTCTTGCACAGAGAACACTGATTTATCAGGATTACGCCTTTTTTAGGATATTAATATTTATAGTTAAGATCCTACCATAAACAGCCTCTCATATGAATAACCGAGGGAAAAACACTCCGGGAATTGTTAGACTTGTCGATAAGGACATTAAGCCTACCTCTTTTTGCATGAGTTCTTGTTACTATACTTTTAATAGTACTTATTATTTGATTGGTAATTGTTCTGTGGAAATTAGAGTAAGAAATCAAGAGTCTTAAAATATTTAGCCACACATGTGGAGTGTTAACACACCACAATATAAATCCCAGGAATCTTGGAAATTTCTGGCCCGTGTTCTCTGTTGTATTGTGAAATTTGTTTCCACATAGGTTGTGCTTTGTTCATTGTATGGTATTATAATTACACATGGAAGAAGAAGCTGCTGGAACATTCTGGAATCTCATCTTGTAAAAGAGCCTTTGCTTGTCATGCTATTGTCATTTTGGGCAATTGGTTTATAAATAGGGGATGTAGGTAACTAAGTTCCGCAGATTTTGATGAATTTAGGTTTGCTGTGTTCGAAACGTGAATGTTTATTACAAGGGAAACTCTTTGGTTTTGGATATTTAATTTTATATTCTAGTGACATTCTGAAGTGCTGTTATCATTTCTTTTTGAAGTGCAAATTATCTATATCTGCAGATATATTTGTGGCATAGAGCCTCAAGAGAGCTTGTAGAGGCATTGCCAGGTCATTCGGGAGCAGTTAACTGCGTGAGCTGGAATCCAGCAAATCCACATATGTTAGCATCTGCTAGTGATGATCGTACCATTCGAATATGGGGTGTAAATGCCTTGCAGGTGAAGCACAAGAGTGCTCACTGCAATGGCATCCACTACTGCAATGGAGGGACTTGAAAGATACCCAAGCATGATATTTTCAGATAAATACTCATTTTCCTTGACCATTGCTTTCATGTATATACTTTAATTTGTTTCCAGCAGACATTCATATCAAACAAGCAGGTGAACTGTGCAGCGACTTTCTGATAATAAATTCCCTATCATTTTTAACCTTGGATGATTTCTTTCCTTAATTATTAAAAGGCTAAGAAAATAATAATGTTGTTGACGCATTTATTTATATGATGGGGTGATGTTATTATAGTTACAGATTAGACGGAGTATTGATTCCGTTCACCTGTACGCCGTATAGTTTCTCTTGCATCTGTAATTCTCGTTGGCAAAAATTGTTGCAAGAAATTTGCAATGGTTTTCAAGCTCATTGCATTGGTTTTCAAGTCATCTGGGATTGATATCTAATGGCACCATGCCTCTGATGTTATGGTGTAGAAGGCCACCTTAAAGGAATGTAGATTTTGGCTATTAAGGGCATCCATCAAACTGACCTGGCGGTCTTGTGCATTAGATAGCTGGTCTTATTTTGCCCTGGTTGATAAAGAAAACATTTGGACAGAACCTGTAAATTGGTGTGAGGGTTTTTTCCCCCAAGAAATGATTCTATGTGTTTTGTTAGAAAAAACTTTTTGTTCTCCATCAAGAAGCATTTTGTGAAGCGTCTTGGGGCAGTAATTTCTATGCTTTAAACACAAAAAGTAACCCGTATCCTTGCATAATCAAGTTTCTTGAACCCGTGGTCCTTTAAATGCAAATATCCATAACCACACTCCACCCAACTCCCTTAATCAGCACTCTCTTTAAAATCTTAGCGAAAAGGAGAGCTGGACAACAATTCAAAACAAACATCATAGATTTAAATATGATTTACATACAATTCCTTAGTTAAGTCTCTTAAGCAACACTGAAAGAACTTGCAGTGCTCTCTACGAACTTTCTTGCTCCCTTGAACCACCTCTTGTCTCCAGCTTGTGCCTTGCAAATGTAAAGCTTGCCATCTTTCACAGTGGCTGTGATCAGTTGGTGCTTGCCACCTTCATCTCCATCAGCAGTCCTTGTCAGTACTGACAAGAAGAAATATTGCTTCCCACCAACCACTGGAGTTGATGTCTCCAATATGTTAGCTGTTGCCACGGTATTGGGGTCGAAACCACCCTGCATGATCAGTTCAGATTTACATCAAATAAGAATGCATATACACTGCCACTGTGGGCTGATTAAAAACAGAAAACAGCTCGACGTCTGACAATTGCAGCCGTTGTTGCCCTGCTAGAGAAGTTGTTTAGCATTTCATACAAACAACATGAGAAATCAAATGAATTATACTGCAACGTTATCAAGAAATGCTCTCTCTCTCTCTCTCTCTCCCTCGGTTGTTTCGACAGTACCTCAGATGCGGTTGCAAACAAGGAGGATTGTTTTCCAAGCAAGAAATCCACCTGCAGTGACCAGAGCAAAATATTTGTCAGCAATATTCTACCATCTTTCCAAAATAATTCAGGTTTTGAAAGAAAGCTTGATATTAATTAAAAAAATCTTCAACGTAGATTTGAACTCCTATATAAGTCTACTGGATTAAGATTAGGAAAGCGGGTTATGCATTACCTTGGAGAGGAATTCCTCAGGGGAACCGTAGTCGGTGATGGATTTCTTATCGGTTGGGATGACCATGACAGAAACGTTGCTGGTGGCATCGAAGTTGTCCTCGTATCTAAGAACCTGACCAGG
>Ga0325411_1002535_pt1 | contig 20728 bp, 7 predicted proteins | sample PopdelMetagenome_13_FD_206181 | JGI IMG/M metagenome (GOLD analysis project Ga0325411, IMG submission 206181) | Populus deltoides microbial communities from Bellville, Georgia, United States - Xylem-PdIQD-R4 | ecosystem: Host-associated > Plants > Phyllosphere > Stem > Wood/Secondary xylem...
GCGATTCCAGTCACCAGAGACCTACCAATAATATATTTATTTAATGAAACCTTTCATTAATTATATATATAAAAAAGATTTTCTAATTTTCAGTTGATTAAGCTCATAATCAACATGCGTGCAATATATAAATTCACATCTACAAACATTTGTTTTTCCTTTTCATGAGAATTAACTAAACTAGCATAATTAATTTATAATATTACATTGGTAACGTTTGGGAATGTGTTTAATAAAAAATTAATTAATTTTTTATAATTTTAGATTTTAAATTATTTTGATACGCTGCTATAAATAATTATTAATAAAATCTAAAATATTACATCCATCATAATTTTAATTATCGATACTTCATGCTTTATACGAATAAAATGATTTGGTTTGTTCTAAACCCTTTATTTGAACACTTTCCTTTATGTAATTTGGTAATCCGAATCAAGGAGCTAAATGAGAAATGCATTTGCTTTATCAAATTGATTTTTTTAGGGTTTCTCATGTTTCCAGCCAATATTTTCTGCCACCTAACATGGGATGCAATTCCTTGCATCAAGTGCTTGAACCAGCTGCCTATGTCACGTCCAAGCTCCTAGGAATTAAGACTTACGGGCATACCAAATCTATAATTGCTGGTTGGTATACCTTCTACATTTACTATAGATTGTGGCTCAGAGGATTTTTGCTAGATCTTGCTCGTAAACTATCCACCACAGCTAGTCTCCAACAGCGATGTTCTGACGAGCTGGCGGCGATCGAGCACATGTAGCCTTAACTTCATGTGGACCGGCAAAAGCTTCATGGCTTTTTTTAGTTCACAGATATGTGGTGCGACGGACATAATAATATAGTGTCTGTCTGTGTACTAGCAAATTTCAAGAGCGAAGTTAAAAGCATATTAAGCTTACTGCTGCTTGAAATTAACCACTGCTGTCAAATACTATTCTAGGGCAAAACCCTAATACCATGAAAGGAGCTTCGAAGACTTCTGCCCCTCACCAACCAAACCATTGAATCATTATGTTGAAAAGTAAGTTTTTCGTCTTCGCCGGCTGTTTTCACTGGTTTCCGTCGAACTGGAAATTAAGTGAACTTGGTGTGAAACTTCTAAAGGAATATAGAGCGCGCTTAACTGGAAGTGGCGCTATGAGTTTTTCTTTATTTTTATTATCAGATTTTGCCTTTAATTTGATGATTCATGTACTTTTCATATTGTTTTGATTAAGAATTTGTACTCTTCTTCATGCTGTTTGGGTCCCTCTTCTTTTCATTTTGTTACCGTCCCCGTTATAACGCGGTTAGTGTTGAGCATTTATGGCACTTTATCATCCAAACATTACACGTTACGTGCCACATGTCATTATGGCCCCACAACACAACACCATGTTTTTATTTATTTATTTATTATTAATTATTAAACATAAAAAAATTGAAAATAAAAAACACGAAAGAAAAAATCCTAAAATTCCAAATCTAAAATCCTATCTCGAAATTCATCTTTTTCTCTCTTAAAACCTAAAAATAATAAATGAATCTTTAAGATTGTAGTAATAATTATTTTTTAAAGTTTTTTTCGTTTGAAAATATATTAAAATTATTATTTTTTATTTTTTTAAATTATTACATTAAAATAAAATAATATGAGAATACTAAAATATATTAATTTAAAATAAATTTAATTTTTTTAAAATATAAAAAACAGACAAACAAGCTAAAATCATCTTCAAAAGCGAGTCGTCATCACCTCTACCATGCTTTTAGAACCACAAACAATCACAACCACTCTCTTACATATCCTTTATAAATCTCGAGGTTTATATCCTCGAAGCATTTATGTTTTGAAAAAACGATTTGATCCTTTTGGGCTCCTAGAAACATTGATGGCCCAATAAGTCCAAAACATCCAAAGCCCAATAAGTCCAAAAAAATTGATTTGATCAATTACTATATTTGAATACACTTTTCTCTAATCAAGGTTGGTCTCTTTACTACAGCACACATGCGCACGATATTAGGAAAGCTTTTGCAAATCTCAATTGTATCTTCGAGCTTTAATTCTCCATTAATTCAAGATTATTCGTGACAAGGTTCATTGTCCATGCTACTTTTATATGAACACCACCCACATGAGTTAAGGCTTTATAAATAACTTTTAATTTCAAGGTAAGTTATTTTCTGATATCTCACTTAAATTCAAGTATTCTTTACTAAACACACACATATATATATATATAGAAAGTGTTTAGAAATAAGGGTCATCTCGTGTTTTTAAAAAAATCAATTTTTTTTATATTTTAAATCGTTTTGATGTGCTGATTTTTTTAAAACATCATTTTAATGCATTTCAGAATAAAAAAACATTTTGAAAAACAACCGCAACTACACTCCCAAACAGATTTAATTATAAGGTTGGAAAATCTTTTTCAAAAACTTGTTTTTATAGGTTTTCAATCATTAAAATCTAATATTCTACCATTTCAAACTCATAACAACCTTGAGAAAAACATAAGTTTTTAGAGTTTTTTAACAATTCTAATTAAAAATATTTCTTCACCTTTCAGTCTAGTTTAAGCCTTTTCGAATCTTCTTACTTTTGCTGGTTTTCTTCAATGTCTAGTCACTAGTTACACTGGACCCGTGAATTTGAGGTTTAAACAATACTTTGGCTTGACCACACTTTTATCAATACGGTGTAGTAGATTCCTAGGCAAAATAGAAAGAAAAGGGATTATTAATTTCTGGGTTTTTTTTTTATATATATAAATTGACCATCGTTGTTCTTGTAGTTAAATTTAGAGGCCGTTTGTTTGCGTGTTTGCGTGGTTGCTTCTACCTTTGAAGCAATCACAGCAAACATTATGTTTAGTTACGTAAAAAACATAATTTAATTTTAGTCGAGCCATGATAATTCACGTTTTGCACGCGAATTTGGCGAAGTAGCTCCTGGCTGCTTTTTGAATTTCAACGTTTATGTGCAAAGTGCAATTCACTTGCACTGTTCGCGTAAATAGTTAGTTTTTTTTTTCTCGGTGTGTTTAATTTTTGTACATTTAAAAAAAAACTAGTTTAGAGTGAATTAAATTTACTCGCATTGTCATGTAAACAATATTTCCCCCCCGAAAAACTAGTGTATAGTGAATTAAATTTACTCGCATTGTAATATCAAATCAATTTTATTCCTGATAATATTTTATCTAATTTTATTACACGCTCAAAAAATTATGAAAACTGTAGTTCTTGTTGGATGAATTTTGTACATAATGGAATTGTAGATGGTTTAATGGAATAATAAAAAATATTTTATATAAAGTATTATATATTTCATGAAATAATAGCAATAGTTACATCTACAACATTTAAATTAAAAACCATCAATATTAATATATATTTTTTAAAATTATTTTATAATCTCAATTTCAAAAGCATTCTTAACCAAACATATTAAACTATTTTTTCTTCAACCTCAATTTCAACCACAGTTTTAACCAAACATCTATTTTTTCAAATCAACTTCAACTAAAAGTACTTTTTATAAAATAATTTTTTTCAAACCATAACCACAACAGTTACCGCAATACCAAACACACATAATGAGTCAAAGAAAATGATGGTAACCATAGTTTTAGTTTGATTGAGTTCACTCAGATCTTATATGGAACAAGTAAATTAACAAAACGATTTATTGTCAATTAATTGAAATTGATATTTCATCCATGATGAAATTTGTATATAGGAAAAAGATGTGATGAAAAAACATGAGATGGGGAAATTGAATTATTTTTTTATGATAAGAATTTGAAAAATCAAAACTTTGCTTTATTTGTTTTTGTGTTTTAAAAGCGTTTTTGAAAAAAATTAAAATTTTTTACACTTAGCCCTGTTTGTTTTTGCGTTTTAAAAGCGTTTTTGAAAAAAATTAAAAATTTATTTATTTTTTTCTTTACTTCAAATTAATATTTTTTTGGTGTTTTTAGATTATTTTGATGTGATGATGTCAAAAATAATTTTTAAAAAATAAAAAAAATTATTTTGATGAATTTCTAAGTAAAAAATACTTTAAAAACCAACCATAACCACACTATAGCACGCTTGAAATCGTGGAATTATGAATATAAAGGGGAGTCAAGAATTTTTAAAGGGGAAAATAAAGAACCAACCATCTATCACAAGTTCGCTCTTAAATACATTTTTTTTCCTTATATTTTGCTTTTAAGATGGATAAAATAAACTTTAATTTAAGAGATATTTTGATGGATCGATGACAGAACTCTCGGCATAAGGACTAACCGAAACAATTACGAAAGTTCAAGGTAGTATTTTAAAATCTATTTTAGTTAATAGACTAATTTAGATTTGACCAAAAGTTCAGGGACTCGTATGATTTAGCCATACATAAATAAAATTAGTTATAAAGTTTAAAAATTCCAATACAGAAGTTTCCAAGGGACACGTCAACGATGCACACCAACTTGACCGTTTAGGCATCACGCTCAGCTTTCAATTCAAGCGACTGGAAGAAGAAAAACCATTTCCTCTTCGCTTTCGCTGGCTCCATCGATTTCTAGCCAGGGTTTAAAATTGATGGCGGCGTCCGCGGAGATCAGCGACGGAGATCACGATGCGGTGGAGCTGATCGTGTGCGACGCTTCAGCATCAGAACTGGTTCCCGATGAAATCATTGGCGACGGTGCCGTCTTGGCCTCAGAGGAGATAGCTCCTCTTTTGAAGCCTAAGATCAACATCTTCTCCGTGTCTCACTCTCGCAGAAAACCTAGAGTATTTTTACTCTCTATTTCTTTTCGTTCTTTCAATTTGTAACCATTCTTTAATTTATTGGTGATTTGTGGAAATTTGATTTCAATGTTTTGATTTTTTATTTAGAACGATTTAAGTGGAGTTATAGTAGAATGCTGGAGATGTGTGGTATTATTTTTGACAGAAACTTTCAAACTTCGCTGTTTCAGATTCTAATTGTCGCCCATTTAGGCAAAAGAGCAGTTTTCATTTTTCACTTTTCCCATATTTGAAGGAGGGCTAGTACAAGAAATTAGCTGAGTAACCCCAGCCTTTTGGCTCGTAAACGAAAAAGGATAGAAAGAAAGAAAGTTAAAGCTGATATTATCAACAGAGCAGCAGGAAATGAATTGGGGAATCAGTGGTGTTTTTTATGTCTGAAGATTGTTGGGACACACATCGGCCACTGTGATTAACAATTGAGTCCTTTTTTTGTGCAAACACTAGACAAAAAAAATATGCGTGGAAAAAAGTGTTTCGGGCATTTTGGAGTAATTCATTATCTGTTTTCATAGGCTCTTTTCGTTAGTGTTTGAAGTATGAATGAAAGGGGAAAAAAATAGAGAAGTGAACAATGGTTATTTTGTATTTCTTTGCAGGAGCAAGGGACAAAAATACCTGATATAGAGACATTTCCGGTAACACAGTTTGTTTTGTGGATATGGGGTGGATCGAGATACTCTGGTCTATTATGTGTGGCCATATCATCAACCATCTACTTTGTCATGGAAGTTCTTTCTGATTTTTTCTCTGGTGAGTAAGCTACTTACCCTTTTATAATTGAACATGAGTTTCTGCTCTAAGAACATACTTTGAGCATTTTTAATGTAATAGAATTTTATATGGAGTCAAAAATTGGTGACTAAGTGGAGAATTATTAGACAAAATGGAAGGAGAATAGTTTTTCAGTAATTGTACATCAGTTTATGTATTGTACATGACGTGGAGCTTATGTATGTATGGTTGAACCAGATATCTTGGGATTGTCTGGTACTGTTTTCTAAAACTTTTTGCTATGAAAACTTTGAAACTTATCTCTGACATAAAACAAGTTTTGGCAGCATGTTTTTCACAAGAATTTTAGTATGACATGTAAGAATGACCCTCCATTCTTAGAGCATGCTTCCAATTCCATTGTACACAAAAAAAGATTTGAAGAAAATCTTTTTTTCTTTTTTTCCTTCCATGGTTAGATCTGATTTTTATTCAGATTGCTTGTTTATACAAGTTTTTAAGGATTTATCCATAAAGAAAACATGTACCTACCTTTTAAAGTGGTACCTACTTCATTAAATAACATGTAACTATTAATTTTCTAGGGAAAGTAACTAGTGGATGGTGGTCTTGATTCCTTATAAATGGGAGATCTTCTAATGATAAATAGTTTCTCTTAAGTACTCTTGAAACAATGATCTACACTGGATGGTTCTACAAATGAAACTAAATTAGAGTTAGGTTTTAGATCTGAAATCCATTTATTAGTTTTGCTGACCTAAAAGTTAGAACATTAGATGTAAGTCATGATATGAGAGTTAGGTTTTAGATCTGAAATCCATTTATTTAGTTTTGCTGACCTAAAAGTTAGAACAATAGATGTAAGTCATGATATTTTGTTTTTGGCTCATAGGTGAGCCTCACAGGATGTTCAAAGTTTCAAGAATAAACGATGGCAGTAAATTAGTTATTTGTGCCTTGACTTGGGGTACACGCTTCTTTTTCTTTGCAACAATGTGGTATTTAGTTTGATTGTAATAACTGGATCCTGAACTGTCATGTCATATCAATGAGGGTTGGTGCCATAACAATGCATTTGGGATATGAGATTATGGGATGAAGAACCTGCTGGGAGAGCTCTTAGTGTTTTCCGAGTTTGGAAGGGAATTTTAAGCTATTCTAAATTTTCTAGCATTCAGCAAGACCACAGATAGCATATGGTCACAGAACCATGGTAAACTTTTCATTTAACATAGTTTACTTGTGGTTGGTATACAAGTTACATTCAATATGAATATATTTGAGTTTTCACATGTGATTTCTTGCGATTCCTGGGTCAAATTTTGGGGCAGGTTGGAGGAATGGAAGTTGTGTGGTTGTTAAAGCTTTTCAATTTGAGAATACCACCTATATGGAAATTTATTAGGCTATCATTTTTATTCTAGTTTTAATGATTCTTTTCTTTATTGTTATAAATTGTAATGGCAGCTCAGTCAATTCCGTTGTTTGAGACTGCATTTGCAAGATGTACAATAACCCTGATATTGTCATATCTGTGGTTGAGAGGGAACGGACAGCCAATATTTGGACCAGCATATGCTTGGAAATTTCTCTTTTCAAGAGCCTTAACTGGATGCCTCTCATTGTTGAGTTTTATTTATTGGTAAGTTTCACTTCATGTCCTTGCTCTTCTTTGTAATTTACTACTTATTTTCATTGCTCATTAGAAATGAATTCTTTGCGTCATGTTAGTTTGGTATTTCTTGATGAGATATATTGTCAGAGTACTTTCTTCTTCCTAATCATGCAATCTAATTGCTAAGATCAGATGACCATAGATGTTTCACTGCAAAATTACCTTCCTACATGAGGTGTTAATGACAGATTTGCTTAACAGAAGAGATATTTTTTTGAATGTTTTCTTGTTGCTAGAGATGCAATGCATTGCCTGCTCTAACGTGCTTTAAAACATTCTTCTTTAGCTCTTAAAGTCCCAAACTTGTGCATAAACTACTAGCTAACCACCTATTTTTGTCCTTTCAGCATTCGAAGGTTACCTTTGTCCCAGGCTATTGTATTAAGCTTCACAACTCCAATTATGGCTTCAATTGTGGCAAGAATAATTTTGCATGAGAAGTTGAAAACTGTTGATGTTGGAGGTATAGCAGTATTTCTTCATTTTTCTTATTATTTTCAATAGAAAAATTAAACTACTATGTGTGCAATGCAAGGTAAATTCTTAGCTTGTTGCTGTTCATTTTGCAGGTCTTGCGTGCAGTTTCTTTGGCGTGCTCTTCATTTTTAGACAGATACTTACTACACAAGGTAGAGAAGTGAGTTAACAAAAACCTCTTATCCTGTGCCGAGAATGGATGTGTTCAATATTTAGGGACTGAATCAATTATTTTCACTATTTTATTTTGTCAGGAATCTCAATGATGTTAGTAAATTCCCTTGCCTTTTCATTTTAAGCTCTACTCTGTTCATGCATAGGTTGCTGCTGCATGCTCCATGCAGATGGTATTGGTATTCCTAAAGGAGAGCAATCTGGGACTATGGAATGTGTACTGCATCATTAACTCTCTCTTTACCACTTTTCTTTGCCCCTCCTCTCTGTCTCTCCATCTATTACTTATTTTCGACCATTCCTAGTAATGAGGACATCATAATGCTTCTGATGCAGAAGGATAATAATCCGTGAGGCCATTCCCAACTTTGATTTCTGCCAGTCCTGAATGTGCATTTGTATAAAGGAAAGGCATGCTAATGCATTTATCGATGGCAACATTTTAGGCCATTTAATGAAGCTGGTGTATTAGATAACCTCCAATGTTCTTCCAATGTTAGCAGGTTGCATAAGAAATGGTCATGTAACAGGGAACAAAACAATTCCTTTCCTCTTCTTTGATTCCATGTCCTTTAAAATTTGTTTGTAGCTTTATGTGCAGTGGGTTTTAGACATAGTTGCATTCTGCAATGAGGCCGCTAGTTTATCCTTCAATTGCTTCTCTTTTGATAGAATTGATAGTCATTGTTTATTGACTTATCTGTTATTTAACTTGTTCAATTTGTGACAGGAGCATTACTTAGAGTTGGGGAAACAAATTATATAGCCATCATGGGCAGGAACCATGTATTAACAGTGCTGGTTGCTTTGTTCTCATCAATAACTGGTGGAATCAGCTACTGCCTTGTAAAGGCAGGTGCAAAGGCATCTGATCAACCTTTGTAAGATTACCGACTTGTTTTATGGATATCTCAGATGATGCTCATGTTTTACCTTCTGCAACTCTAGTCCAGCTGTTTCTCTTTTCTTACATAGTAATTTCATTTCTTTCCACGCAATTAGTTATATACTTTGCTCTTGTATTAAACCTTGCTATTTTGTCTTCCTTTATTCCTATTTTAGGGCCACTGTTTTTTCGTTTGGCATGCTGGCTACCCCTGCCACAGGAATGTGTGCATTTGCCTTTGAGGTATGTTACATGACATTCTTAATATACACAAGTTTTTGCTGATGTGTTTCAATCCCGAAATTCCTCCGGCTTATTTGTGTCTTTGTATTTCTTCACAATGGGCTTTGCAGCCTAAAATCCCAACATTACCTTGGCTGCTTGTAACATTGCAGGCGTTTTGCCATTACCTTTTCACATTAAACATATGCTCTTTTGCTAATTGTGATGGTCACTATTGAAGTTTATTATTATAGAAACATGCACTTGAAATTTCTTTTAAAGTAGTCCTAACCCAATAGCCTAGATAGTTGCACGTAGGAATATTTTAGTTAAGAAGATACGTAATCATGAACCATTCTTGAGTAGAGGCACTGATGTGATAGCCCACCATGGCAAGCTATGTGCAAAGCCTGATGAATGCATTTACTCTGCCTACTCTCAACCCTGTGAAAAGTGAACAGGATAATGATGCACAGTGTATCTTAAATGCCATTTAGGAAACGAATCATTCTCCAGTGCTACTTTGTATTGACTAGAGAGGTCACCAACCTGTAATTATCTAGCTAAATGCATGGCTTGTAATAACACACGTTACAGCATATTTTTCAAATCGTTGCAGCTGCCTCTTGAGGTCATGCAAAAGGAAAAGAATAAAAGACATAATTTTGTCACACAAATTCTTAGCATCTAGTTGAGGGAGTGCTTAATGATTTATAAGTGTCTTAGAATTCCTCCATTTTCCCTAGCTAATCTTTTTCTTTCTAAATGGCTTTCCCAAGCTAATCTATTTATCAAATTCATGCTCGACCCGCCGACCTTTTATGTTGATTATTCTTACCCCGCGTTAGGTAAGCATTAACAAGTTTTGGCTATGAATAGAATAAATATTATTGATTTCAAAAGAATTGACATTTGTAATTTTCAAATTTCCATCAAAATGCATATTTGCATGAAGTAGCTGCATTTAATAACTAAACATGTCGCACCCATGAGCTTGCAAGCTCAAGACAAGACCATTACAGCAAGCAATTGCGTCTTTATCTGTTCAGCTTTATGCCTTACATGTTTGTACCTTTGGTTGTTCGTAAATAATGAGTTCTATTTTCATATTGCAGGAATTCGTGCTCCCAAATTTTTACACTTTTTTTCTTATGCTTATACTTGGTCTTCTGTCCTTCTCTGCAGAGGTATGACTTTAAACTCTAATTCATATTCATGCTTGCCTTTTAGCACCCAAACAATGGTCCTGTAATTTCAAGAGTAGAGCATAGCTTGTCAACTCAGATTTCTGATTGTTTTGGCACTGGCTTCATATGTTTGTGCTCTGTTCTAGGTGTTTTTTGCCCGTGGACTTCAGCTTGAGAAGACCAGCAAAGCTGCAAATGTCCTGTACATGGAGGTACTGTTTTGTTAAAAGTTATCCCCCCAACCCCGCCTCCTCTCTCTCTCTCTCTCTCTCTCTCTATATATATATATATATATATATATATATCACCATGGCAAACAGGATACAAATGCTATGCTGAATTTAGAGTTCTGAATCCAAGGCAGGAAACATTTTTGCTTGAAATACTAATACTCAAACTTATCACCTGTCATGTTGGCTAGTAAACAAAATATAAAATGCCACCTCCTAGTTGTTCAACATGTGTATAGACATGAACGTAGAATTTCACTCGGTTTTCATTTAGTTACATTTGAGCAACAGGTAAAAAATGATTGTCTGCTAACTATATGTTCTCCTGTCTTTCAGGTTGCCTTATCACAGTTATGGGGGATTGGTTCATGGAGGATAACTCCATCTTTTGGTGGATTGGTTGGATGTTTGCTTATCTTAATTTCAGTGTGTTGTACCATATATATTGGACCTGAAAAAGAGATGGAGTGAAAGATTGAACATTTCTGTCTTCTGGAAGGTATGCTCACCAGTTTTGAAAGCTTGAATTTCAATCTAGTTTTCTTATTTATTATTATTTTTATCATCTTTGCCTCAGCACTTTCTGGCTATGCTGTAAGAAGCATCTTTTTTTCTTGCCCATTGATAGATTTAACCTGCAATTATAATTATGCATCTGCTTATGATAGGGTAGGAGCTTACCCTAAAGCTATGTTTGTTAGGAGGGATGGATGAGGTAAAGTGAAAGAATGGATGGATTAGCATTCATTCAGTTATTTGACTAATAAAAAAGGGGAAAGATGAGAGAGTCAATCCATCCAATCGAGAGCATTGAAAATTACAGACCAGAAATTGGGAGGATTGGAAATTACTAGTGCAGAAGGATTAAAAGGATCTTTTTTATCCTTTCTGCCAAATAAAAGAGTATTTACATCATTTCCTGGCAAATAGGGGTGTAAGAGTGTTTTTTCCTTTTTGGGATGAGTTCCATGCCCATTATCAAGGAGGATGCAGTCCCTCCTGAACCCAGATAAATCGGGGGTGATGCTGCGAGTGTGTAATGGTTTCTATTCTTTCTTTCCCTGTTTTTGTTGTCGATTGTGTGATCTAATTAATCGAAGTTAACCGATAACTAGGGTTCGGAATTAGTATTCTTCAGATGATATAACGATAGTTTTTGCAAGGGAAAAATGCTGCGGGTTTCCCCTTTCCAGCAAGAATGTAAACCATTTAAAGGAGGCCAGACTCCTTTGTGAGCAGAAACTCGTAAATTCTCGGCATGTAGGCATTCATAACACCCTCCAGAGGATTATATCTTTACTGCAATCTGATGCGGTTGGGGTGGCTGTCGCCGTAGGAGTCGGAGTCGGAGTCGGAGTCAGAGTCGATCAGGAAAAATAAAAAAGAATAACAATAATATTAATGAGGCCAAACAGTACAAATCTCCCATAAATTTTAAATTAATTGAGAATTAGTCTCTAAACCCTTAATTTTGGGTTGGATCTCCCTGCAACAATTTTCCTTTTGAAATGAGGTGTTTCTATTAGGTTTCCGTCAAATTTAAAGGATACGACTAAAAAAGTGCCAAAACTTGTGGATGTTCCGTTTATCCTTCCGTAACTTATTTCTTTCCTTTGAAAAATGTTTCTCATAATATTTAAAAGGGAATAAATGAGTATTGGAGTAAAAAAAACGAAAACCTAATTGATGAATCCAATTTAAAATAAAAAAAAGAGCTTCGGCATATTTATTTACTTTTCGAAAAAAAAGAGATTGGAAAAAAAGCCCCACTGGTACCCTTTCGAGCGACGAGAGAGGTGGGGGCAGATTCTTATCTTGTGAGGTTTGAAAATGAAATAACACGTGTACAAGAATAACGTTATTTTTTTTATTAATAAATAAAGTTTTTGTTAAGGGAGGGAATCAGATTTTGGGGACGTGTCGCGATCGCGGGATGCCTATAAGAATGTTGGTCCGAACCGAAAGCTAAAGCCACCACCACCACCCTTCTTCGTGACCAATCTACCCCTTCTTCTTCCACTTAATCTTCATATTGCCACTTACCTTGCTCAACACATATCCCTCCCCCCTCCCACCACAAAATTAAAAAGAAAAAAAATAAATCAATGTAAACAGATTCCCTACCAGAGAAGGCTACAGGCCTTGATGTTAGCCAAGTAACGTTACAGTGTGTCATTTAATACACGTCAACTACATCCCTGCTAACAATTAAGACCAGCTTTCATTTCGGCTGCCTGCCAACCTTCTTTCCCATTTTCCGCGAGGTCTTACTCTCTTTTCATCCCCATTTGCTGTTTGTGTAGTCAGTCCATAAATTATCACAGTTCCCATATATATATATATATATATATATGTATATATATATATATATATATATATATATCCAAATCAATTTACATATACTTCGACTAATCATATAAATTTTAAAATTAGCGATTATATAAAACTCCAGTGATTATAAGGAGATTTTATAAAGAGATTTGAACTCGTAACTATTAGAGAGGAAATTTAATATCTGATCAATTTATTAATTATATATATTTTTTCATTACAATTTAATTATATTTTTTAATATTAAAAATAAATTTTAAAAAATAAAAAAACTAACATTTTAAAAACAAAAACACCAATTTTTTTTTTACAAGTTTTTTTAAGGGCTGACGAGAGGGCCACTGATGACTTGTAACTTGGAAGGGTTGCGAAAATCACATCTGACAAACTCAGTAGGCGAGGGCCAGTGGTACCACCACCGTCGTCACAAAATCTTATTGTGGCATTGCCGTACAGGAGAGGAGGAAATGATGGGTGGGCTATCATTGTCCTTCTCATCTAAGACGACACCGTTTCACCCAGCTGGTAAAAGTGTTTTTGACTGTTGTGCAAAAGACGGGTCCCGGATGGCTATCTGGTAGTTAAAGGAGAAAATCAAGGGTGATTTGAAATTAGAAAGACCCATTCAAAAAACAATACACAACTCACTCAAAGCCAGCTACGTAGAACTTCAGAAGAAAAAGAAGAGAGGGTTGGGGTGAGAGGTGCCACAGGCACACTACTGTGCACACGCATTGAGGGCTCGCCGAGTGTCTTTGGGTTTATAATTTTTATGTTGTTGCTGCTGCTGCTTCACTTTTGCTAGCTTTTGTTCACTTTATATCTGTCCTTTTACTTTGTTCTAAGTTCCTTCTTCCTTCCTTCCTTCAACTTCTTCTTCTTGATCATCCATCTACTTTTCCTCTCTTCTTGCTTTATCTCTTATCTCTGTAGTCTTAGTTCTGGTTTCGATAATGGCAGACATTATTAGTCACCCTCCCATGGATCAACTCCAGGACCTTGAATACTGCATAGACTCTAACCCTCCTTGGGGTACGTGCCCTCCCCCCCTCTGTTTTTCGTGCTTAGCTTTTTTCTGTTTCAGGAGTTTGTTGGAGTAGCATGAAGTTATGGCTTAGCTACAAATACAAACGAGTTGAGATAACTCTCTGCCGCATTACGAACTTGAGTAAAAACACGTGGGAGTGGAGAAAACTTTTTTTAATGATAACGATGATGAAACTATATACATGAGACGACGTTTCAAAGCTTCCTTCTTTCTGTATTTTTTTTAAAAATTTCCGATGATTTTCGTAGCTATCAAACAACCGCGCTTTTCTCTTTCAATGGGATTGTTATGGCTTTTCCTTGGCATTGATGATGTACAAAAAAAAAAGGCAATATGGGAAGAACTGCATTTGGTTGCTTAAGTGAAGCTGTGAACAAGTTTCTTTGCAATTAGCCAGAAACTCCTTAGATTGAATAGTTAATTAGCAAGCAAAGCTACTATTTAATATTTTGGTCCCATGAAACCAAGTGATTAATATTGGTAGCTGCTGCTGGTTTTTAATGGAAAGAAAAAACGCAGTAGTGGGACCCATTTTGGTTTTTGTTAGGAAAAGAACTTGGAAACCTGGAGTTGCATATCCATCTTGAAATAATACTTTGTTCTGAATGGGATATTTTTGCAGCCATCTAAAACGTTGGTTGGCCGGAATTCAATCTCATTTTTCAATATTGGATGTACTTCAGTTTCATTTGGGTTGCAATGGAACCAGGTCCCGCAGCAAAACCCAATGGCACACTTGCTGAAAATTGTGCAGTGTGTTTAAATGTTGACTGAAGCATGAAACATTGAAACTGATGTTCAATCTCTGTTTTTGAATGGAAACTCTTGATGTTCATGTGCTAAGCTGTCTTCTTTACTTTCTCATTTGCAGCTGAAACCATCATATTAGCATTTCAAAACTACATTGTAATGCTGGGCACAAGCGTAATGATCCCTTCTGTACTCGTTCCGGCAATGGGCGGCACTGATGTAAGCATGTTATCCATTACACTACCTTCAGCTTGACTTGCATCTTTTGTTATTCACTCTTGGTTTAGGAACTTGCTATTTCAAAAATGGATGTTTGTCGTGATGGACCTACTCCCTCGATACTTTTTGTAATCTTGCGTGAAGGAATATTAACCTACAAGATTTGGTTGGTGGGAGTACTGGTCAATGTTGTAGATTTTTGAGCTGTTGTCTTTATGTTTTGACTTTTTGAACTTTATCATTGTTCATGCAACCAGGGTGACAAAGCTCGGGTAATACAGACGCTGCTCTTTGTTGCTGGCATTAACACACTTCTTCAAGCACTTTTCGGTACGAGGTTACCGGCAGTAGTGGGAGGGTCATATGCTTATGTGGTTCCTATTGCTTATATTATAAGAGACACCTCTTTGCAACGTATTACAGATGGTCATGAAGTAAGTTCCTCAATTTTCCCCTTGTTCTTTGTCTGCACGCTGTTGGGATCCATGTCAAAAATAGCAGTTGATCAACTTTTTATGCCGCTGGCATTTGGAAATGCAGAGAACTAATCTTAGGAAGTATTTACACTGATAAACCTGGAGAGCTAAATGCTGTCTTTTACCTCGGGTCTATAGCTAAATAAACTTTGGAATCGAGCTACCAAAAAAATGTTGACCTTTTTGTGAGGAAGATGTGTTAGTGCAAACCCGCCTTGTTACATGAAGTCACCATGCCAAATCCCTCATGTCATATGTTTGAAATGTCATTTTTCATAAACGAAGTCACAAAACAAATGGTTCTCATAAAATGAGCAAGGATACTAGCCTCATATTTAATCATCATAATCATGTTGCGTCGAAGGCCCAAATGAATGTCACCTTGATAGTAGTTGAAGTCCTAGATCTTCCACAATTTCATTCCCTTTGCTTAAGTTATACTTATAACTCTTTTACTTGGTAGGGTAATTGAAAGAGATCTTCCCATGTGATTGGTTTGCAGAGATTTATTCAAACAATGCGAGCCATCCAAGGAGCTTTAATTGTAGCCTCTAGCATACAAATCATCCTGGGTTATAGCCAAGTTTGGGGTTTGTTTTCAAGGTACTTTGGTAGAATTTGAAAATGTGAGATGACTGAACTGCCAATTTACCATTTCTTTTGTTCACCATCGTTTTGTCTCAATTGCAGGTTTTTCAGTCCTCTTGGCATGGCACCTGTGGTTGGATTGGTTGGTTTAGGATTGTTTCAAAGAGGATTTCCTGCTGTATGTATAGTGATTAAATTTTATATATTTTTTTAGTTGGCACTGGTTGATTTGGCCATGAAGGTGTCTCTCTTTGATGTTTTTGCATTTCTTGGGGCTAATTTAGTATTCTAATTTATCATGGATAGCAAATGTAAGCTGCCTTTTTGTAGTTCTCAAGATCCAGCTCATCATTTTCTCAATGACATAGAAGCTATATTTTTCTATTGGCATCTGGGTTATTATAGAGCCTATTGATGAGGGTAACATTCTGGAATTTTAGAGTATAGAATCTTCCTTGATCGATAGAAGTACTGAAAGACTTTTCCTGATTTTTTGTGCAACATTTCCTTTTCAACTAGGAAGATCCAACATTATTCTTATTAAGGATAGCATTATGCACCTTTATTCCTCATAATTATGATACTAGATAGATACCTCATTCCTCTCATGCTTTTCTTCTTTGCCATTTTTTTTTTTTTGGAAAAATTAATGGTTTTCATTTTGCCATGCTATTTTTCAGTTGGGTAATTGTGTGGAAATTGGGATCCCAATGCTGTTGTTAGTTATTGGATTGTCACAAGTAAGTTGTCCTTTAGAACTGGAATCATTTTCTTTCAATATGAATCATTCCCTCCCTTCATATTGTTTAGATTCTGGGAATTGCAGTATCTGAAGCACGTAAGACTATCAAGAAACTTCCCAATATTTGAACGATTTCCAGTGTTGATTTGCATTGCATTTGTCTGGATATATGCTATCATTTTAACTGCCAGTGGAGCCTACCGGGAGAAGCGATTAATAACTCAAAATAGTTGCCGTACAGACAGGGCAAATCTTATATCTACTGCCCCATGGTATTAAAGATTCAACTCCTCTAATTTACTGCGTTTTTACTTGTTTTGAAATTTAATGCATTGTGTTCCTTCAGGTTCAAGTTCCCGTACCCTCTGCAGTGGGGCCCACCAACATTTTCAGCAGGTCACTCATTTGCCATGATGTCCGCAGTTCTTGTGTCTATGGTCGAGGTATGTCTTTAGTTCGAAAGTGCCATGTTATTATCTTCTTTATGGTACCCTATATTGCATTCTCGAATAGTTTGATGTGAACTACTGTTTGGTTCTTTATCATGTCACTTCACACCTTCAAATGCTCGGGTGCATTTTGAAATTTAAACTGAAGTAGAAAAACATTGAATTGTACATCAAATCATATAGTTCCATTACTGACCTTGTCTCCTGACAAATTCAAGCTCATTCTTAAATTTGATGCTGCAGTCAACAGGTGCATACAAGGCAGCATCTCGTTTGGCTATTGCTACTCCACCTCCTGCATATGTATTGAGTAGAGGAATTGGCTGGCAAGTGAGTTATTTGGCACAGATATTACTCTCTCTGCATCTTCTGTCATCGAAACTTCTCGCTTGCTCAATCTAGCATCTAGGAAATGGTATCACCAACAATATTGACAACAATTTGAACAATCTTGCAACACATATTCAGCAAACTTGTTTTCCTGGCTGGAACTGTTGTTTTTTTATTGGAGACTTGAACAATTTTTCTGTTGCGTTGGCAGGGCATTGGCATATTGCTTGATGGCCTGTTTGGAACAGGCACCGGCTCCACTGTTTCTGTGTAAGACATACTTGAATGAGCCATCTGGAACAGTACCTTGATCCTTGTGTTGGTTTTAGCATGTCTTGGAAATTGACTGGAAACTTGGTTATGATTTTCAGAGAAAATGTGGGACTCCTTGGACTAACTCGAGTTGGAAGTCGCAGAGTTGTTCAAATATCTGCTGGCTTCATGATATTCTTCTCTATCTTAGGTTTGTATTACCTTCTGAGGCATGAATATATTTTGGGCATGGCTTGTGGAAAAGAGTGCTGTGCCTTTCTGGTTGAATCCATGGGGAGTTTTAATGAGAGTCTAAGATGTCAAGCCAACTCAATCTTGAAATCATTTTCCAAATCGTCTTTTAGGAATTAAGTCCGTAACTTTACGTTTCTTTTTTTGTCAACTCCTATGAAGCCTCCTCCTGATCATAATCCGAGAGCAGTGTTCAGCTCAAGACAGTTTTTGTGTTGCAAGTTGAAATTATACTGGTTTATGATTTGATGGTTTCTTTGATTAAAATTAAATTGTCACTATAAATGGTTCCTTCAATCGTTTATTTCCTTGCAGGGAAATTCGGAGCTGTGTTTGCATCCATACCCTTCCCAATATTTGCAGCGTTGTACTGCGTTCTCTTTGGCCTTGTTGGTATGCCGTTGTCTCACTTGTATGTTTATCTGATTGTATTTTGTCTTGTTAGCGGACTTGTTTTATTCTTATCGCAAACTTGTTGTTTTCAGCTTCAGTGGGACTGTCATTTCTTCAGTTCACAAACATGAATTCCATGCGAAACCTCATTATTACTGGGCTGTCACTCTTCCTTGGGATTTCTATCCCCCAGTTCTTCAATGAATATTGGAATCCCACACACAACGGCCTCGTCCATACTCATGCTGGATGGGTGAGTATGCTTTACTCAAACTTGAGTATCCTTGAGAAAATATATTCAAGGATCATTTACAGATTGACATATAAAATCTGGGTACACGAGCATTTCCGTCATGATATCCGAGTTGTTTCCTGCCTTTTATTATACATTGTAAACTTTTAGCCACTGTTGTGAAATGTTTAACGATAGATCTGGCCTTGTTGCAGTTTAATGCTTTTTTGAATGCCATATTCTCATCTCCAGCGACAGTGGGGTTGATTGTGGCGGTGCTTCTTGACAACACAATAGAGGTGGAGAGGTCAAAGAAAGACAGAGGAATGCAATGGTGGGTAAAGTTCAGAACATTCAGGGGAGATAACAGAAATGAGGAGTTCTACACTCTGCCATTCAATCTCAACAGGTTCTTTCCACCTACTTAAGGACAGTCATCAGAGTAACCCGAGCCAATGATCCTCTTGTCCAATTCAATTAACATTATCAAGCTCCATTTTCTCTTAGAGATGTACATCCGAGAGCATTTGACAAGTGTCTTAGCAGGATACATTCTTTTGTGGACCTCAAGGTCCAGGTTGCAGGCATTTGATATCTTGAGAAGGAATAAGAACGGAAATTAGTTCTCAGCCTCGCTCAATCTTTTAGATGTTGCAGGAAAATAAATTGCAACTCCAATGTGAGGCAAATTTGTTTCAGCTCCCATCGGGAAGTTTCCTTTCAAGACCTTGGCAACGCCATTTTCGTCCTGGTCTTTCATGTCAAGATAATCAAATTTCATGTAGCATTATCATTCCCCGTTTATTTTCTGCTTCTGCTTTAAAAATTCTCAGCAGTTGAGCTTGATATCGAGTATATTTTATCATACCATCAATTGCTAGTTCTTAAAACGCCATTTTCGTCCAAGTCCTTCATGATTTTCAATTGTTTTCTGATTCTGCCTTCCATCCCACCAGTAGAGCTTGGTTTCGAGTAGACGACCAAGTTATGGGTTTTTTTTGTCCAGCATCTCTATTCCATAATCATAAGACGGTGCCCTTCGTAGATGTTTGATTCCGGTGACAAAATTACTTCTATGATTTAAAATTTTCCAAAGGGAGGAATTTAAGTATTATGAAGCCTCAGACAGCCAGTAAGATTGACATCAATGTGAAATTCAGCCGGTAATTCCAACATAAATAAACAATCATCATCGGCTCCATAACATTCTTTCCCTGCGCCCAATAAATCAATTATCTTTTAAAATTAATGGCAAAAACATATAAATTATGAGAAGTACTATATATATATAAGAAAAATGTGATAATAAGTAGGAAAAATGTAATCGCCGAAAACGGCTCCATGGATCAACAGAATAGGATCCACAGATTCCTATCAGCAAGCGAAACATGGAATTTGTTTCGGTCCAATCATAGCATTGCCGGTCAACGCCATTTTGGCTACCAGCAACGTGGCATCGGACCTTGATCACTCCGAAATCAATATAATTTTAAAAATAAAAACCCTCAGAGACCCGTTCCAAATCACACACACAACGACGCACGGTAGTCCACGCGATCCCGACCAACGAGCAGACCCAGAGAAGACGAATACCGGAAAGGAAACGTTTCTGTTGGGTTGCGATTGGTGGAAGGAAAACGTGGGTACGTGAGCGATCCGCTGCTGATAAAGTGTCATACGGCACTTCCTATCTATGGGATTGCTTCCTCATAGGGGTTTATATTTGAAGAAAACAAAAGGAGCCTAAAAGCCATGATTAAATCTAATGAAATTTTAAAAAACTCAAAGAAGAAACAACGACTGTAAGACCCTCGAATTCTACTCGGGAGATTGCTGAGCGGAGATTGAGTCTGAGTTGAGGAGACAGGGGCATCGAGGGGTTTATATAGGAAGGTGAAGAGTAACCCTAGCTGCTGCTGCTGAATTTTTCGCAGGGAAGAGTATTCGGCGAATGGATTAGGGCCTACTTTGTGTCCAGGCCTGCTCGAATATTATAGGCTCGATGAGAATGGATCCATATTTTTTGCTTTTCGTAACTTTGTCGTCAGCTATCCAAATATCTATCATTTTAGGCTTCTACAAGATCCGGCAGGTGGTGGCGTTCAGCCATCTTCCGAAACCACTACAGTTAAAACCCACATATCGTTTGGGTAGTCAATCATCTAAAGGTTACATGGATTCTATTTTATCATTTAGATAATAGAGGAAAAGGCCAGATCAAATCAACTAAAACGATGATGGAGAATATCTCAAATGCCTCATTGAAACTCGATCAGTCTCTGCTCAATATAA
>Ga0325411_1002536_pt1 | contig 20727 bp, 18 predicted proteins | sample PopdelMetagenome_13_FD_206181 | JGI IMG/M metagenome (GOLD analysis project Ga0325411, IMG submission 206181) | Populus deltoides microbial communities from Bellville, Georgia, United States - Xylem-PdIQD-R4 | ecosystem: Host-associated > Plants > Phyllosphere > Stem > Wood/Secondary xylem...
TTTACTCTATTATTGCATGATTTGTGTTTAATTTTTTCCATTAATTTTAATTGTTAGTCTACAGTTTTGTTTTTTGAATTTATTGAATATATTTTATTGTTGTGTTGCCATAATAATTGAATAATTTATTGAATTGTAAATGTTAATGTTGAATTTACCTCGTAATTTGTAATTGAATATGTTGGAATAATTAGTAATTTTACTCTATTATTGCATGATTTGTGTTTATTTATTTTCATTAATTTTAATTGTTAATCTATAATTTTGTTTTTTAAATTTTTTGAATATATTTTATTGTTGTGTTGCCATAATAATTGAATAATTTGTTGAATTGTAATTGTTAATGTTGAATTTAACTCGTAATTAGTAATTGAATATTTTGGAATAATTTGTAATTTTACTCTATTATTGCATGATTTGTGTTTAATTATTTTAATTAATTTTAATCGTTAGTCTAAAGTTTTGTTTTTTGAATTTATTGAATATATGTTATTGTTGTGTTGCCATAATTATTGAATATTTGTTGAATTGTAATTGTTAATGTTGAATTTAACTCGTAATTAGTAATTGAATATGTTGGAATAATTAGTCGTTTTACTCTATTATTGCATGATTTGTGTTTAATTATTTCCATTAATTTTAATTGTTAGTCTATATTTGTTTTTGAATTTAATGAATATATTTTATTGTTGTGTTGCTATAATAATTGAATAATTTGTTGAATTGTAATTGTTAATGTTGAATTTAACTCGTAATTAGTAATTGAATATGTTGGGATAATTAGTAAATTTATTCTATTATTGCATGATTTGTGTTTAATTATTTTCATTAATTTTAATTGTTAGTCTAAAGTTTTGTTTTTTGAATTTATTGAATATATTTTATTGTTGTGTTGCCATAATAATTGATTAATTTGTTGAATTGTAATTGTTAATATTGAATTTAACTCGTAATTAGTAATTGAATATGTTGGAATAATTAGTAATTTTACTCTATTATTGCATGATTTATGTTTAATTATTTCCATTAATTTTAATTGTTGGTCTAGATTTTTTTTTGAATTTATTGAATATATTTTATTGTTGTGTTGCCATAATAATTGAAAATTTGTTGAATTGTAATTGTTAATGTTGAATTTAACTCGTAATTACTAGTTGAATATGTTGGAATGATTAGTAGTTTTACTCTATTATTGCATGATTTGTGTTTAATTATTTTCATTAATTTTAATTGTTAGTCTAGAGTTTTTTTTTTTGTATGTATTGAATATATTTTATTGTTGTGTTGTCTTAATAATTGAATAATTTGTTGAATTGTAATTGTTAATGTTTAATTTACCTTGTAGTTTGTGTGGATGTTATTTGTATAGTTGTTATGTTAGATACAATATTAGTAGAGATGGGGTCAATTGGTTGTGGCTATTGTCAATATTTGCAGGTTTGTGGTTTGGATTGTCTACAGTATAGGAGAGGTGTTGTCGAATTTTTTTTAACAGTCAAATTTAATTATATAATTATTCATATAAAATTATGTAGATGCGTAGAACGAAATCCACGGCTCATCGCTCACGTATGGTCGCAGTAGGTCTTTTAGTAGCGAGGATGACATATCCTTAGGTGCCTCTCAAGAGGAGGCACCTGCGCCGTCAACCGATGATGCCTCTTTTAGCGCGGTTTCACAGCGCAGAGGCGGCGTGCCTTTACAGCGGAATCAATTCACCCACAAGTACAAGGCACAGTGGAAGGACGACCTTTTAATGTAAGTTTGTTAAGGTTTTAGTTTTTTTTAATTATAAAATTATTTATGAACAACTAAATCAATATTTCATTAATTTAATTTACTTTCAGGTTTACAAACATTGAGGCCACCCAAGTAATATCATCGGTGTTTAAATCGTCGATGGAGATTTCATTGTGTCAATGGAGTCAGGTATCCAGACATTCTGAATGGATACCTCAAATCGTTGCATGATTTGATAGATTTGAAGTTGGTGTTAATTTATAATTTTCAGCTTATTTCTAATAATTTATTAATATAATTGTAAATAAATTATTATTTTTATTTACCTAATTATTTATATACAGCACAAATTCACCTGGGATAGGGCGCATGACAAAGTTGTGAGGAGGGTGTGGGAAAATCACGCGACAACTGGGTAACATCGAAAACAATACAAGATTTTTTTTGAAAAAAATTTATGTTTCAAAATCTAATTTCTCGCTATGGAAGCAGGTTGCGTGATTTTTGGTATAAATCACAAAAAAAGGCAAAAAAGACTGCGAGAGATAAGTGTCTCCAAGGCTGGAACGACGTGGCGGTTTGGAGGTATTTCAAATCAATATACATCCCGACATATATATGGCCGCGCTATCTTGAGCACGTGACGTCTGAGCGGTTCACACGACGCTCACAGTTCGGTGCTGACAACCGGAATCAACCAATTCATGGCTTAGTGACAACGCACACCGGCGGCTTCGTTCCATTTGCTGCAAATGCGAAACAGATGGTAAGATTAATTTAAATGAAATATATCGTTAAATTAATTTGTTGTTAATTAATTGTTTTCATTATAGGCTACGTCTCTTGGATGTAAGTCGAGCCCAATGGAGCTGTTTGTTGAGACGCACGTGCGGAGTCAAGATCGCCAAAAGGGGGCGCAACAGTTCGTTGACAACCGTGCTCAACACTTTATGGTATGTTTGTTTAACCATTTTATTTCGTAAGTTATTATTTTTATTGAATTGAATATGATGATTACTTTTTCATTTCAGGAGACCTATAATAGCCGGTCGAGGGAGATATATGGGAACGATCCTTCGACCCATCCAAATTTCGATTCGGATTTGTGGATGGAGGTTGGATCGTTCGGTGGACCCGATAAAAATCAGGTGTACGAGCTCTTCAACACTACGGTCGAGAACTTGCGAGCGGCCCGTAGTGTCTCAACCATTGGGAGCTCCCAATCAGTATCAAGTACCTAGTCTATATTTGTAATTAAAATTAAGAACTAAAAATGAAATTAGATTATAGTTTATCATATTTTTGTATTTTGTTTTTGATTATATTTATTCTATTGTATAAGAAAACTAAATTTAGTTTTTTTTTTCAAAGACAAGATATTTTTTCTTTTCAATTAAAATAATTATTCATGTGTTTCAAGAAAAAATAATTGCTTGCATTTTTTTTTGGGTTTGAAAAATAAAGACATGAAATTTTATTATGATATAACATAAAAAAATATTTTTTAATTTTTTACTGTGCTAATAAAAAAAACTATACAAAATTTTCAAAGTTAATGTTTTAAGAGTTATATATATATATATATATATATATATATATGATCTACACCATTGTTGTTAAAATCACGAGTTAACTCGTAAAATCATACGATTTTACAAGTCAACATGTATCTAACGTGCAAAATTGAACTTAAACTCGAAAACCAGTAAAATCAGACTTAACTCATGCAAAATCGATTCGATTTTACGAGTTTATTAAATTTATGATATAAACCAATTCAGGTCCAAATTTGGCCTTAAAATATCTGCTGACCAGTTTTGTAAGATTGAACATATCTTTCAAATTATACATTGGATAGAGCTGAAATTTTACAGGAAAATATTAAACACATGAAAATATATTGTGGTAAATGTTTAGGTCAAATGAAGTTTGGGAACATAATATTTCAGAGGGTCAATGTTAGTAGATGAATCTTCTCAAATATGTTAAACTAGACCTTCGTGTACTGTTTGGGACATATCTGAAGCTATTAGTAGAATTTGGTTGCAATTCAAGTTGGGTTAGAAACTAAACATCTGAAGCTTGCCAACCATATATTGTAGGCCAGTAATTCATCCAAATAAAAGAGAACGACATGTTTGAAATCAGGACTCAATTCTAGCAAGAATATACAAAAATTAGAGATTCGGGCTGCATGGAAGAATTTTAACATGAAGACTTTTTTTATTATTTTATTTATTTATTATTGAATAATTATTTTTAATTTGATTTTTTTCTAGCGCATTAGACATTGTTTATGAGTTTATTTCATTATTGAATTTATGTTAATTAATTACTTGTTTAGACTTATTAGCTTGCAACCCAAAAGGGGTCTACTAGGACGTATTGTAATGGGAACAATCAAGTTGTTAACAAGTTTATATGAACTTCCTACCATTTAGTGATTTTCATGTATTGAAAAATTTTGTTCTAAGATTTTTTATTTCTTCAGGTCATTAATTTATTGATTCATATTATCTATCTTTCTCATTTTATTTATATTATTTATTAATTATAATATTATTAACATATTTTATAAAATTTAATGTAATTTTTTTAATTGAAATTATTAATATATATATATATATATAATTACAAAAATTACTTATTATTTTATAATTTTATATTATATTTTTTATATTATGTTTTGATCTACACGTTCGAATAGCAGTCAAGGAAGCGCCGCGTTACAACTTTGAGAAAACAGAGCAAAGAATCCTAACTGGCAAAAAATACTACTTGAGATTGTCGGTGGAGGATTTTGCTGGATTCACGTGGCACCTTCTTATTGTACCTGCCAGCCTGGCACGTTTTGGAGCTCGCACCCCCACAAGGGCACAAAACGAAAGGAAGGACCCCCACAGTATTAACTAAACAAAAAGTATTTTTGATTTTTTTTATTTTGAATTTTTTTTATGTACTAAAATTAAAAATAATTTTTAAAAAATAAAAAATATTATTTTAATATATTTTTAAATAAAAATTACTTTTAAAAAAATCATTATAACAATCCAAAACACTATTGCAAGCTGTTTGATACCTCTATTTTGGCTTTTAACAATTTCACCCACTTAATTCACGTTAACTACGAAAATGCCCCGGGCTTAGGCTTAACTATGTTTGCTGCCTTTTTTACCATTAGTTTGATGCCGTGCCGACACTGTCATGGCGAATTATTCTATCATCAATCATCCATGTTTGGTAATGGTATTAAAAGCCTTGTTTTAGATTTGAAAAAATTTAAATTTTTTTTCATTTTAAATTAATATTTTTTAGTGTTTTTAGACCATTTTGATGTGTTTATATAAAAAATAATTTTTAAGAAATAAAAAAAATATCATTTTGATACATTTCCAAATGAAAAACACTTTGAAAAACAATCGCAACCACTCTCCCAAACGGGACCTAACACTTAACTGAACAACTCAACCAAGCAAGGTTGTTAAAAATGTATTTTTGACATAACATGAAAAATATAAAATAAACTCAGATCGTAAAAACGGATCGTAAAATCATAAAATTATAAGGAATTTTGTTTTCATTCATAGTTCAATCACCTTAAAATATATGCTTTAAATAAAAATTTATACATGGTTCAAGCACCTTAAAATACATGGTTCAAATAAAAATTCATATATAATTTAAGTAACTTTTTATTAACTAAAAAATAATAAACTTAAAACAAACAATCTGTTAGTGTGTCATGTAAACTAAAACTAGCTTTATTGCCTTCATCTTGATTATTAGTGTCACTACTAGTACCAATACCAATATTATGAACATTAGTGCTACTACTAGCACCAACACCAATATTATCAATGTTATTTAATTCAAAACTCCTTGAATTCTCTAAATTGTCATCAATTTGAATCTCTAAATATCTTCAGTACTATGACTCTCCATTTCAGCATCATTAGGAATTTCTTCTTCATCACTTTCCTCTTCTTTACCATTTTTTCTTCGTGTTGGACTGTCAATGACATCAAGCAAATCAAAGTTTGATAAACCATCATGTTTTTCTCCCTCAGTTATCCAATCATCATCAGATGAAATATCATCTACTACACCAAAATCATCAACTTTTTTTTTTGACTTGGTTATCATTCAATTTCATATTGAACATTACAAATACCAAGTCCTTCATTTTTCTTTGGTGTAAACGATTTCTTCATTTTATATGAACCTAAATAAACAATTCAAATTTATAAGATTTTTATCAAATATTTCAACATTTAAAATAAAAAAAAACTCATCATTTTAAATGCACTCCAGTTACACTCGCATCTAGATGAACTACAAGTCAAGCTTAGAACTCGGATTGGAAACCTTTATAATTTTGGACATTCATCCCCATAAGAATCCCACCACTAAGCTGAAGTTTTTTTTTTTTTTTTTTTTATCTTTTGCTATCTTGGCAGCCTCATGACAAACAACCTTTTTGCATCCTTGAATGATTCAAGTTGTAAGTCAATTTTGCACCTTTCAATTGCATTAGGCACCATCCTTTCTAAGTTATATAATCCAATTTTAATGTTGGCATTAACCTTAAAATCGGGATAATGATAATGAGGATTCAAATAATAAGTTGTTGAATGTAAAAGTCTGTGGAGTTTAAGTTCCCATCTTACATCAACAATATTCTATAGGTATATAACTATATAAAAAAACAATAAAAATATCATTATAATCTAGAAATATCTCAATTTGAAGTATCTCTAAAGACATTCATATTAATAGATGACAATATTTGAAATAAACAATTAGCAAGATATATACCATTTTTTTAAAGAACCAAAATTCACTTGTATCTTCTCTTTTGCTTGATCCATTGTTTTATATATAAAACTCATAGCTGATTTCTCATCTGAATTAACTAATCGAAGAACTTTAATTAAAGGATATGCTACCTTAATACATATAGTGACATCATGCCAAAACATGTTGTCCAAAACACAATTTGGAATTCGTTTCCCTTCTTCTATTCTTGCAAACCTACATGAACTCCATTATTTGGAAGTAAATATAGTTATCAACTGCATTTTTTGATCATTCAAACATCTTAGAGTCAAATATGCAGTAACAAACCGAGTGGCAGCAAATCTAATCAAATCTCTTCCTTTCATAAAGTGCCTTAGCATACAAATAAGACCTTATTTGTTTGGTGGAAAGTGGTTTCTACATTCCTATGTTTGTTTGTTATTAGAAAAATTAGTCAACTGAAAACACTTTCAAGTCAAAGAAAAATTTGGCTTGATTTTCAGGAAAGTGTTTTCCTTTTATTTTGGACGGAAAACACTTTCCAGAAGTTGTGAAAATTTAGAAATATCATATTATTTGCTGATTATAACAAATTTGGTCCTCAAACTTTTGATTGCTATATATTTTGTTTTAAATCTTTTTTTTAATTTCATCCATTAGAATTTGATTTTTATATTAACTTTGGTCCTTATTTTTATGATTGTTATTTGCTTTTTTCTTATTATTTTTTTAATTGATTTTTTTATCTATCAAATTTGGTCTTCATTATTTTGATTGTTACTTATTTTAATTGAAATAATTTATGAAATTTTAATTATTATTATTTTTAATTTAATCATCTTTTAATTTTTTTATCAGTTTGATTTGATATCTATTATTTTGATTGTTATTTATTTTATTTGAGATAATTTATGAAATTAGAATTTTTTTTCAATTTCATTCTCATTCAACTTTTTAATTTCTAAGTTTTTTTTTATTATTTTAATAAACTTGAAAAAAAATATTAATAAGTTATTTTCCAGCTCATTTTCCATGACATAACCAAACACTTGAAAATATTTTCCAATTTATTTTTCATGACACTACCAAACATCAAAAAATAATTCACTTTCCAGGAATCCACTTTCCGGTGAAACTATTTTTCAGCAAATAAACGGGGTCTAAAAATAGTTCTTGAATAAATATATGAGGTGATTCTCCTTCCCTTAGCAATAATTACTTGATAAACCTCTATCTTCTTCTCAAAATCTTCCAATATCAAGTCAATACAATGGGCAATATATGAGGTGATTCTCCTCCCCTTAGCAATAATTACTTGATAAATCTCTAACTTCTTCTCAAAATCTTCCAATATCAAGTCAATACAATGGGCAACAAACTCTTTCTTTTTTCCATCAATAATTGTCATGCTGCCTTATAATTTACTTCATTATCGGTGATTACTTGGACAACATTTTCCTCCTCAATCCTCTCAATAATGACATCTAACATTGCAAATACCATATCAGCAGTCTTGATCATATTAGAAGTATCCACCGATGACAAAACAATTGTCCCTTTGGGAATATTAACCAAAAAGTTACAAATACAACATTTTTTTTATCTGTCCATCCATCAGACATTATTAAACAACATGTTTTTTTTTTCATTCTAGCTTGTACTCCTCAAGCAAGTTCATTGTTTGATCAACTTCTTACTTCAAATATTTCTCTCTAATATCATGGTAAAATGAAAGCTTGAAACCTGTCTCATGCTCTACAACCAATTCAAGTGCCTTAAGAAATTCAGAGTTTTTTTACATAATTAAATAGAATTGCACTAGTGTAGAAAAACCTTTCAATTTGTCGACATGCTTCTTTTCTAATATCCCTTTTTTAAAAATTGATTTGGGGTTGTTTGTGTACTTGTGATTTTAACAACCTTGCAACCAAGATTACGAAATGCAAATATTCATTTACTGACAGATCAGATTTTAGTACCACTATCTACTCTCTCTCTTTTTCTCTAATGTAGGAGTATATATTTACTTATTCTAAGTTCATCTTTTTCTCTAATGTAGGAGTATATATTTACTTATTCTAAGTTCATTTACGATAAATTTATGACTTTATTTCTCACAATTTTTATTTACAATTTCATAACGTTTTTAAATAATGCAATATCATATAAAAAAATCACTCTCAACTACCTGTTTAAATTACATGAAAACTTAAGAAAGATATTACGAGTCCTATTAAAAAAAAAAATTACATCTGGCCTCGGATAGCTAGCTTGATTGATTTTTTGTTCCGAGTTTTAAGAAATTGCACTTTAATCTAATAATTTATATATTGTGTAACACTCTATATTCGTGTGAAAAAATCAACAAAAAAAAATAGAATTATTTATGAAATTGTTATTTTTTAAAATTAATGACTAAAAAACATCTACTATATTAAAATAATAAAACTAACACTCCTCTCTCTTTATCGAACATAAAACCCTAACCATTGTTTTTAGTCAGACTATCAAACACCTTGTGTTGTGTATGGTCATGATGGAATTGCCTTTAAGGGAAAACACCTATTGAACCATGATTTGAAGAAAACAATAAGACATAGAGGGTATTTGTGAGTAAGGTAACAATTTTTTTTTTAATGTTTTTTACTCGAAAATGCATTAAAATAATATTTTTTTTATTTTTTAAAAATTATTTTTGATATTAGCACATTAAAATGATCTAAAAACACCAAAAAATATTAATTTGAAGCAAATAAAAAAAAATTAAATTTTTTCAAAAGTATCGGATTTTGAGGTGGTAACATTAACCCTGGGCTGGGTTGAACTTGAAATGGATTGTGAAATAAGTGCGATGCCATAGGTGGGCATTGCTTATTCCTACCTTTGTTACTTGCAAAGGCTCATTAATTCCTTACCTTTCTAAAGAAAAGTTTAACCACAACACATGATCACTGAGTTTTTCGTTTCTCGCCCAAAAATCAAGCCAACTTTTAGTGTTCCATATCTCTTTGTGCAACCAAGTCTGCTGAGCTCATGGCGTGTGGGCTGCAATTACAGTCCCCGACAACCTTCATGATGAAAACAAGCAATACTTGGTAGGGGTGAGCAAATTCGGTTCGCTTCGGTTTTTACCCGAAAAAAACAGCCAAATCGAAAAAAAGACCCGAAACAGAACCGGAACCGGCCCAAACCGGACGGTTCCGGTCCGGTTTTTTATCCAAAAAACCGGACAAATCTATAGGCTTATTTTAGGCTTATTTTGGGCTTTTTAATAGGCTTTTTAATGGGCTTTGTAATGGGCTTCTAATAGATTTCTATTAGGCTTATAATTAATGTTGATATTGTCTCATTTTCTTTGAAGATTCCAAATATATTTAATTTTTTTACCCCTAAATATTCATTTATATAAAAATTTTAATGTCAATCTTGTGTTCAATATATTTTTTAACTTACTAATATTTTTCTACTTCCAAAAAGTTTAAATAAATAACACACACTCACAATCACACACCAATAAGTTAAAATCCAAATTACAAACCATTGCCTTCAAAGGGTTTAACAAAAAAATAACAAATAACATTGCATTATCGTAAAACACTCCAAGCCACAAAAAATAAATCTTCATGTGCACATCGTCTCAATAAAAAGCACTTCATGAACATTGCACTTTGATTCCTGAAATTCATAATCTAGAATTATAACATGATAAATTAAATCAGAAGATATAAAAATAAAAAAAGATATTTATATTATATGTTTTTAATAAATGCATCACAATTTGTGAACTAATTATCATCCATTGCTAAATGCAACTTTCCATCAAATTCTACAAAATAAAATATTAAACATGTTAGAATAAAAATGTGTTAATTAATAAATCATAAAATAAAAGGTGTAAGTAATTAATTAAGGTTTTCGTAGGTTTCAAAATCATTCATCAAGGTTGTATTATCAGTTGGAATTGGACCATGATGCAACCAATTTTGACAACAAATAAGTGCTTGAACTGTTGGTGGAGATAGAGAACTTCGAAATTGGTCGAGTATACGACCACCTGTGCTAAAGGCTGATTCGGAAGCCACTGTGGATATAGGAATAGCCAGAACATGTTGTGCAACTTTCAAAAGTATCTTATATTTTGAAGCATTAATCTTCCACCAACCCAAAATATCTAATTTATCATTATTAGGATCCTCACAACCATCAACCAAATACCTCTCAACCTCATTTCTATTTTCCACACTGTTTTCCTCTAGCAAGTGCCTTTTGAACCGAGCTAAAGTGTTAACATCTATCTCCATGTCATCAATAGCATCATTAACATCTTGTTTATTTCTATTATCATCCACTACTTCATCGGCTTTCAAAGAAAACTCATACAAGCTCACCAAATTATCTCTCACTTTTTTTGTTAACAATTGTCTTTGTCATGATCATACAACTAACCAAAACAAAATTTCACATATTTCAACTTAAGACGTGGATCCAAAACATTAGCCACATACAATAAAAAATTCTGATTTGCTCCACAACCTCAATACTTCTCAAACTTACTCATCATGTTCATTGCCATTCCACTCAAAAGATTATCTCTACTTTTACACAATTGCAACAAGTTTGTATGCATGTAAATCAATTCATTAAAGAAAGAATATGATGTAACATACAATGAGCCAGAAAATTTCAATGTAACCATGTAAAAGATCTTTAAAAACTTCAGCAAAGTTCTAGTATTTTTCCAATCCACCTAACTAGGTGGCCCTATGTTTTTTTTATTCCCCTTTGAATCAACCTCCAAAAAGTAACTCACATACTTAGGTTCACTTTGACCTAACCTCACAAACACCTTTTCAAAATTTTTAGTAGCTTTTCTAACATAAGATAAGATGAATTCCATCGACTTGCAACATCCAAACACAATGATTTCTTACACTCTACATGCAACTTTTCTGCACACTTCTTAAATGCAAGTAGCCTAGAGGGTGAAGATCTCACAAACCTAATTGCATTTCGAATCTTAACAACCGAAACATTCATCTCTTTCAAACCATCACATACAATGAGGTTTACAATGTGTGCACAACATCTAACATGAAAATATTCATTTAACAATATATTAGTTGGCCAATCTTTCATCACATTCTTTAAATATGAAATAGTAACACTATTAGAGCTTGCATTGTCTTTACTGTAACAGTTAAAAGTTTATCAATCCCCCAATCTAACAAACAATTCTCAATAACTTGACCAATTGTCTCACCCATATGATTGGAAACTTGATAAAAATTTAGAATTCTTTTATGCAAATTCCATTCATTATCAATCCAATGAGTCGTTAAGGACATATAGTTAATGTTTTGGATTAATGTCCATGTATCTGTTGTTAAGCATAATCGTTGACCCTTAAAAGCTCTCTTTAATCTTTTCTTCTCTTCAACATAAAGTTTCAAACAATCTCTCATAACAGTGAAACGAGAAGGAACGTCAAATCTAGGCTGCAAGGTCCTAGAAAATAATCTAAGTCCCTTACCCTCCACAAAATTAAAAGGCAACTCATCAATTATAACCATTATCACTAGTGCTTTTCTGCATTCATCATAATCATAACATATTGTCTTAAGAGTTCCCACACTTCGATCTCCTAATTCACCCCCTACTTTATTAGGTTCTAATACCAAAACTTTTTGCTTCTTATCAACCACAAAATGAAACTTTTTGCATATTTTCAAATGACTCTACATATTACTTGTCCCATTAATAATAGTATGACATGTATAATCCTTTCCACAATAATTACATTCAGCTCTAGGGGTTGTAAGATCACCATCAAGTTTTGTAAAATGATCCTAAATTTGTGACTTTTTGTTATCGTCAACATTTATTTTCCTAGATGCAGGGACTTGAAGTTGTTTACCTTTACTATCCGTGGTGGATCCTTCAGTAGTTGATGTTGGGTTAGTGTTTGAAGCTGGGGCATTGGTTGATGTTGGGGTAGTGCTAGTGGATGAAGCATTTTGATTTTGAAGGTTTTCCATCTGTAAATTACCAAATGCAAACATGTTCATTATCACTTGCACAATTCTTTTCAGCACTTAATAAACATAAAGATTAAATCATGTTTAAAAATTAAAATGAAACAAATATTACAGAAGTCAAGTAACATGTCAAAACAAGCTTAGAAAATGTGTCAAAACAAGCTTATAAAATCTATCAATTGAGGAAAAATAATTACAGAAGTAACAGAACAATGAATACAAGAATAACATGATTTTAATGAATACAAAATGCCAATCAAGATCATCCAAAATAGAATAATGAATACATTTTACAGAATGACAAAACAAAAATGAATAAAAAAAAACCCATCAAAACAAAACTAGTTTGCATAATCAAGTCAATCAACACAAGCTTATAAACATGATTTTAATCAAACTACTTGGCGTGACCTTGTAAATCAACCAACACAGCAACAAAATCAACAATTTGCCTATTTTTATTAATCAACCAACAAAGCAACAAAATCAACACAGCAATAGGCTACAGCAACATAATCAACAAAACAACAGCAACAGAATCAACACAGCAACAGCAACAGAATCAACAGAAGTTTACAGTAGCATCAACATAATCAACACAACACAACAACAGAATCAACATAATCATGTACAAGACAACTCTAATCCTAAATTGCAAAAAAATTATAAGAACGGTAATTTTAATTAAAAATAATCATAATCCTAAACTGCTAAATCCCTTCTATTCAAACAAAGGAAAAAAAATTCATTTTAATCACCCAAATAGCTCTAAATTCTAATTTAAACCTAAACCAAAATTCATCACCCAACAAAATTGATTAAAAATAACAATAAGCTTAATTATATGAATTAATTAGAAAGGGGAAAAAAATTAAAACTCACCGGTTTTGAGAGGCTTTGTCTGTTGGAATCACCGAGTCACCGACTGTGTTGATCCAGTGGAGACTGAGGAAGAAACATATAAAAAATAAGCTTAAATGTATTTAAAATAACAATAACCTTAACCGAATTAATTAATTAGAAAGGAGAAAAAAAATTAAAACTTACTGGTTTTGAGAGGTTGAGGAAACGTCGGTCTGATGGAAACACATACTATTTTGGTCCAGTTGAGACTGAGGAAACGTCTATCGTCGATCTGTGTTTATGTTTTCTTAGTCTAAGGAGAGTGGAGAGGGAGAGGCGAAGAGGCCAGAGTGGACGGGTTGTGGGAGCTTTGGTACGAGGGCGGCCTTAGTGGAGGCCGGAGAGGGCAGGGGGCGGGACGGCGGGTGGCTCTGAGTAGTGAGAGGAGAGATTGTTTGAAAATCAAAATTGAAATGTTTAGGTTTAAGGTAAGCGTAGCGGAGAGTAAACTGGAGAGAAGAGAGGGGTGCGACGCAACTCGATAACCTTTTCTATCTATACTAGGGACCGAACTTTTTGAACCGGTCCGGTTAACCCGGTTTTTGCACTACAAAATCAAAAACCGAACCGAACCGGTGTTTTTGCTACATAATATAATCGGTTTAATCGGTTTTATTTTTAGGCTCTGTTTTTTCAGTTAATTTTTTATCGGTTTACTCGGTTTATCGGTTTTTTTGAACGCCCCTAATACTTAGGATGTCGATTCCTTTATGGACTCTGATTCCTATGCTTCAAAAGTAAATGAGGTAGGAAGAGATCCTTCTCTTGAGAAAACACAACATTCTATCTCAATTGAGGCTATAGAAACTTGGATATAGTTCTGGATTCTGGTAACTAGATACCATCACTAGCTTGAGGCCTTAATTCCTTTCTCTTTTCATGATTAAAAAAAAATCTAATTTTGTTAAATCAATTGAATATTTTTTTAACATTATTTGATTTGACTTTAACATTTTTTTTTAATTTGCTTTTTTGTTCCAATCTAATTTTGTTAAATCGTTAGCTTGAGTTGTTTAATAAGCATTGATATAATATTGATGTTGTTATTCTATATTTCCCAATTTTAAATTGTATTGCCACGATGAAAGTATACAATTGTTTTATTTGTTTTTTTAATTTTAATTTTAATTTTGATTTGGTTTTGACTTAATTGTGTTAGAAAATTTATTTATAAACATGATCAAATGATATATTTGATATCAAATTAAAATTAAAGTTTACTCATTTTTAGGGTTAGAATTTCATTTAAAACTATTCCATGACAAAATACTTTAACATGGAGCATTAATATGAGTAAATTATAAGTGAATAAAAAATTAATTTCAAAGAATGTTTAGTTGATATGTTTTGTGAAACTCAAAACTCTTTATCCAACATTCAAAGAATACAATAATTTCTCATATATTATATAGTAGAAAGTTGAGAAATTAAAAATATGCTTGTATGGCATAAAAAAATTTAGAGAAGAAAGGTCCTAAACGAAACGGACTTTAGATTTAGAGAGCTTTGGAAACGCGGGGCACCTGTGTTTCCAAAAAAAATCAATTTTGTTTTGCTAAAAATTAATTTTTTTTATTTTTTGGATCATTTTGATGCGCTGATCTCAAAAATAATTTTTTTAAAATAAAAAAAAATATCATTTTGATGCATTTCAACATGAAAAACACTTTAAAAAACAACCACAACCACACTCCTAAACAAGCCCTTAAAGCTATATGTAGGCGTTCTCTCACTTGGTTGGGCATGGCTCAGACCTTGGATCTCGAGTCTTGAGTTTTGAGTCTTGGGCTCAGGTTTGGGATTGCTATAAAATAATTTATAGGTCAATGAAGATTATTATTTGTCAATCCCATGAATAAACAATTTGAATATTCTTTTTCTTTAACTGGAATATTTTTTATTTAAGTAAAAAATAATAGTTTTTAAAACAAAAAACTGTCATGTTAATTTTATTTCGTTACTGGTAATTAAGGATGATAAGTAGCATGAACTAATTATGATAATTAATTTTACATCATGTTTTGTTATAAGATTCACTATAAAAAAGGGTTAAAGAAAAAATGTTTTAGATTATTAAACTCATCTTCACCTCAGTTTTTTACATAGATTCACTTATATAAAACGTTAAGAGTTGAAAAACTATGTGAGATAAGGTAAGGGTACATGTATTCATGAGTAATAAGTATCTGAATTGTTAAAAGAATATTGATAAGTATATTTTTAATATTTTTAAGAAGTGAATGTGATGTAAGACTTGATATAATACAGGAGAGATATCGGCTGCAGGATCTTAGGTAAGCGGGACAAGGCCAATAAGAGGAACAGGTAGATGCCCGTCACCTCAACTTCTTAATTTTTCAGCATTTAATTCAATTTTTAATTTCTAAGTAGTACTCCGATAAAGAGATGTTTATGCAAGTAATGGATTGTTAAAAGACTAGTGAAGTCTTGTTAAAATGTATACTTTAAATTTGTATATGTATATAAAAATCAGACATATAAGTGGTGATTAGAATGATGAACTATAAATATTGTCATGTGATTGTCTTATTGTGTAAAAACCAACCCCACAGTGGAGCCTGCCACATGAGTGGTGCTAAGTTTATGGTATTTAAATGACATGATAAATATGTATTTATACATGGGATCTAGCCACATGTGTAGAGCTTTAAGAAATAGGGACTCGATCATTAAGTTAAGATACTAGTCATGGATATAGGGGTATATGTCAAACATGAGATAACCAGATGAAAAGAATTAATAGAGATGTTGATATATATTTTTGGGAAGTTTATATGAGTAGAATTTGGGTTGATATTCAGTTATATGGACAAACAATCAAGTAAAAATCATAAACTTTTCTTAAAGTGAAGATCTTATCTTGTTAGAGTTAGTTATTTGATGGAGAGCACCGAATTCGAGTCGAATACTATATGATATATGTCAGCTAGGAGCTTTAAGGTTTTTAATTTTTGAATGACTGATTCAAATGGTTTTGAAAAAGGAGCATTCAGAATGCCTAAAGGGAATTTAAAGTTAATTAGTTAACTAAAGACTTAAACTTAGGGTTGCTACGTTGTATGTTACTATCATTGGTTGGATAAAAGTAATGTGTGTGGCAAAGTTATGTTGTGTAGTTAAAGGGGTTATATGTGTTATGTGTATTTATATATATAAAAAAAAATTGTTGCATATTGAATGATATATACTGTAATGTGAAACTTAACTATTATTCTTATTACCTAGAATGTTTTATTTTTGATAGGTTCATCATGTGCTCCTTAAAACTAGATAGCTTATATTTATGTTTAGTTGTAGGACTTTCTTAATGGATTTTATCTAGTTGTAGGATTTTCATGATTTGTAAAACTCATATAGCTCATGAGAGCATGTAATAAACAAAGTAGTCATTTCTATATCTTGATTAGCAGATAGGTAATCAGACTTGATTGACCCATTTACTTCTATTTTGTTAATATTAATTACTATAGTTAGAATTTTTGTTCTTGCTTTGGTATAAAGTACAAGTGAGAGGCATTCAATAAGCACTAGCATTGGATACTTATTTTCATTATTAATATAAGATGTTGGGTGTTTTACTCTTTTAGGTTCTTTTTTCTTATGATAGTATTGTATTGAAAGATGTATTTGTGTTAGTTGGTTTGTAATTGTTATGAATTATTATGGATAAAGTTTTGGGTTGGCATGAGTCACCCAAGGTTGTGTTTTATATATAAAAAAAATCACACTACTTATGTAGTATATTATTGTTTATCTTATATGATCACATATTAAGTACATGAGGGCTGTTACAGTTAATATCAGAGCAATGACTCGATTCAATAAACATAATGATACTAATGCAATGAAAATTTTAAATTTAAAAGAGGATGGTTTGCAATAGACATGGAACTGGAAGTGACCTGTCTTATGTAAGAGGGAGCAGTCAAAATGTGAATGTGTAATAGGAACAATCAAGGTATCTTTTGGCTGGCACCGCCTCTTATATGCATGTGATTCAAAAGTAATCGGTGCATGAGGATATATTAAAATCTATAAAAAAAACCCACATCAATTTATACAAAAGCACCACCAGTGATATGGGTGAAGGAGGACAAAGTGTTGGGCCCCCATTTGTGGTTTAGACAAGGGTACAGATGACCCTTCCAGATACCGCTTACTTGAAACAAGTTGTGGAGGCTATTATAATAGGGATGTTGAGGCCTACTAATGAAACATTTAGGGACATTGCCCATACCCTGGTGTATTAGGTAAAGTGTATGAGGTAAATGGGGTATGTGTTTTTCTTCAAAGAAGAGAATGCTGAAGCAGTTGGATAATGACTATGTAAGGTGAAATAGTCTTTTACTTATATATCGATATCGAAAAATGTACATGAGTCTTATGTGGCACAATTGCTATTAGACATTGTTCATTAATGGTGGGCCACGATGAGAGAAAAGAGATAAAGAGAGGTGATGACATGGGGTGAATTTAAGTCTGAGTTTGAAACAAGGTATTACTTCTAACAACATCGTAAAGATAGGAAACAAGAGTTTCTAGCATTAAGACAAGGTAACATCTCGGCGTTGGATTATGAGAGGTGGTTCTAAGATCTCTCCATATTTGCTACTACTATGGTTTTAATTGAACATAATCAAATTGAAAGGCTAAGATATGGCCTCTAACAGGAGCTCAAAAGGAGATTGATTGCCTTGTAACCTAAGAATGTGAGAGAGTTAGTTGAAGCAGCCTTTCAATTATTTTATCAATTATTTTATGTATCTCATCTTTTCAAGATGATCAGGTCCTCAGTAGAATTATTCAATTATCAAAGATGAAATCTTATTAATTATTTTATGCATCTCATCCTTTCAAGATGATTTTTTTTAATTATTTTATAAATTAATTGTAAATTAGTAAAATATATTTTAGAGAAATATGTTCAAAATATTATTTCAAAATAAATTATTGTCATATAGCAAGCCGTTCTTTCAAATTTTGATTTTGAAATAGAATTTATAAAATAAAAAGCTAACACTCTTCTAGATTTTCTTTCTATAGAATATCTACAAGGGTCAAGATAAGTACTCCTATTAAAAAAACATAGAATTATATGTTGTAATACCCTCAAGGCTAATGCATTTAATAATTAACCCCATAACACCAAACAAAATTAAATCTCCTCTATTGAGACATATCTTCACTTAAATCAATCGATATTTTGTCCTAGCAAATTCTCTAAATCTTAAAATTTACCCTGCCAACTATTTCCAAACCTTGTAATCTCAAACATAAACTCAAAAACCCTTCCAACTATTTCAACAACCTCGAAGTTCTTTTTAAAAACGCCTACCTATCATTATGTTACAAAAGACTAACATATTCCTTCTCATTATTGAAAAGAAATTTTAACGATGAAGATCCTAACCAAATTATTCCTCATTATTTTCCTTTTAGTTTTCTATTATATTCTAAAAAACCTGTATAAAATAAGGCAATTTTATGAGTTTATCTTGGTACAAACTAACTCTATTAAGATAACTTATAATCAAGACAAAAATAACCCCTAGAAAATTGACTATTCAAAAATCAAAAACTAAATCTCCTAACTTATGAAAACTAGAATCAAAGTCCCTATACTCCTAAAAGTTTCAAAGTTTTCAAAAGTATACCCCTATCTTGATTACTAAATGTCATGGTTTAATATCCTTCATCTCAAGAATTATGATCATTATTGGTCCATTTATTTTGATAAAATTTGTTCAAAAATCTTTCCAGCATGGTTTCATAGTAATTGATGGCTATATTATGCTTTTTGAAATAGAAATCCTTCCTGAAAAGGTTCTAGAAGGTTAAAAGTTATTCACTTAATGTAGATTGTCAAACTTAATTCCAATTTATCTTCATTTTATAATCATTTTTGGAGTCCTATAAGTAGTGTGATTGGATTACTCTATATCTCATGATAGATATGAATATACTAGTTATACTCATGCTTTAATAAGGATCATTAATGTCAAATAGTGATCACAATTCAAAGAAGAACAAGCTTGTACATGAGAGGTAACCACTTGGTTACAACCCCTGAAACAATTGTCATCTTCTTCATCCTTAACTCAAGAAAACCAATTCATATTTCTTACCTTCAAAAGAAGATTTAAGCAGAACTAGCAAATCTCAAGTTCTGATGACAAAGACCTTAAACCAGCTAATGAAGACCTTAATTATGATCCCGATATCATGGGACAAATTCATGATCAATAAAAAAATGCCTTCTAAAAAAAAGGTATTCAAGAACATCATCCCTGATGTCATCATCTTTTGCCAACTCAAAATGCTTGAAAACATCATCTATAATGATCAATTAAAATCGATTTGATTTAAGAAAATTTGGAATCCATCTAGCTAATTTTCTTAGTATAAAGAGATGTATCATGATATACTTAAAGCATAGCAAAACTCCTACCTTATGTTGTGTTCACTATTATAATATTTACATCAGTAAAATTTTGTCTTATATATAAATGAAGTGTACTTATTAAACAAATAATGTGCAATTATTGGTGTGACATGTGTGAATTGTCCTTAAAAACATATATTTGCAGGCTTTATTTGTTTTATGAAAAAGCTGGTTAATGGATAATATTTTTTAGTTTAAAAAAAAGTTAGCTTGGTTTTTAAAAAAGTATTTTCTTTTTATTTTGGACGTGTTTAAAAGTTGCAAATTTATTTTTGAAAATATCATATTATTTGTTAATTATATCAAATTTAGTCCTCAATCTTTTGATTATTATATATTTTGTTTTGAATATTTTTATTTATTTATTTATTCTCAATCTCATCCATTATAATTTTATTTTTATATCAATTTTGGTATCTTTTTTTTATTGTTATTTTTTTTTCTCTTATAATTTTTTATTGAGATTTAATTTATTTATTACATTTGGTCCCCATTCTTTTTATTACTATTTATTTTATTTAAAATAATTTATGAAATTAAATTTTTTTTCAATTCATCACCCTTCAACTTTTTTATTTGTTAGATTTTGTTCTTATTTTTTTTATTGTTATTTGAGATAATTTATGAAGTTATATTTTTTTTTAATTTTATCATCCTTTAATTTTTTTTAAATGTCGGTTTTGATCATTATTTTTTAATAAATCTGAAAAAATTAAAAAATTATTTTTCAATTTATTTTTTATAGGAAAGTATTTTCAATCCTAAGGAATATGAGTGTTATAATTTAAA
>Ga0325411_1002537_pt1 | contig 20725 bp, 12 predicted proteins | sample PopdelMetagenome_13_FD_206181 | JGI IMG/M metagenome (GOLD analysis project Ga0325411, IMG submission 206181) | Populus deltoides microbial communities from Bellville, Georgia, United States - Xylem-PdIQD-R4 | ecosystem: Host-associated > Plants > Phyllosphere > Stem > Wood/Secondary xylem...
TTATATGTATTAACAAAGAAACTAAAATAGCATGGTCATTCATTATTCACTCAAACTTATTTTTATTGTTCGTAAAAATAATTATTTTATAGTTTTTTCAGTATTTAAGGTCTTACAACTTTGTTTTATCCTATGGTCGATATTTATAAATACAATTATTTTGTTTATTTGTTTATTTGTTTATAGTAGGGAGCACAAACATTCTCTATAAGAAAAAAGAACCCAATCTGATATTAACTAAGCCATATGTTAATTTGATGTTAAAATATTTGCTAATTAGTTTTGCGAGAATAAATATATCTTTCAAACCGTATATCGAAATAAGCTGAAATATTATAGGAAAATATTAAACATATAAAACTATAGTTTGGTAAATTTTCAAGTCAAATGGAGTTCAAAGATACATTATTTCATATAATCGAAGTTAATAGACAAATCTTGTCAAATCTGCTAGACTGGACCTTATATATTTTTTGGGACATATTTGGAGATATAAGAAGAATTTTGCTGTGATTCAAGCTGGGATGAAAATTAGATATCGCAAGATTTCCAACCATATAATAGTCAAATGACTAAACTGCCTTTGAAAGCAAAATTTCTTTAATTGGTGTCCAAGAGCTTTTTCATATTTTCATCATGGTTTTTGAGTTATAATTACATGTTCTGATGGAGTAACTTGGTATTTTAATAAATATAAATATAATTAAAAATCAAAAGTGATTGATGCATGTGGAGAGCCTCTACCGTATTCAGATGGCGTGTATAACGTCTCTCAGTAGCCAAAAACTGACTTTCATAGTAGAGTTGGGAGTGGCCCATCGAGCTCTTCTTAATAGTAGGGTGCGTGTCGGTAGGCGACATATGGTGTGGCTGCGACAAGTTATTTTTCTTCTCACCATATGTTTTTCTCTTCTCGCCTTGAATTCCACATCTACCATTTCAAAAATTAAATGTGTCATTTTAGTTTGTATTTGTATCAATTTTGGTCATTTTTTATTGCAATTTTTTTTGCATCTTTTTAAAGTTGATTTTGTTTTTTAATTTCATTTCTCAATATTTGATTTCATCTAATATTTTTTTATCCAATTTGATTTTCATTATTTTAATTGTTATTTTTTAATATTTTTCTTGATTTATTTTGTTTTTCAATTTCATCTCTTATTATTTTATTCATTTAATTTTTATATTAGACTTGGTTCTTATTTTTTTATTGCTATTTGTTTTATTTTTTAATCCTTTTATTTATTGATTTTTTTTTTAATTTTATCCCTTGATATTTTGATAATTGAGAATTTTGCTTATTGATTTTTTCATGTTTGCTTTTTATGGGATAATACCAGTCTCATAATTCCGTCATGAGTTTTGAAGATTAACTCGATTTGACTTCAATTTTTTTTTATTTTTTTTTAAATTAGTTTTTTTTTCAATTTTATCCCTTGATATTAGGTTATTCAGTCTTGAGTCTGGTGATTTTTTCTGCTTTTATTTCAAAGGGTTATTCAAATTTTATGTCTCAATTACAAGTTAGTCATGTTAATATAAATAGAGTTGTTTTTTTAATTTTATTTTTTATCGTTTATTTTATTTGAAAATTGATGTTTATTTTTTTATTTAATTTTTATATATAAAATTCTTTCAGTCTCATAATTGGATCAGAAATTTAGCATAGTGAACTCACGTCGGTATCTTTTTCCTTTTTTAAAATAAATTTGGCATGCTGACTCTACGATTGTCGAATTCTCTTTCATTTTCTTCACCTCTTCTTCTCCAGCAAAACGACAGATCCAAGCACGGTGAGAAATACACACCTGTCTCTCACCCACACAGTACGCCACTCTAAAAAAAATGGAATTAAAAAAGGAAAATGAGGTGGCCCCATCCCACAAGGTACCGACCTAGCTTTCCCGTGACATTGTCACAGCAGATGCAAACCGACACTTTCAAGTTACAACTACCTTTCTTCCCCTCACCAGAATATCTCTTCTTTAAAGTGTAAAAAAGAATCTGGTAATACACTAGGAGGAGGGAAATGACTTTAATTTAATAAATAAATAAATAAATAATTACAAGAAGATCGAAAGAAGAAGTGAAAAAATGGGGATACCGAAGATGGGATTGATGGCTTGGTTTAACAAGAGTATCGTCGATCCTCTTTATCAAATCCTTCGCAGGTTCTTTAATATATATATATATATATATATATATATATTTTTTTTTTTTTATTTTTTTTTATTTTTTGTATTTTTATAGAATTTGATAGATTGTTGTTATATATCGTTTTGCAGGGGTTTAGAGCCGAAGCAATTGGCTCTCTCAACGGCACTTGGTATTACTCTGGGAATATTTCCCATTTGCGGTAAGCCTTTATGTATATATATAATGAAATAAAATTATGTTGTATGGTTCTTGAAGCTATTAACTAAAACAAAGAATTTTGGTTGGATGGGTAGGTGTTACTGTTCTGCTTTGTGGAGTAGCTATTGCGTTGCTTGGATCTCTTTGCCATGCTCCCACTGTGATGTTAGCCAACTTCATTGCTACTCCTTTAGAGTTGAGGTATTTCTACTTTCTGATCATATCCATCTTCATCGTTGATCTTGCGTTATAAGGTTCGGCTTCTTTAGGAAATACTTGGTGATTTGATTTGGGTCTCTGAATGCACTAACGGGACTTGGTATGCATTCGGACATGATAATAGCATTTTCTCTTTGCTGCCCTTTTTGTGCATTTGCAGCGTACTGGGTTCGTTTTTCTATTCTGAATTCTGAATTTTGTGTTTCACTTTCAAGTTTGGTGGTGCCCTTCGTGCGTTTTGGCGAAGTTATGTCCGGTGGACCGCATTTTCCATTGACATCTGATGCATTGAAAAAGGTTTTCACAGGACAAGCTTCGCGTGAAGTTATATTAAGTGTTGCCCATGCGGTAAGTAGCCAAATTGGTTGTAACCAAGGCTCTTGCTCCATCTCATATGAATGAACGCAATTGTAATCCCATGTTTTCCTTCTCTGCGTATTAAAATCTTTAAGATATTAAGTTTAACATCTTGGGATCAAGAAATGAGTCAGTATACCGAAGTAGAGCATTGAATTTAGAAGTCTGAAGAAATAATTTTCCAAGGGAGTACTTAGACATGAAAAGGTTATCTTTATTCTAATTGCAGCTCTTATGTAAATTATAGAAGTACCGAAATATATCTTGGTTCAAATAAATTTCAACCCTCCCAAACATGGTAATCCTGGTAGAGGAATAATTTGTAGACTACATCCTCCAGTTAATCAGTTGAGTAATATGGTAATCAAATACTCCCCCATGGCATAAAATACACAACATCTGTAGTTGTGTGCTCAATCTCTTTGAGGATTGAGGGGATCATAATCTATGATGTTCTTCAGCTTAAGCTACATCTTATTTTGAACATGATCTATTTTGATGAACTTGAGCTTGAACAATATTATATGTCTAGTTTGTATTTTGTGCTCCACTTGGCTTGTGGTCTTCGTTTGCTGTGTGCCAGTTACCCTTTCTCCCTAATGCCTTCGCTGTTGACTGGCATTGTTAACAAAAGAAGCTTGGATAATAGGAAGTGTGAACATTTCTAGGAAATGTGTTTTCCAAATGTTCTAAGATCCAAGGTCATGGTGCCAAATTGGTACAAGTGACACAGCATTTGCTAATTATGCTACTCCTATATGCTGGATGAATGTTGAGAATGTCACTGTAGAAACATCTAGTGGGTGATTGCAATGCTTTGCTCATAGTGTAAGGTTTTTTAATTGAGTAGGTCTGTATTTGTGAACTAACCTTTCAGATGATTCTTGAGTCCCACAACATCATGGCCAGAGGATATTGGTTTCTTTAAATTGAGTAATCTAGGACATGTTTTGGTGTCCGAGGTGGGAGTACAGAGTTAGTGTTCTTGATTTGCATGACTAAATTTTGCTTTAAGAACATCAGATGATAATTTTAGGTTATTATGGTTCTTCATGTTGAGAGGATGGATGAATCGAGCCACATATAGGATGAATCGAGTCACATTCTAAAGAATGTGGATGCAAGAGCACACAGATGTACAAAATCCTTTCAGTTTATGGAGTTGCTGTCTTATTAATTATCCACTTTCTAAAGACTGTGGATGGTATTTTTTTGAATAGGGCATATGCGTTAACAAATGTTGAAGTGGTAGAAACCCCATGCACTTGAATTGTGCATAAGCGAAGTCCAATGCACCATTAGTTCAAATTAGAACAAGGAGGATAAGATGTATTAAAAATCAAGTAGCAGTTTCAGAGTACCTAATTTGACTCCCAATGCTGATTGTTGTAAAATTTTAGATTAGATAGAACTTCCAATTATTGTAGTGGATCAGCAATGCTTTGACTTGTTCTTTTCAGTTTCCTCCTTGAATTCTGCACTTTTAAACTGACTAAATTTGTGGAGCTCTTGAGGAAATCCATATGTGGCTATACCTGTAGATTCAATTTTTTTTTTTTGTTTCCTTTCATAGGTATTCTTATTTTATCTGATATTTAATGTTAACACAATGATTTTGCAGCTGTTGGGATGGCTAGTTGCAGCACCCTTTATTCTGGCTGCACTCTACATCATATTTTTGCCATGTTTCAAGGTCTTGGTTCGCAAGTTCAGCACCGTTCCATTAAGCCCAAAGAAATCACCCAATTCACTCGCAGAAGTCAAGCTTAAGGGAAGGGATGTTTAATGAATGTTTTGTAAGCCATGCATGCACTGACAGCAAGACCGCTGATTAACATAATAATACTGTATGTACATAAAAATTACAGAAACTTAGTGTATACATAATGTCATGCCTTATGAGCTTGCTGCAGTCAATTTGTTTCCAAAGTTTGTACTTGTATTTGAATTTATGAAAGTGGAAAGGTTCCTGGTTAATTTTGTCAGAGGAAAATCCTACTGTTGTTTCTATTTTGTTTCATTTTGGGTGTACTCTTTGATTGCTTTCATCAAATTGACATTGTACTCTTTGTTTTGTGTTGGCCAGAATCTTGACTTTGCAGCACCTTCCGCTGCTGTTGTAATAATGTAGTGCGAGTGGTTGAACCATATGAAGGGAGTCCGTGTTGGCTTGGCTACATTTCAACTTTTGTGTTGACTAGGAATTTTAATGGAATTGGATAGAAGTTACTGCTTTCAATTTTGCTTCTGGTGATAAATGTTTCTTGTGCTCCATTACCAGTAGTCTTGATCGAGTTGGCATTTGTTTATTTATTGTTCTTTGTCGCCTCCTTGGTTCCTCTTCCAGATTCCTATTGAGCATGAAAAAATTCTGTCCAATATTGAACTCGAGGTTAGGGGATGCCTATTGAACATGGAAAAATCCAGTCCCATATTGAACTCCATTTTAGGGGATAGCAATACTGCTTCAAGTCACCGAATACAGGTTTTATGCCTGTTTTGGTTATGTACCGTGCTCTTAGCAAACTGTGCCCCATTTGTCTTGTGGGAAAGTATTGGTCGTGGTGGTGGTCATAAGGAGTCGCTACTGGTTCAATCAGTTTCAAGAACTGCTGCGGGTATAAAATTTAGGAGGTAGAAAACTATTTGACATTAAATTTAGTTGAAAAGGCAAATCTTGAAACTTCTATTTTTTATCTAGTTAAATTTAAAATTAATCCATATAAAAATTAATTTTAATGTAATTAAGTTAACTTGGTCTATTTAAAAATAACTTAGTTAACCAGTAAAAATAATTTTAAGAATAAAATTAAGAAAACAACGATGAAATTGATTTTTTTTCCCGCTTCAACTTGTTGTCTAACCCTTGTTTGAAGCTTCTCTAATATGATTTAGTTGACTTAACAAGTTTTAAAAAAAAATGTTTTAGGGTTATGTTAAGTTTCTATTTATACTTTTTTTTTTTTAATTTGATTGAACTAGTTCGGCCCAATCCAGTTAACATGGTTTTAGCTTTATGAAACTGAAACTAAATTGGAACTAAATCGGATTGAATGATTTTTCTGGTTTTTAAATTAATTTGTTTGATTTTTTTTGGTTTGATGTTTTCAATTTTTTTTTGTTTTTATAATTTGCTCGGTTGATTAGTTTTTTTTAGACACTTCTAATTTGCATATCAATCAATTTAAAAAATAAAAATTTAATAAGTTTTATTTAAAAAATTTTAATATTTTTTTTAAATATTAATTCCAAGATTTGAATCTAAGAAAATGAAAGAAAATATTTAACCGCCAAACATATTTAAAATTATCGTACATTTCAATCAAGAGCAATACCAATCGATTTTTAACTTGTAAAAAGCAAAAAATAACCTTATTTTCTGAAAAACAAAATTTGATACTCAATTTTCATTCAATTTAAATACGTTATAGTTGTAAAAAAAAATAAAAAAAAAAGAAGCACCTATATATAGATAAAAGAAAAGTTGCCATAATCACAATTCACATACTAAAAAAAGACAATCCCATATTTGAAAAGCATGACAGGAATGGAATAGAAGAGATTTATGATTTAAGCAGGAATGATGATTTTTAGTTTGGTTTGATTTTTATTTATAAAAACTAAACTGAGATTTTTAAAAGAAATTTAACCAAAATCAAACTAAAATCAATATCAATAAACCGGTTTTAGATGTGAATTTGACGTAACATTATAAAATTCTAATTTTTATAATAATATAATAATTAATATTTTTTTAATAAATAAAATATTCTTTAATTAAAATTAGTAATGAAAGGATAGTGATAAAACCTAGATTGACGTAGCGGTTTAATATGAAATTCAAGTTGAAAATATGTTTTGAATAACTCGGTTAAAAACCTAGTTTGACTCGTTGAGCTGGAAAAAACTTCTCAACTTGTTGATTTTTTTGAACAAAAAATATCAAAATAACATTATTTTTATCCTATAAAAAAAATTAGAAGTTGATTTTATGAATTTGTAACCCGGGCCTTGTCTAGATCCATTCTTGAATTGGGCTTTTGATAGGTTTGTAATTCTAATTATCTCTTGCAAGATAAGTATATTTAATTTTTTTGCCACAAAATATTCAATTGTTAGGTTCAATTTTTTGTTCAATATTTTTTTTCTAGTTTGTTTGTGGAATTTGTTGGAAAATTACATGTAGCAACAAGTAATAATTAGCTAAAAAATCAAGGCATTTATTAAAAAAATATAGTAAAAATATTATTTTTTTAATTTTTATATCTTCTAATATAATTTATCATATTATAATTACACATTTTGAATTTCAAGTTTTGATGTTGAGGTATCAAAGTGCAATATTCTTGATGTATTTTCTAATTTAAATTTTAACTTGTTGGTGTATTTTATTTAAACTTTGATGTGGTAGGAGTCCTGCTTATTCAAACAAGATAGAAGAAAAATATTAAAATACAAGAAAAACATTAAACACAAAAATGATATTAATAATTTAATATAAATAAATATTTAATGCCAAGAGAATTTAATAACACAAGATTGAACTAACAATTTAAGAATTAGACCTATGAATTAATACATTTATTATATGTTATTGATCGTCGGCTGCTTTTTCTACATTTTGAATAATCATATTCTGTGACTTTTTCTTAATCATTTATCCACGTAACAACTGGGTTAGAATTAACAGCAGGGGGAGGTTGGCGGGGTTGAAGGCTTAGATTTCCAAAGTGACGGCTCATCATCATATACCATGGGGTAGTCAATTCTCTACTGCTAGTGAAATCAAAGGATATTTGGTGTTGATTTTTTTGATGATAAGAACATTTTGATTTTACAGAAACCAGAAACATCGAGAAATCAAAAACATATACTACAAAAGAATTGAAGAAGGGTACTACTTGGATATGCCGCAGCTGAGGCTTGAGAATGCTGCAAAATTTTAATGCACGACGCATAATGAGAAGTTAAATCATTTACAAATATTTATCGATATAATTTAATTGGTTAGATTTTAAAATTTTTTTCTAGCGATTAGTGATTTGAATGTTAAAAATCTCTGAATAATTAAAAATTTACGTGATTGTTAACTTTAAAATATCAAAAAGTTAGTCGAAGTATTCGTAGACCAGCTGGAATACTTACAAATACTTAAAAACAAAGAAGTTAAATTATTTGCACCGGCAAACACAATACACAAAAAAAAAGATGATACTAACTAGGATGTTAGGTGTATATCTCTGAAAATCATGTTTGTTTTTGTTTTTTAAAAGTGTTTTTTTAAAATTAAATTTATTTTTATTTTTTCTTTACTTTAAATTAATATATTTTAGTGTTTTCAGATTATTTTAATACACTGATATAAAAAATAATTTTTTAAAAAATAAAAAAAATAATTTTAATATATTTTTAAATAAAAAATATTTTAAAAAACAACTATAATACATTAAAAAAACAGCTGGGTTTTTTTTTTATTTTTTTTTCATCGCTTAATTTAATTTTTTTTTAATTTAATCGACTTTTCAGTTTTTTTTTTTCGAACCTTAGATTCAAGTATAGACATCAAGTTACGATGAAAACGTTTTGTGGAGGAGATTCGAGTCTTCCACGTGACGCAAACTCCCTAGATCAGAAGAAAAAGAAAATATTTTTTTTTTTCACAGTTCAAAGCACTCTCGTCTTTTTTATCACTTATCCAGAAAAAAAAAAAACAGATAAATAAATTTGCTTTTCCAGTTTTCACAGATATCCAAAGACAAACCCAGCTTGTGCTTCTGCTCATGATGTTTCACCTACCTTACCTTACCCTGCCCTTATCCCTCCTTCATTATTTAGAGCACACTTACATTTCCTCTCCTTACTGCTTTTATCTATTTTAATTCCCACATTTTCTTATTCTCTCGCATTTTCGAAAGAATTTAACTCTTTCTTAATTGTTTATTCTTGTGCCCTTCAAGATTTAAAAACAACACTCCCTCTCTTCCTTGATTTGCTTATTTTTGCTCCCTTCTCAATACATCAAATATATTTCTAAGCTTTATTCCCATCTGGGTTCTCTTCAAAGCTTGCATTTTTTTTTTGTTCTATGATTTATGTGAATCTTGGGTTGTTTACAATTGAACTTAGTGTACTAATTTGCGATGTCTCGTTCCAAATCTGAGCCGCCTAGTTGTTGTTCAACAACAGCCTCTTCTACTTCACTATCACCGGTAGCTTCAACTGAGCTGAAGTTATACCAAGCTTTCATCTTTTCTGTTCCCATTTTCTTCACTTTCATCCTCCTCTTCTTGTTTTATTTGTTCTATCTTCGTCGTAGAAGGGTTGATTGGGCATCTATTACAATGCAAGCTTCTTTGCAAGACCACACTGTTGACATCTCTAGAGTAAGATGAGGTTTTGGCCCTTTGTATGCCTTTTCATAATTCGCGTGTATGCAATGTCAATTTGGTTATGTACTTTTGGTTGTGAATTAGCAGGTTGAGATGGGTTTGAAGAAAGAATTGAGAGAAATGCTTCCCATTATTGTATACAAGGAAAGCTTCTCTGTCAGAGATACACAGTGAGCACGCTTTTCTTGATTTGTTTTACTCTTTGAATATTTTCTTGTTTCCTTTTTAAATTTGGTAGACTTATGATTCATCATACTTGTTATTTTGCTTTTTCTTTATAAATATATTTGAATCATAATCTTATCAATATATGTATATGTATAGGAGCTTAAAAAAAACAGCTCATGATACTAGCTTGCTTTTATATGCTAAGAGGAGTGGAGGTGGGAGTATTTTAGGCGGAATATTATGGTGCCTTAGCACGATCATTTTCAGCATGCTTTTCTTTTTTTTTTCCCTTCCTGTTTGAGGGTTTCTGTGCTGTGACTTGCAAGTGTCTAATGCTCATTCGGTGTTGTCATCACAGATTGACAATGTGATGGAGTAGTTGTTGGCCATGTTTCTGTTAGCTTCTATTCAGTCCACTTATAAACTTTTGAATTGAGTATTATTTATCACGTAGAGATTTCGATGCAAAGAATATCGTTAAGGATTGTGCTATGTTGTTACTCCTTTGGATTAAATAAATTAAAAAACAACGATGGGCATGCAAGTAGAGTTTAAATTTTTAATGTTCTGTTCTGTATATGATGGTTGAGGGATCATTCTTGTACAAGATCAAATCCCATGTCATCACTATATTTTCTAATCAAGGGCCAATTTCTATTTTGAATTCCACAAGTAGTTGAATTTCGATTTATATGACTTTGGCTGGCATTATTGTCATATTTTAACATGATAATTCTTTTCCTCATTATTATAAGAAAAATCAAAGCATTGGTATTGCTCACGTGACAAATAGTTCGAGTGCATCAATAATGGTCTTCTTATTTGGATCCTGCAAGGCCATTTCACAAGGAAACATTATGTACGCAGAAGCTAAGTAGAATGGTTTCATATTTTACCTGCATCCATCTCAAGATAGCTTGAGCCACTATAATGATGATCAATTGACTATGCTCACAAAGCACGGAGTTCTGAGATGCAGTCAAAGGGTCATCTTTGAAAAGTAAGGAAAAGATGTAAATATGATCACAGTTATTTTGTGGAAAGTGTAGATCATATTTCAAGCATTTTTTATTAAAAAAAAAGTATTTTACCTAGTTTTCCATATTTAAAAGCTGGCCTGACTACTGGTGTGCATCATTTTCCATGAAAAAAGAAAATGTACTCCAATGTTTTTAAATGGTTAGATTTGGGGTTTTATGCATCCGCAGGCAGAGGCTGGGGCTAGGTGGTACATGGTCCAGCCAAAATTGAAAGTTTTCCCTCACGCCATTGTTCTTATAGTTTTGCATAGAGGAAGTTAGGGCCCAAATGAGTTCCTGGGTCTATTTCATTTATAATTATCCAAGTCTGCTCTGCAAGCACACCTGAACAAGTTATTGTGAAGTAACACAATAGAATCCACAACCTTATAGTTTGATTCTCTGTATTCTATACTTTATCTAGAAATAATTCTGTGAGAGAATTTATGCGGTGCTCTTAACAAATATATATATGAAGTCTTAAATTTGTGACATGTAGTATGCTACATGAGCTGAGCTTTCTGTGATAGCTCATGACATGAGCTGACCTTTAATTAATGACATTCAGAGGGATTTCATGAATTATTTCTCTTCCAGCTTTTATTTTATCTATGTTTCCTACGGGAGGGATTTATTTCTGAAATGCTTTGGAAACATATGATGCAATTATATGTTCTATACTTTCATATTCAGTGAGTGCCTTAGTTGCTGGAATTTTAACTTGAAGGTTGTTAGGAAGAATTTGTCATGTACAACAATGTTGCTATATATTTACTCAATGTTGTTCCTTGATTTTGATGAGAGAGCTGAATCATATACAAAGAAACTTTATCAATGTTGTGGGTTCTTGGATAAGGGCACAGGCCATTAAATTCTTTATTTTCTAACAGCATATGCAGTGAGTTAGAGGTAATTTTTTTTTTGAACAGATGAACTAGAATAGAATTTTGAAGACATAATGAAACATAAAACCACACTCATGAGCTCAATAAGATGGCAAACATCTTTACTCATTGGCTAAACGACAGGGAAAATTTTAATCACTACTTTGCTAAATTACATCTTCAGAGGCATGAGGCTGTAATTCAGAAATTGCACCTATAAAAGTATCTGAGCATTTAATTCTGAGCTTTGATTATCTGATGAGGTGCTCGCTTTATGAACACAGATGCCCGGTATGCTTGGGTGACTACCAAGCAGAGGATAAGCTTCAACAAATACCTGCATGTGGCCACACATTTCACATGGACTGCATTGACCATTGGCTTGCCAACCACATTACCTGTCCCCTCTGCCGTCTTTCCCTCCTTCCATCAGTCAAAGCTCCTAGTGAACCACCTAGAAATCAAGTAGAAACTGTTCAGGAATCTTCTGCGGTAGAGAATGGTGAGGAAGCATCTGTTCAACCAAGGCCAGAAAGTTGTGAAGAATCTCAAGCGACACCACTGTCTCAGTCAATGGATGAAGAATCCGGGACTCTTCAAAACAATGCTGGAGAAGAGCAAAGATCTGAATGTGCTGATCAAGGGAGAGAGTTCAGGTTTGCAAGGAACGGAGCCGACGAGCATGAAGCCGACGAGCATGAGAATAGTAGAGATTCTTCTGGTACTTTTGCAAGTTCTTGGAGTGAACACACACGCGCGCGGGGGCACGCGCACACACACACACACCTCAAATTTTAACTTCCAAGATCTGAGGTTCCTAACAAGAGCGGTTTCTGCTCTGGTCATTTTCTAAATTCAACTTGTCATGTGACCAACAAGCATTTCAATATCATGACAATTCTGGAAATTTACGCCTGTATTCTTGTCTTCACACACATAATTATAGTTATAATTTCAGTATCCGCAATGCACTCATGTTACAAGCCAGAATATAGAATCGGTCAACTGTAATTAGTGTTTCATTTATCATGGATTATTCTATCAGCCTGTTGTTGATGTTGCATAGAATATGACATATTTTGATAAGCCATTGAAATTCTCTTTTTATTGTCTCTTAGCAGCTCAATGTCATGCATAAAGTGAGAGAACGAAGCTGATGGTGCCCCTCACCGAATCCATTGGCCATCCCCCTTCATGTTGCTCTCCAAGCAAGAAGAGGAGTCGCACAAAATAGATGTTGCCAGCCGGCAAGGTCCGTTGTTTCTCATTACGACGTGAAAATCCGAGAAGGGCTTAAATATATGATCCGGCTACTAAGACTTGCATCATCCGAGGAGGGAGTCATTTTGTCCACAGGATTGGCATCATCAATGCATAGATGGATAATGTGATACGAAGGCGGGGGATTGTATAGCTGACATCTGTACTTCTGTTTGGTACTGTTTTAGCCTGTAATTTATCAAGAATTGATGCATTGTATTCTTAACATGGTGGTGGTGTTTAAGGACGTGGGAGTAGATGTTTTTAAAGTGTTATTTATTTGGAAATATATTAAAATAATTTGTTTTAAAATTTTTTTAAAATTATTTTTATATTAACATAAAAATATAATTTAAAAATATAAAAAATAATATTTTAAATAAAAAATTTAAATATTTGAAAAACATGGTTTTAACCGGGTTGCAAAAGGGAAGAGTGTGAATACATCCATTTACTATGACCAATCAAGTCATGACAAATTTCACAATTCTCGGAAATATGTGCCCTTGCTCTGCATATTTTGAAAGTAATTGGGATGAAATGCAGAACTATTTCCTTATCCAATGACATGAAATTCTGTAAGTTTATAATCATCCTGAAATGTAAGCAAGTTCTAGGAGCACATGCATGTCGAGTCGAGGTGTATTTCATTACCAATGATTGCCTAAGAAAATGAAAAGTTGCAAATTTATTAAAAAAAGGCTTAACTGGATATTCAAATATGCATTTAGGTGCTGTTTAATAACGTGGTCGTGTGTGATTTTTAAGTGAGCCACAAGAATTTGTGTTTGGTTAGGGTTAAAATTGAGTTTTATTTTTGTGGGACCCACCAAAGATTGAAGCTGAACATGGAATTGAACAAAAGCAAGATAAACTAGCTTTGCAAGCAACACCTTACTTCACCTTATTTTTTAAGATTCACCGACAGACACATATCAGAAAAGAAAAAAAAACCATCAAAATATTAAATTTCTCAAAACCTCAATAATTTATCATCTAAAAAATCAGAGCAAAAATACTTGCAATTGTTTTTTGATTGGTTAGTTTCCTTATCTCTCTAACAAAAAATTCCAGTTCTCTATCTTCTCCAACCATCTTCTCTCCTCTGCTATCAAAAATAATTTTTCTTCCTTTTTTCTAACCTGATGCGCTTCTCCAATATAATCTTCTAGATCTATTTAAAAAAATAATTTGTTTCATTGTTTTTTTGTTGTTGACACCGTGAACAATTTTTTCTTTCTTATGTACTTGTCTTCTTCAAAATTAATACATGATCTAGTATCTCCTTGTTTTGTCGTTACAAAAAAAAAAAAGAAATGAAGTCCAATTTTTTTTTTTATTGTTTCTCACAATCTTGTATTTATTTTTGATAAATCTATTTGCAGATTTGTGTTGATTTTGGAGGCACAATAATAAGGGGATCTTGAAAACTTGCCTGGGAACAAGAAGAGATGTTGTAAAGTAGGTAATATGTTCTTTCTTTATAAATATTTAACTAAATACCTATTTTAATTACACAAGAATTAAAGTTTGGGTGTCGTGTATTGTTATTATTTACAATATTGTGAACATTTGGTGCTGTAAAGTAGGTTAATTAACCATCTGCATTACTGGGTTTGCTGCCGACATGAAAAAAAAACTTTGAGTGTTGTGAAGTAGGTTAATTAACCATCTGCATTACCGGGTCTACAATACTGCAAAATTTGTTGATTGTTCTTATTTATAGGATGTTTTGTTGGACCCTTTTTACTTTCATTATGTACTCAATTGTGAAGGATTTGAATTAAGTCTTTTGCTGACACAAGAAAAACTGAGAGGGATTATGCAATGAGAGAGAGAGGGGGAGAGAGAGAGAGAGAGAGAGAGAGAGAGAGAGAGATGATGTTTCAAGATCAGTAAATGGGACAATCAAAGAGGTTAAAAGAGGAGTTTATGTTGGACATCAGACTTGTTGTGTAATTAGAAAAGCAAAAAAATAACTATTAGAGTGAAAATTTTACTTACACAAATTAAATACTCTATAAGGTTTTGTGTATGTGAATTGACAGAAATTAATATGCAAGAAGAAATTAATTTTCTAAGTTTGTATACTGACCAAATTAATATACATAAATTAATACTCCGTAAGGTTCTCTTCTTTGGCTAATCGTTGTATACCAACTAAATTGTTTATATATGTTTTTCTAAGTTTTCACCCTCATATTCTCTATACAACTATGGCTTCTTTTAGCCATTGACTTTTGATAGGATGTTAATTAATTTTAGCTAATGCTATAAATTTTTTTTTACATGTTTGATCTAACTACCACACATATATTTGATGATCTAAGTTTATTTTTGGGACTAGAAGCATAGTTTTCAGACCCGGTCTGGTGGCCGGCTCAGTCCAAAGTTCGGGTTTCAGGTTTTGACTGGGTCAATTCTTTTTTTTTTAAATCAAAACAACGTCATTTTAGTGAAAAAAAAACAAAAGTCAACGAGTTGCAACCGGGTTTTGACCGGGTCTTACCGGATCACAATGGGTTTTTCCTTCCCCTATTTTTTTCTTCAACCCGGCCCAGTTCCAGTCCCAGGTCGACCTGCCGAGCCGGGCCGAGTTTCAAAACTATGACTAGAAGTCTTTTTCTTTTCATTTCAATTTTGTCTACCTCGTTAATTGTTTGAGTACCTTTATGTTAACTATACTTCCATCAAAGATTCGTCAAATTCTAAGCATGTTATAATTCATTATGTTAGCTTTCAAATATGTTATCCAACTAGGAATGGAAAGTCTTGAAACTATGGATAAAGCTGCTTGGACTAAAGAAAGGTTGCATGCCTTTTATGACCTTTGCATCAAGGCAATCGATATAGGAATAAGACCAAATACTCATTTCGACAAAACTGGCTGGAAATATTTGTTGACATCCTTTAAAGAACAAATTGATCATGCATTCACCAAGGCATAATTGAATAACAAATGGGATGGCTACAAAAAGGATTGAAGGATATGGACGGAGCTCATTTATAAAACTGGTGTGGGCTAGAGTAATGAATTAGGAACAATTTCTGTTAGTGATGAGTAGTGGAAAGCAAAAATTCAGGCTATTTGTCATTATCCTTAATCTTTAATTTGTTTAAATCTTAGTTTAGTAATTAATAAATTATTTAAATTTGCATTAAATAATTTTATTTGTTTTTGTGTAGAAAATAAAAGGAGTAAAAAAGTTTAGGCAAGCTAGTATCAAACCGTCTTTACATTTGAAGTTTAATAGAATGTTCTCAAACATTGTTGCTACTAGAGAGTATGCATGAACACCATCATCTGGAGTTTTGTGTGATGATAATTTTGGTATTGATAGCAATCACAATGCTAATGTTAATTAGCCTGATTTGAAAGAAGGATGCGGTGATTCGAAAAAGGATGGAATTCTAAATTTTGCCGACAATGTTTGTAACATGGTTAGAGGGGTTTATGTCTAGTAATAGCAACACATGTAGTAGTTGCAAGAGAAAAGAAAGAGAACATTTTGTGGTTCAAACTGGCAAAAACAAAAATATTTTGGAATTTGGTTACAACTTCTGTCATGTTGGGATAAATTAGTCGACAACATGTCAAACAATAGTGATTTAACATCTATTAGCAAAGATAGGAAAATGTATAGTATTCCTGAGATTATGAGCGAGCTTCACTCAATTGAAGGAGTAAATATTGGAGATGATTTTCATGGATTTGCTACTGAGTGTTTGGGTTTGAGAAGGAATGGAGAAATGTGGTCAACAATGAAAAATCTTGAAAACAAAATGAAATGGCTGCACAGAATATATATGCGAAGTAAAACACCTTAGACTGAGAGGTATATATTGATCCCAAATACATGATTTTATTTATTCTTTAAGTAATATTGTTGAGTATGTTATTTAACATGTTTTTAAATTTCTTATCATTTAAATAAATTCGTAGATTAATGTTGTGGTAGTTTTCTCTAGATGATATGACTAAGAAATGATTCCTTTATGTTGGTTCAGGACTATAAATTAATATGACAATCAAATCTGTAACATCCTCATTTACGAGACCAACACATTAATCATAAAAAGGGAAAAACATGGTGAATTATTTTTTGCTAAACTCATACAAAGTTTACCAAAATGTCTACTGAAATTTTGGTAGAGTCTCTCCTATACCAAAAGGTCCCAAGTTATCAACAAATCACCTATACATAACCATTATTCATTGCTAATACACATTCTAATCATTCAGGGTCTCAAACATCATATTATTCAAAAGTACAAACACAATATTCCAAATATCAATATTTTAAAGTCGGATATAAATTAATTATTAGATAAACAAAACAAACATATATTAGGATTATAAGTACATAATAACATAATTTACATTCAAACATTTGATTTAAAGGATGCTACTACAATTCAAGTAATATAGTTTCTTGAAAGACAAAATACATCGAAGTTCATTTAGTTTTTAATAACATAAAAACTAGGGGATCTAAAATATTACTCTTGTCGTGAATATGATGGACCTGCAACAATATAATATTTGGAAATAATTATATTAAAAGCAATAATATCATAGAAAAGAGAAAACAAATGATACATACATACATACATATATACATACATGATATATATGTATTCAATGCTACTATCATAATTTTTTACAATTCCCCATCTAAATTCCGTCTAATGCTTCCAGGTTCATTGTTCCAAGAATCACTAAACATTTCCCTCCTCCTTTTTCATTCCATAAATTTTGACCAACATCCGTATTTTTAAGGTTGAAGGAATAATTCCTTCAAGATGCTAATCTTCATTTCATTAATATCTTTAATCATTCTCCATCGAGAATACCATCATAACACTTCTTCCCAAAACCTGGAAGGTAATGCCACTACTAATGGATCTCATTAGTGTAATTAATCGCTCTTATTGGGGCTGACTAATCAAGTTCGTTGTAAATACCAACATCAATGCAACCAATTGATGTCATTGACTATCTCCAACCTAAAATAGTCAATCAATTATCCATAACACCTTGGGATATTTTTGAGAATGCGAATGTCAAAGATTCTTGACATCATTAGCTTTCACATCAGGAATAACTAATCAAGTTTTATGTGATTGCCGATATCAATGTTACCCATCAATATCATTAACTATTTTTACCCCAAATAGTTAATCAAGTTCAGTATCTCTCATTCTCAGGAATGATCATGCTGATGTTAGTAAACCTTATTAACATTATTGGCCTCTTGTAGATCATCAATGAGGTCCATTAATATAGCTCATATTCTTAATCAAATCAATTACTCAAATCAATTTGTTATTTCTCACTTATTTCACCTTATCTTTTCTTTTTACGACTTCACCCATAGATATAAAATCCAAGAATTGAACAGATTACCAAAATTACTGTTATTTAAAAATGTATAGGTATAAAAGACCTACTTACTACAGAAGCTCGACTCATGCTTCTTTGCTACTGTTGTGCCCCTCTTGCAGTTCCTCCTGAATCCATAAACATACTACATAATTTCTTACTGAAGTCACATTTTACAAAAAAAAAATAATAATAACGACAACATTTATTCCTCTTTTTACAATTGTTTTTCTTACATTTGTGTTTCCATTACATCTTTTAAGATTACAATTCATTATCAAATCATAACTAACATTACAATTTCAATTTCAAATATGGTTTATTTCCTTTCAAACATCAAGACATGACACTATATATTTTTTAAAGGGAAGGAAACCGGATTCTACCTCTAACATGACTAAATTTTCCCATTTTTTCAATTTGCTGAATCTGCCATCAGAGGTGGTAGCTCGACCTCTCCATATATATTTATCTATATCTGATATTCTAGAGCTCTAAATTAAACAGGGTTAGACTCGTTGGAAAGCTAACATCCCTGGCTATAACTCCTATAAGAAACCTTACCCGAATCTCATCATATTTAGGCCTGAATCCTCTTTGAAATCAAGGCAACAAATCTGTCCAGTTTCGTCAACGGTTTTTAGATGAACTTTTAATTATCTTCATTTTCCTTTCTTCTCTCAAGACAACTATCCCTATGTTTCGTAACTCCTTCTAAGATATGCCATAGGCTATACATAAAGGTTAATACCCTCATTTTCTCTTCATGTAACACACACATTTGACTCATGAAGTTCCTTACTACCAAGTTATTATGCTTTCCTTCATTAGTGAACTTTCTACCACACCTAATTTATGCATGATTAACATATGACACCCCAAAACTCTTCCTCCCTCTCTTCAATTTGATCTTGGTCGAAACTTGTCATAAGGGGACCAAGGGTCCCCTTTTCCTTTCCATGCAATTGTTTGTTTCATTTACTCATTGTTCATATCATAACAACATATCACAAAGGTTTATCAAGCAAAATTCAGAATTTATTTTTCTCTTATTCAACCCTTACATGGTCAGCCACTCCTTGATCATTGATTTTTTTTCTTTGGTATTCTTGCATGATTTCATATTCAAGGCAACTTATAACACTTCAACTAACCTAATTCTAACAAATTCTGCAATTCTTTCAAGTTTCACTTAATAACCCTAATTTTTAAATTTTGAAATTGGTGCAATGTAATTCCTAATCAAATTTTAAATTGGTTTTCACAATTAGGTTTAGGGCCTTTACCTGGATGAAATTTGGATTTCAACCCAAATTTGGTTGAAGATTTTTAGCTCCTCCCTCCTTGCATGCAGCCGACCATCTCCTTCTCCTTTTCTCATAATTTCTTCACTTGTTTCCTTGTTAATTCCTTTATCAAGGAATGTTCTCTCTACTTAGAAGTCTAGAGTTTGTATAGCCCTACTAATTTTGGTATTTTTCTCTCAATTTTGGTAAAGAAAAATCTAAAATCTCCCCCTCCTTCTTGTCTTAGTGCAGCCGGCCACATGGAAGAGAGAATAAGGTATTTATAGTCTTATTCTTTTTTAATTGCACTTTGACATATTTTCTCCCCATTTTACAACTTGAGTTGCACTTCTTTTCATCTTTTTAAATCTCCCTTTAGTAATTGAATTTATTTGATTTTTTTCACATATTTAACTCCCTAATTTTATTATTGTATTTTTTTTTATAAAAGTTTATTCTCGGGGTTTACATTCTCCCCTCTTAGTAGAAATTTTTGCTAAATAATATTGATGTAGTCTTATTTATTAAGGGTAGAATAGTACTTTCAGTTTAACCTATATATACTTTATTTGTATTTAGGTTAAGACTAAGCATTCATAATATACAGATTATTCAGAATTCTAGCCTCCTTTTTGTATTTGATCTCAATTAATTTAACATGGTATCAGAGCTGGTTTTATGGAACGAGGCTCAATCCCAAACACAAGTTCGCGGATCCAACTTTGGAGTGAGATTTTGTCTTCCGCTTCTGCAAAATTTGGTATTTCGTCAGTTTCTGCAATTATTTTGGTATTTCGTCTTCCCTTCAGCTTTGCAATTTGGTATTTCCGTTCAGTTTTTGCAAATTTGTTTTGTGTTTTGGAGTAATCGTATAATTTTGAGAAGATATTTGTTTAGTTTCTGCAATCTCTGTTCAGTTTCTGCAATTTGGTATTTTGTTTTCTGGTTCTCAGTGATTGTTGATTATGGCTACTAAAAGAGATGATTCGCTTCAGTTTGTGAGTGTGAGGTTGAATGGGAAGAACTATTCGTATTGGAGCTATGTAATGAGAAATTTTCTTAAGGGGAAGAAGATGTGGGGATATGTTAGTGGAACTTATGTGGTATCTAAGAATACTGAAGAAGGAGATACTACTTCGATAGATGCATGAGAAGCAAACAATGCAAAAATCATTACTTGGATCAACAATTCTGTTAACAATTTATAGGTACACAGTTGGCAAAGTATGAGACAGCAAAGGAGGTTTGGGATCATCTGCAACGGTTATTCACGCAATTAAATTTTGCAAAACAGTATCAGTTAGAGAATGACATACGAGCTCTTCACCAGAAGAATATGAGTATTCAGGAGTTCTATTCTGCCATGACAGATCTTTGGGATCAATTAGCTCTTACAGAATCGGCA
>Ga0325411_1002538_pt1 | contig 20723 bp, 14 predicted proteins | sample PopdelMetagenome_13_FD_206181 | JGI IMG/M metagenome (GOLD analysis project Ga0325411, IMG submission 206181) | Populus deltoides microbial communities from Bellville, Georgia, United States - Xylem-PdIQD-R4 | ecosystem: Host-associated > Plants > Phyllosphere > Stem > Wood/Secondary xylem...
AAACAAACACCAAAGGCTACTACCATTTTTGAAAGATTCCAAAACAATTCCATTTCATCAAAAACAATTATCCAAACATTTTCTAAATATCCAGTAAACAATAACAATCAACTCAAAGCAGGACTAAGCACAGAAAAATGACATTTTTATGCATTAATCAAAATTCAAGCTCAACACAACAAACATGTAAGGGATAGCTAGGGGTATGCCTCATGGACATAACCTCCTAGGTTAGAGGAAGTTTATACCTTCAAAGCTTCACCAACAACTACTACCCATTATGATTTTTTTTTGTAAAATTTAGCTTTACCACAGTGAAAGCTTAAGAAATCTTTATGCTGGGCTCTTGAACCATCACACTTTGCTATCTTATCAAGATTTTCCTGCCCGTTCTTCCTCCTCTTCCTTTCCCCCCTTGATTTTAGTGGGTATTTATAGGTTTTTGCTAGGGTTTTTTTATGGATTCAAATAAAGATTGATCATGATTGATAAATTCTTGACCTTTTGATCTAAATGGGAAGGTTTTGGAGTGATATTAACTATTGGAAACTATATACTTGTTGGTTTTGCAATAGCGGTTTTGCAACAAACTTAGTTTTGGAGATTTTGGTGGTTCTGCTAAACTTGAAGACCAAGAAGCTGTTTCTAGCCTTTTGATCTTGAGAGGAACGTGTTCAGCCATTGATAAGAACACACTAAGAAGGTTTGAAGTGTAAACACATTAAAAAAATAAGTGGTTTTGCAAAATAGGTGTCACAGACAATGCTGACTCAGTTGGCCACTTCTGAGGCATCACCAGAGCAACTCTGATGTAAACGTCATCGGAGATCACTTGAAATTGTTAGAGGAGGTGCACACTTTTTGTTTGGATTGAACCTTGCTCATTTTGAAGGTCTTTAAAGAAGCCAACTTGATCAGCCTAAAACTACCCAAAGAAGAAGATGAATAGTAGGCGGATGACATCTCGTCTACCCTCTATTCCAAATGATATGTTTTGAACATGAACCAGATAACATGTCGTCTAGGTTAACCACTGAGAGATTAGGGTTTTTAATTTGGGATTTGGCCAAAATTTAATTTTGTCCCTAAACTCTCAAATCTTCTTGATTATATCCTTAATTACCCCTTAACTTTTAATTTTAAGCAAATTTTTCCTTGTCAAATTCAATTACCAGTCCTAAAATTCAGTGCCTTTTTTATTTTAGTCCTTGGTTCCTGATTTGTGTATTTTGACCTCTGATTGACCATCTATCTTTCATTTTTCGCCCATGATTTTCCGATTTTAGTCCCTAAAGCCACAAGCCTTTTATAATCGGTCATTGGTTTTGAATTTCTTCAATAAAGTTCCTAATTTCACATCAAACTTCAATAATTATGAAATTAAGCCCCTAATTTGACCAAATCAGCTTTTTAAAATTGTGATTTAATCCTAAACTTTAATTTCTTCCAATTAAAGCCCAAATTAAACTCAAAAATCAATTTTCTTGCAATTAAGCCCTTAATAAATTCAATTTAAACCTTGAAAATATCCAATTCAGTTCATTAACATCTAATTTTGAATTTTTCTTCCAAATTTGATTTATTAATTCAATAGGCCTTCACCGGTCAATATTGGACTGCCAATTTTTTCAACCTTGTATATTTTGATCATCCCCAACTACTCTTGATCTAGGCCTTGCCCCAGGTCGACTCTCAAATTGGGTTTTAAAACAATGATAATAACTATTTTTATTCTTACGCTGACTCGGGTCAACTTGATCCGTGACCTGGACCTCGACCAATGACCTAAGCTTTGACTTGGGTCAACCCTTGAGTTAGGTTTTAAAACTATGATAATAATTATTTTTATCCTTACATCTTAGCTAGATAATTTTGGAATTAAGAATTTTGTACAATGATATTTTAGGGAAAAAAATAATAAATATTGTCTCTGTAAACATATCCTCTATGTACCTTCTATTTTGAAAGTACAAAAATTAACTCCAAAATATCCTAGAGATAAATTTATTTTTATGTCTCTGTCTTTTTAATCAAATAAGTTTTTGTATCTACTATCTACATCCCTTTTGTCCCAGGAAGTAACCAAACGCTAACCAATGAACATTTATCTTATTTGATTTTTTGAACATTTGTTTATGTTAGATTGATTCTAGTGTCCCTAATTTGCTATTATTTCTAGTTTGGGTTGCTTTATATTGGTACACCACCAGAAAATTGAATTACACCGACAAAATATTTTGTCAGTGTCAAAGTTGTGTTTCCATCAGTAAAAATATCATTAATGGATTTACTGAAGGAACCATGTAGTTGGTTAGTGTTGCGTTGGTGATTTCATATATGTTGGTAATTTCGTTGTTGATTTAAACTTCAATGGATAGACCTATAAAATATTATTATTAGTGATAAAAATGTGTGATCATTGATTTATGTTGGTCTATTGGTCAGTAAATATCATTGACAAATCATTGATAGATAAATAGTCGATAATATATCGTGTTTTTCTAACGGATACCTGAAAAAATCACCAACACCCGTGTTATGTTATGATTCCACTAATATATATCAAAACAATTAGTAACTATTTGTAAATCTTTAAGGAAAATTGGTATGTTGTACCGACGAAATATGCAGCATAATTTTTCTATCCTTCAGTGATTCTGTTAGTGGTGTACTAATTTGTTTTTTTTTAATGCCATCAAAATAATGTGACATTAAACAACATTAAACAAAAAAATGAACTTGAAGAACACATTTAATATTATTAATTCAACTGTAAAAATCAATTACAAGTGTTTATAAATATTAAAAAGAGGTTACAAATAGAGGTGGTGGGGACTAAAATCTCTTGGAGGTCCGTAAGAGGGAGGATAATGACAAGACATGTACGCAATCATCTCCTTTCATTGCTATTTTTTTTCCTTCATATTTTGCTTCCATTTCATCCCTCGGGGCATCAATTCGTTGTTTAACCAACTCCTTAATTACTGGTAATGGCTTATTCACACCGAATTGTGGGGTGCCTACGCTCAAGACATTACAATCAAACCTCACATCCTGGGCCATAATCATAGAGATATCATAAACCTGATTTCTATTAGGTCCATTGGTTGATCTAGTCTCCAACCATAACTCTAGATCGCATTCCAAAAAGATTGAGGGGTCCTCTTAGTGTTCGGCATGTATGGCAATGTTATATTGTCACTACACAACAAAATAAACAAGTCAAAGATTTGCATAAAAAAACATTAGTCCAAATAATGTAGAAAAGGTTCAAAATTTTACTTATAATAAATGTCTTAGCTTAGTTGTCCATGAAGTGTTGCACCCCTTTCTATGTATCCTCCATAAATATATGTGTTTCCATGTATAACTCCATCGAAGTCGGTTCATTCTTATCGGTATGCTTGCTAATGAAACTGTGAGTCTCCTTGTTTTTTTTTTCGAGGACCCACTCCGTGAACGCCTTCTAAAATCCTCAGACGTGAAGAACTCTAGATCTCTTTCCCAGATGCTTCCAATGATGCAGAGAGGTCTACAATTCTTTCACTTCTTAAAATCACCTGACTCGGTATATCTCTTAATATAAGTATGCGTGTCATACTATAAATCACGCAACCTAGTTCAAAAATTTGTAAAGAAAAAAAACATAATGAAAACAAATGTTGCAATTTAACAAAAAATATATACTTCACACTAATTTTTCCATATTTGTCTTGCCACCCTAGAGTGCCTCGTCACACCATTTATTTTACTTGTAATCATTTTTGTAAAATAATTAGTTTCTAAATCAAAAGGACATCTTTTATTAATTATAAGTATTGATCATAAATATATTAACCTTAAATTTCCCCCACCATGCCTCAACCACGGGCATCCATTTAGGATGCTCTTTAAGTTGGCTCCATTAAAGCAAGGGTACTTTCATTGATGATTTCATAGCCAATGTTATCATTCATACAATTTCTATATTTGTGAGCTTAAAAAACTATTAATTAATGGTTGACTACATAAACACGTAAACATTGATTTAATATTATGTTTGAATATAACAAATTTTTTTACATGATTAAATCTGGTTTCCATTATGTTATTAACTTGCTAGAATAAGGATCTTTAGCAAACAGGATGCCAGATCTGCAACCTATATAGTTGGCGAGTTTACGTTGTTAGAATGTGCATCAAGTGTCTCTTCATGAACAACACATAAATGCATTGCAGGCTCAAGAACACTACTGCTTGAAGATGCACAACTGCTTTGTTTTGTCTCTCAACTTTTCTTTAAAATCTAAACAATACAACTAATAATTAATAATATTCAACTAAATTCTCAATCTACAGTTTATGATTTTTTTTGTTTTAATGCATCTATCCATTTAAAACATATTTCAATAACATCTTTTCTATATGATACCCTCCTTAAAATTAGAAAAAAAAGATATAGACAACCAGTTACAATGAACCAAATCATCACCCACAAGCCAAATTCACACTTACCATGTATTTTTTTTAGAAAGATGAGATTGAAAGGGAAATGGGAAAAAGCTAGGGATTGTCTCGATATTTATGGGTTCTAACATCACCGACATAATTTCCTGTCGATGAGTCTATAGGTCATTAACCTCGTCAGCATATTATTCACAGTCTTACCAATATAGGATTTTAAACCCATCATTGAATTCGTCGGTCTTTTGAAAAATTTCAAAACACTTTTGAACACCTCTAAATTTATCGATAATTTTTCATTTGTCGGTATTTCTATCGATGAATCCAACCTTTTGAATTCTTGCTAAACTCTCTGTAATTCTTCGATGATTTTAGATTCCATTGGTAAATCCATCAGAGAATTGAATTCCTGAATTTTTCTTTGTAATTGTTCAATGTTTTTAGATTTCATCGATAAATGAAAATTCCTAAATTAAACCCTAAAATCTATGTAATTCTCTGATGATATTATTGTTTATCGGTAAGTTCATCGATAAGCATTGTATCACCAATGGAATAATTTTCGTCAGATAATTTGTCTGTTGGTTAACATTCCTAAATTCTTCCCTAAATTATCTATAATTCTCCAATGAATATATCTACCGCGGATAAAGTTATATTGACAACATATTCACTAATAGTTAGTTAATAATTTACAAGTTTTTTTTATTATTGTCTGTGATTTCATTAGTAAATTTATTTCAATTGATTTTCTTATATATATTGAATATAATTTGTATCGAACCCAATTAAGCATCAACAACAGATACATTCATAACTTATTCAACAACTTATTAAAACCATAACCATAATAATAAACACTTGATAAATGTACGAGGTACAATGCATTATATAATGAGAATGAATATGTTAATTGCATAATGATGTTTTACATCTAAAATCAGTTCAAATCCACTGTCTAATTTAAATCCTCATCATTTTTATTTTCATCGTTTTCATTATCCTCATTAAACTGAAGTTGTTCGATCTCTTCATCTTTATCAAGTTTCGTATCTCCACTAGTACTTAATATATCTTTTAATTCTTTAAAAGAAACATGAACATAAGTATTCTCTACTGCATAAATATTTGAATCTTTTTCTAACTAGATAAATGGAGAAACTCAATATCGATAAGCGAACTCATCTAGTTGAAAAACATCTTCTCCCCTAGTTATTTAATTGTTACCATCTTTAACAACTTAGACGCAACTTTTAAGTTTGGTTTTCATAACAGATAACCAACCAACTCTATTATACTCATTTCTAAATGATGGAGCGTATGTGTAATACACTTGTTGGAATTGTTGGGCAAGTATAAAAACATCGTTGATGTTGCCAAGTATACTTCTTTTATTGATTTTGACTAACCATGATGAGGATCTATCCTAATTCCTTTATCAATATCATACCAACAGCATTTGAGTGAAAAGATTGTATTTTGTGCCTTATGATATTGTAATTGAATGACCTTTTTCTAACTTGCCATAATAATCAACTTCAAATTCAATATGAGTTGATCCCTTAACACAAACCTTATTATTATAGGTATTTCTATTTTCTTCATAATCTTTTGTATGAAAGACATATCCATTAATGAAAAACTCGTTATAACACTCAATCTTTCTTTCAGGACCCAAAGATAGAAATTTCAAACTTTTGGCATTGCCTTCCATGTTGTACATCAGGTTAAATATAACATCCAGTAACGATTGAAAAAAAGAGTTAAATCAATGTATTTTGTTACAATTAGAAATCATTACATACTTATTGGTGTTTTAAACCTCATGGTGAATTGCTCATCTTATATTTGAAAAATTTGAGCTTCAGTGAGATATGAATTTTAGAATAAAAAAATTGACGATGTTGTATATAAGGAAGTTAGTGATCATTTAGCATAAACGAGAATACAAGAGGAAATAGTTTATCATTTAAAAACATGTGAATTGACTTACTATATAAAATATCTCAATTTATCATTGTTAAATAGCATATAATTATAAGATTATCTAAATTTAATGTCTGTCAAATATCTTATCAAAATTGTATTCTTCAACAATGGTCAACCAAGATGGGAAATTATTGATAAATTCTCACTAGAAGACAATTCACCACAATCATCATATTTTAAAAGTGATTGATTCTTGTTCTCATAACAGGTTCAAAATAATATGAGATAAATATTAAAATCTATTCAAAAATATAAGCTTCGCATAGCAAGGCCTCAACATGCGCATTATTTTTAACATATTTCTTGAGGTTGAAAACTATATGCATGAAGGTAAACAAATATAAATTGAATGACCGAAAGTTTTTAAAAAACATCACACAATTAATATGCATGTAATCCCTAACCTCTCGGGATAATACATCCATTTATACTGCACAAGCCCTCCAACTTTTGTTTTATAGGTTAAATGTATAGGCAAATGCTCTATTGAGTCAAAAAAAATAAGGTAAGGAAGATCATCTCAAGTTTGCAGATTATCACAATGATGTTCCTTTTAAGATGCTCTATATGTTGTGATCACAACTTGTTTTAGCGAACATTTCTCAAAAAATGACTAATTTTCATGAGTACATCCCATATCTCTTTTAGCAATAAACCCATTTATGTAATTGAAATGGGTGTTTGCGTAAAAACATGATAGTCATGACTCTTTATTTTTTATAATATGCATTCCTCTAATTTCACCAATCTAGCTATGTTCGAAGTATATCCATTAAGAAATCACAAACTCTTAAGTAATTTATAGAAAAGAAATTGTGTTTTTTTTTCAAAGACAAAGATGGCTTTGGGCTTTTTCACACATACCCTATAATTAAGCAAATTCATATTTTGACAGTCACAAAACAAAGTTATATACATTCTAGATTTTATGTTGTCCATTGTTTTCCTTTTGATGTCCATGATCGTGTTAAAAATGTTTTCAAACACATTATTCTTAATATGCATGACATCTAAATTATGGTGGAGGACATTAGTCTTCCAATAAAAAAAAGTCTAAAAAAATACTTCATTTTACCCAATTATAGATCACATCAAAACTAGAAAACTTTTGCTCACCAGATTCAAAGTCAAATACAATGTCTTTATACTGTGAGGCTACATCATACAATTCTTCACTCGACAGTACTAGAGGTGCAACATCCTTTTCAGCTTTACCTTACATGAAGTCTTTTCTGTTTTGCTATATTAATGATAATTTGGCAAGAATCTTCGATGGTAACTAAAAAAAGAAGTTTTACAACCATTCGTTAAGGTAAAGGCCTTATTATTTTTCATACATTACGGAAAAGCTAATTTTTCAGATATGATCCATCCTGAAACCATCTCATGCATAGAAAAACCATTTATAGTCACATCAAAGTTGTCCTTATTTGAAATTATATTTTCTTGAGACATTTCAAATTATCAATCAATGGTTAAAGATAAACATCTATATTCCAACCTAAATTGTAAAGACCAGGTATGATTATAGATAAGAACGTGAATTCTGGCATCATACACATTTCTAATGGCAAGTTGTACATTGTTAATATGACCAATTAACAAGAATAGGGTGCAACAAATTACCCAAATGGATTAAGTCCATCTGTACACAAACCAGGAGGCATGTTTCGTGGTTCTATTGAAAATTAAGGATGCATCATATTAAACCGGTTTCAAGCTTCACTATCGAAAGGGTGCACCATGACTCTATTCTCTATATCATGTGAATGATGTCATATCATGTGTTCGGATTCCTTATGAGACATAAATAACTTTTATATCCTATAAGTGATTGGGAAGTATTTTGGTTTTTTATAAGAGACAAGTGTCCTTCCCCTACTTGTATTGGATTTATACCAAGCATGCCTATATGTTTTGCACTCAGTTAAATTTATATCTTCACCACAGTACAACATGCAAAACTTTAGGCACATATCAATTTTTTAGTATCTTAGACCAAGAGGCTTTATCATGGATTTTACAGCAAAGAAGTTCTGTTTCAACCTATTTTCTTCTTGTAAAATGTTTTTTTCTCATTCGATTCTACTATCATAATCGACCTCACTTATATCATAGATTTTACAGCAAAGAAGTTCTGTTTTAGCCTATTTTTTTCTTGTAATATGTTTTTTTCTCATTCGATTCTACTATCATAATCGACCTCACTTATATCAAAATCAGACTTGATGGTAAACACTCATGAAATGATTGATAATTTACTGTGATTTGTGCACTTATCCCATAATGGTTCATCACAATCTTTTATAAGTTCAAAAACCCTAGTTGCATCTATATTTGGTTCTTCATCTACAAGTGAACCTTCACTTCACTGATTGGTGGAACATTTTGTTCTTACACTTCACACATGAACATCTAATTCTACCTCCAATAATATTCTTCGGTTTTTAAAGTGCGGAATTAATAAAACCCTCAGCTTTTTACAATAATATTCCTTATACAACCATTAAGATGAATCTCAATATATCTAACAAAGATTATCTATTACTTAGAAAACCTATATAGAACAATGATGATAAAATTTCTTAATAATATAACAATCAACACAAAATTGAAATTTGGCAATTAAAATTAAATTCATAATCTAATAACCAATTATTATTGTTGTATAAAAATATAATGATGCATCAAAATATTAACTAAATAAATCTAATTAACAATGATTAAAGGTGTAACAGCTCGGCCCAACTTGTCAGATATTGTCCGCTTTGGCCCATGGGCCTCACAGATTTGTTCTTGGCGACCACGCATGGCCCCAAAACGCGCCTGACAAGTTGATAACCAACACTACTAATAAGGTCAACTATCAAATTCTCACCCGCCGATGTTGGATATTACAATTCACCCCCCTAAAGAGCCCGACAACCCTGTCGGCACAACCAGACAGCCAGTGAGGTCGGCTCTGATACCAAATGTAACAGCCCAACCAACCTACCAGATATTATCCGCTTTGGCCCACGGGTCTCATGGATTTGTTCTTTGCGACCACGCATGGCCCCAAAACGCATTTGACAAGTTAGCAACCAGCACTACTAATAAGACCAGCTACTAAATTCTCACCCGTCAATGTGGGATATTACAAAAGGTTACCCAACTAATTATCTATCATTTTCTCAATTCAAACTTATTCAATCTTAATTAATACAATTTAATTGTTATCAATTCCATAAAAAATCATTTTTCCTAAAATTTCTAATATAATAATAAAATTGACAAAATATTATCGTTACCCACTAAATAACTCATCATTTCTATCATTATAACACATCTAAGTTACAAAATCAAAATCAATTTCATCAAACTACAAACAAATTCAAATTTTTCCAAATTACAAATAAACCCTAACTTACAAATCAAACTTTAACTCTACGTGAAAATGTTTTAAAACACTTAAATATACAAGTAAACTACATTGTAAATAATAATAAAAAAAATATTAATAATTATCTTAAAACATAAATGGGTAGGTTTGCTTACTTGATGTGTTGAATATTTAGAAAAAAAATAAACGGTACCAAGATAATGATATTGTTGTTAAATAATACATTTATCTTGTTTTATTTATTAAGGGTAGAATAGTATTTTTACTTTAACATATATATAATCTCTTTATATTTAGATTAAAAGATGTACTTTAGAATAAACTAATTAAGGAGAACTCTAGCCTCCTTCTCTCTTATATTCGTATTTATTTTGCGTTAATTGAATTGCTTTAACATGATATCAGAGCTGGTTTTCTGGAACGAGGCTTAATTTTTTTTGGAGTGATATTGGTTCTGTTTCTACAAATCTGATATTTCATCTTTCCTTTAGCTTCTGCAATTAGGTATTTACATTATGTTTCTGCAATTGTTTTAGTATTTCACCTTCCTTTCAGTTTCTGCAATTTGGTATTTGCGTTCAATTTTTGTAATTTTTTTTGTGTTTTGGAGTAATCGTATAACTTTGAGAAGATATTTGTTTAGTTTCTGCAATATCTGTTCAGTTTATGCAATCTGGTACTTTATCTTTCGCTACTTTTGGAGTCTGGTTCTCTTTTTTGTTAATTATAGCTCTTGAAAGAGATGATTCGCTTCAGTTTGTGAGTGTGAGGTTGGATGGAAAGAATTATTCGTACTAGAGTTATGTAATGACAAATTTCCTTAAGGAGATGTTGTTTTGATAGATACATGGAAAACAAACAATGTAAAGATTATTACTTGGATGAACAATTCTGTTGAGCATTCCATAGATATGTAGTTGGCCAAGTATGAGACAACAAAGGAGGTTTAGGATCATCTACAAAGTTTATTCACGCAATCAAATTTTACAAAGCAGTATCAATTAGAGAATGGCATACGAGCTCTTCATTAGAAGAATATGAGTATTCAGGAGTTTTATTCTGCTATGACAGATCTTTAGGATCAATTGGCTCTTACAGAATCAGCAGAATTAAAGGCATGCGGTGCTTATATTGAACATAGAGAGCAACAATGATTGGTATAGTTTTTAACAGCACTTCGCAATGATTTTGAAGGACTTAGAGGTTTAATTTTGCATCATTCTCCACTGCCTTCTGTTGACTCTGTTGCAGTGAGTTATTAGCTGAGGAAATACGTTGTTAGTCTTATTCTGAAAAGGTAATTCTTTCTGCTTTGAATCCTTCTGTACTAGCAATACCCTCTTAGTCATTCTCTAATCATCAAAATAAGCCGTACACAAAGGTTGGCTTCGACGAGTGCAGTTTCTGTAAGCAAAAAGGTCATTGAAAGGCTCAGTGTCCCAAGTTGAGACAACAGAATCAAGCTTAAAAGCATGATAGTCAGTCACAATCTAATGCTTATAAACCACCTTAGGGTTATAAAGTATCACACCACAATACTGCAACAGTAGCTTCATTAGGCTCTATCACCGATCCTAGTACTCTAGCTGAGCAATTTCATGAGTTTCTCTCTTTACAGCCATAAGCAATGTCTGCTTCTCCTTCCATAGGTTAGTTGCCTCATAGTTCCTCAAGTATATCATATTTTGAATGGGTCTTGGATTCTGGTGCTTCACATCATATATCTCCATATTCTTTATTTTTTACCTTTGTATCCCTTTTGCCCTCCATTCCTGTTATGACTGTTGATGGCACTCCAATGCCCTTAGCAGGTGTTGGTTCTGTTGTCTCACCCCACTTGTCTTTTCCTAATGTTTATCTTATTTCGAAACTCAGATTGAATCTTACTTAAGTTGGTCAATTATGTGATTTTGGTGATTATTTAGTTCTTTTTTCTTTTTTTTTATGTACAGGATCTGCAGTTTCAGAAGCTGATTGGGACAGGCTGTAGGGAGAATGGACTATATATTTTGGATGAGTTAAAAGTGTCAGTTGTTGTTGCTGCTACTACTAGTGTTGATTTGTCTTCTTTTTGTTTGAGTCCTTCATCTTCTAGTTTTTATTTATGGCATTCTCATCTAGGTCATGTTTCATCTTCTCGTTTGAGATTTTTGGCATCCACATGAGCTTTAGAAAATTTACAAACTTGTGATATTTCTAATTGTAGTGGATGTAAACTGGTAAAATTTTCCGTTTTACCTTTTAATTGAAGTATTTCTATTTCTTCTTCACCATTTGACTTAATTCATCTTGATATATGGGGACCTTCTCTTGTTGCCATAAAATGAGTGTCTCGATATTATGTTTCATTTATTGATGATCATACTCGTTATTGTTGGGTTTATTTAATGAAACATCGTTTTGAATTCTTTGCGATATATACAGCCTTTCAAGCTGTTGTCAAAACTCAACATTCTACTGTAAGCAAATGCTTTAGGTGTGATTTGGGTGGAGAATACACCTCGAATAAAGTTTGTTAGTTTCTTGCCTTAGATAAAACTATTCATCAAACTTCATGTACAGATACTCCTGAGCAAAAAAGAGTTGCTGAAAGAAAACATAGGCACATTTTCAAAACTGTTTGTTCTCTCTTGTTGTCTGCTTCTGTTTCTAGTGAGTTTTTTGAAGAAGTTGTACTTACTGTTGCAATTCTGATTAATGCAATTCCATCTTCTGTTTGTTCTCTCAAGTTTTTCTTCTTTTGAAAAGTTAAACGGGTTTGTCCCTGATTATCCTCCTTTAGAGTTTTTGGTTGTACTTGTTTTGTTCTTCGTCCTCATGCTGAATGCAGTAAGTTGTCCTCTCGATCTGCTATTTGTGTCTTTCTAAGTTAAGGTGAAGGTAAAAAGGAGTGTCGTTGTTTTGATCCAATAACTCAGAAACTTTATGTGTCTTGTCATGTTGTCTTTCTCAAGCATGTACCTTTATTTTCTATTCCATCCACTATTCATAGCCTGACTAAAACTGATCTTATTCGTATAGATTATTTTTCTAAGGATTCTGATAGTTTATCATCTTACGTTTCTAATACCTTAGATATCGCTCTCCATGTTCGACCAATTTGTACTCATCAATCTGCAGGTACTAACATTTTATTCTCTAACATACTTGAAGCTCTATTCTCATCTATAGCCCCTCAAGCTTCATCTAAGATTATGGATCTATCTCTTTATTAATGCACATTCGTAAGTCCACAAAACTACCAGATTTTGCTTATTCTTATTATTCTTCATTATTTATTTTATTTTTAGCTTCTATTCATTGTCTCTCTGAGCCATTTTTCTATAAAAAGGCAATTATTGATCCTCTTTGGCAGCAAGCTATGGATGAGGAACTTTCTGCTTTGTATAAGATAAATACTTGGGATTTGGTTCCTCTACCTACTGGTAAGAGTGTTGTTGGTTGTCATTGGATGTATAAGATCAAGACTAATTATGATGTGTCTATTGAGCGATACAAAGCTAGGTTAGTTGCAAAAGGATACTCTCAACAGTATGGTATGGATTATGAGGAGACATTTGCCCATGATGTAAAAATGACTACTATTCATACTCTTATTGTCGTAGCTTCAATTCGTCAATGGCATATCTCTCAACTTGATGTTCAAAATACCTTCTTGAATGGACATCTTCAAGAAGAAGTTTATATGACACCTCCTCATGGTGTTTCACATGACTCTGGGCATGTTTGTAAGCTCAAGAAAGCATTATATGGTCTCAAACAAGCATCTTGTGCTTGCTTTGAGAAATTTTCTGTTGTGATCTCATCTCTTAGATTTGTTTCTAGTAGTTATGATTCTACTCTTTTATTTAGTGTACTGATACAAGTCATATTATTTTGTCCTTATATGTTGATGATATGATTATTACTGGTGATGACATTAATGGTATCTCAGTTTTGAAGATAGAGTTGGCTTGATAGTTTGAAATGAAGGATTTGGGTTATCTTTGATATTTCCTGGGTATTGAGACAGCTTACTCACCTAGAAGTTACCTTCTTTCTCAGTCGAAATATGTTGCAGATATTCTTGAGCGGGCTAGACTTACTGATAACAAGACTGTAGATACTGTCATTAAAGTTAATGCAAGGTATTCTTCTTCTGGTGGTTTACCTTTGACAGATCCTACTTTATATCGTACTATTGTTAGGAGCTTGGTATATCTCACCATTACTCGTCAAAATATTGCATATGTTGTTAATGTTGTTAGTTTGTTGCTTCTCCTACTACTGTTCACTAGGCAGTTGTTCTTTGTATTTTACGATATCTTCGGGGTACTCTTCTGATGGTTTACCTTTGACAGATCCTACTTTATATCGTACTATTGTTAGGAGCTAGGTATATCTCACCATTACTCGTCAAAATATTGCATATGTTGTTAATGTTGTTAGTTTGTTGCTTCTCCTACTACTGTTCACTAGGCAGTTGTTCTTTGTATTTTACGATATCTTCGGGGTACAGTCTTTCAGAATCTTTTACTTTCATCCACCTCTTCCTTAGAGCTCCGTGCATACTCTGATGCTGATCATGGCAGCGATCCCACAAATCGCAAATCGGTTACTAGTTTCTGTATCTTTTTATGTGATTCTCTTATTTCTTGGAAGAGCAAGAAACAATTTATTGTTTTTCAATCCTCAACCAAAGCAGACTATCATGTTATGGCATCTACTACCAAAGAGATTATTTGGTTACATTGGTTACTTGCGGATATGGAAGTTTTCCTTTCTCATCTTACTTTTATGTATTGTAATAACCAAAGTTCCATTCAGATTGCTCACAACTCATTTTTTCATGAACGAACTAGGCACATTAAGATCAATTGTCATCTTACTTGTCATCATCTCAAACATGGCACCATTACTTTACCTTTTGTTTCTTTTTCTTTGCAGATTGCATATTTCTTTACCAAGTCGCATTCCATTTCTCATTTATGTTTTCTAGTTGGCAAACTCTCGATGCTTCTAGTTGTCGCATCGTGAGTTTGAGGGGAGATGTTAAATAATACATTTATCTTGTTTTATTTATTAAGGGTAGAATAGTATTTTTAGTTTAACCTATATATAATCCCTTTGTATTTAGGTTAAAAGATGTAATTTAGAATAAACTTATTAAGGAGAACTCTAGTCTCCTTCTCTCCTATGTTCGTATTTATTTTGTGTTAATTGAATTGCTTTAACAGCTAACACTACGGAGTGGTTGGTGGTCAAATTTATGATGATGAGGCTTAGATTTGTGACAAAATAGGTGGGAGGGGATGTTGTTTTGATTTGTAGTTCAAGAAGAAGAAAAAGAAGAAGAAGGAGAAGAACAAGAAAACGAAGAAGAAGAAGGGAGGGAGTGAGGGAGTGGGGCTGGTGTCAGTTATAACACTTTTAAATTTGCCAACATAATTTGCGATGGATTTTTATGATGGAAAATACCGTCGGTCAATCCGTCGACCAATGAAGACGATTCATCTTAACAAAAAAGTATTTTTATTATTTTTATTTTGTCGGTAATTCTGTTATAAATTTTCAACCAAAATATTCTATCTCTATTATAATCAAACATTATCGATAAAAAATATTTCATCAATAATTCTGTTGTTATTCTACAATTTCGTAGTAGTGGTAAGAATTCAAAAGGCTATCAAGATTTATGGTGATGAAATTATTTGTTTCTTGCAACCTGTATTTTTTTTCTTTCTTCTTTAAGATTGTGACATGATAGAACCCTTCTCTTTATCATTTAAATGTGGCATCAAGAAGTCAAATATTCTTTATGCAAAGTATGTAAGTTGATTGGTATTTCATTTATGGATATATACAATTAATTGTCTGCGAATGTTTTTTGTGGATCTTAAGAAGCCTAAAGAAAATCTCCATCTCTTTCCTTGGAAAAATCTTTCAAATCAATGTCTACATAATGTTGGTGGTTATCACTATCGGCAACCTCTTTTTTTATTCATAGTTTTAATTTATCTTTTTTATTTATTTTATTTTGTGACTATATATCGATCTAAATTTTGTATTTAGATTTATGTGGACTACATAATTTAAAGATTTACTTGTTGTTCTAGGTGCATGAAGAATATAAATATTTGATTAGTGATTCAGTATGGCCTTCCTCCGTTGATTTATGACCAACTTGTGCAGGTGGCCCAAGGTCAGAGGAGATGAGGAAGACTATGTCACCTTGCTTTAAGAAAATCTTCCCTGCCTTTTCTCAAGTTGGTGGTAGTGGTTGTGATTAACCCCTTTCCCTCTCCTCTTTCTTTCTTTTGTTTCAATCCACGTATTATAAACATATTCATCACCACCAAGAACCCCTTGCTTTCTGATATAGATATATATATATATATACTTCTCTGCCTTTTCCTCTACGTTTATTCCCTCTCTCTCTCTCTCTCTCTCTCTCTCTCTCTCTCTCTCTATATATATATATATATATATATATATATATATATATATATGTGGGAGTATTGTTAATATTTATACCATCCTTAATTAAGCGACACATCTTATAGCAAAGGGAGTGTGGCATCTTAAGGAAGGGAGGTCCTGATGATGCATTGCAATATCTTGATTACCAACTAGTTCTCAAATAAAAGATTATGTGGTTTCATATTATGGTAATTTTTATTTTTTAAATTGTTTTTTATCTAAAAATACATTAAAATAATATGTTTTTGATAATTGTAATACGTTGTTGTCAAAAATTAAAAAACAAACTAAAAAACATATTATTTAATATATTTTTAATTGAAAAATACTATTAAAAAATATTTTACATCGGATTGACAAACACAATCACAAACCAAGTAATATTCATGTCTCAATTTGATTCTAAAAAGAAAAAGGATTTTGTACCTTTTCTTTTTTAGTCAACTGGATCATTAACTTGATACTTTTTTATTCTTCTTCTTGTTTAGCCAAAGGGAGTGTTTTTTTTTTTTTTTCCGAGCATCATTAACTTGCTTGAGTCCTTCTTTAATTTGTATGCATTTACATTTTTTGAAAAAAAATAAAAAAAAGTAGACTCCAAGCATATTTTGCAAAAGACGTTTTCATTACTTCTATTTTCTTCACAGCAATTATTGATATCAATATTTTTCATAGTCAACACCAACACCCTCAAATAATTGTAAATTTCAATAACATCAGCGACAAACATAGCAATAACATCATTGTATTTAGGACAATCTAAAAAGTTTATATACCAGTAACAAATGAAAAGTGAATATATATATATATATATATATATATATATATATATATATAAAAGGTGTTTACTTGTTTTATAGCTTTTTTTTTTTTAGAAATTTGTTATATAAATGTATGATTTGTATATATTAGGGTTTGTTTTGTATTTGTTTGTAAATTGATGAAATTTATTTTGAATCACCCAAAGGGTTGCGTAGGATAGGTTATTGTAATGGGATTCAAGGTTTTATTAATTACGCATTATCTAATCTGAGAAATATTATTGGAGACGGTATTAGATGTCCATGTAAGAGTTGTAAAACTAAAAAATTTATCGATGCAAATGTTGTAACGATACATCTTCTATAAATAGAGTTCATGAAGAGATACATATGTTAGTTTGCACACAAAGAACCATATGTTCCTCACAAGATCATGATAGAAATGATGATTGAGTCAACTTCTAGTTCTAGCAACATGCATAAAGTTGTAGATAATAATAATAATACTTAATGAGAATAAATTGGGGTTATGACGGTCAATGTTCAAATCATAATAGAGACGATCATAATATATTGTTTATCAAATTTAATTAATTTCATTGGGATGAATTGGGTTGGCATCAAGATCCAGTCAATTGATAACATTATTCCTCGCTACTAATTTTTTTATCTTGAAATTTAAATTGATTACAAGAGGGGATCTTTTATTTAGTTTGGGACATTTGTATTTTGCCCAAAAGAAATTATTGATATCCTTAGTTTCCTTTAGATATCATCCCCCACCCCCCGCGCACCGCCCAACAACAAAAAGATACTTGAACAAGTCATGTAAGATAGAATTATATCTCTTGTCATAACCCATTTTTAACCTATATTTTTTAATAAATTTTTAAAAATACAAAAAATCTTTAAAAAAATTAATTCAATTTAATCAATTCATGGTATTTTATTAAGTAACGAGTTTTTTTAAAGGAATAAAAATAAAAAAGAAAAAAAGAAAACAAAAGAAAGAGTTTAGGGGGTGAAATAAAAGGAAAGAAAGAGCAAGGACTAATGTGATTAGAGACTAAAATTAATATCGAAGATTATGCAAAAGAGGAAAAGAAAAATAAATACGAGAATCAAACAAAATCGAGAAAAATAATGAAATAGATCCTAATCCTACATAATATGAAGGGGAAGTTTAATTAATTAAGAATCCATGATTAAGAAGAAAATAATATAATTGCCTAACATTATTTTTTTTAGTTTAGCTTTTCTTGTTTTTTAAGGGATCACAAGCAATATAAATAGAGGAGGAGACACAAAGAGACAAGGATGGACACACATGGAGATTAAGAGGGAGATAGTCTTGCAAAATAAATCCACCACATTCTCAATGGCCAATCTCTCATATCAGGTGGAGGTGGTTGACACCTCCCACACCAAAAGAAAGAAGAGCAAGTTAGGCACCTCACAGATAGTTCCACGTGTCACCATACCCTTGTGGCGTGTGTAAATAAGCATTGTAACCCATATTGTTGTTTCGTAAGCGAACACACGCATTGAGATTGTTTCTTTTCTTTCCAACCATTTTCATTCCATTGTAGCTTACTCCAACAACTCGTAAAGGTCAACTTTAATCTTCATATGTGATTTATTTGTTGTTTGAATAATTTTGTGATTTATTTTATTAAATTTTAAATCGTAATTGTATGTTGACATGTATGTTATTTTGAATAAATTCACAATTTATTAAGTTTTTTTTAATTTTTCATATTCGATTATGCTCATTTATATCAATTGAGTTGGATGAAATTCGGTGGTTATTCATAATGGATATGCATGGTAAGATTATTAATTTGTCGTGGGTAAATTATGTATTGAAAAGAAATAAATCAAAACTCAAGTCTCCATTTACCTATATTTCTAATCTTGCCCGCAATAAAAAAAAAAAAAAAAAAAAAAAAAAAAAGAGGATTAGGCTTTTTTGTTAAGCCTAAATCCCAAATCATCATCCTAGAAATTTCTTTTACCTCTAATAAAATATTAGTATGTATATCGTATAAGTAGTTTTATCATTAAGATCAAACAACAATACAATTTATTCTGCAGCGAATCAGTGTTCGCTGCCAAAATTATGATTGCTGCAGCGAATCAGCGTTCGCTGTCGAAATTGCATTGTCTATAGTGAATCTGTGTTCGCTGTCAAAATTGTGTGTTTATAGCAGATTAGCATTCGCTACCCTAAATTGTGTTTTCTGTAGTGAATTAGCATTCGTTGCTGAAATGGTGTTTTCTGCAGCGAATCAACATCCATTGCTGAAAGTGTGTTGTTTTTAGTGAATTTGTTATTCGCTACCAAAACTAAGTTGTTTGCAATGAATCAGTGTTCGTTGCCAAAAGTGTTGTTCTGCAGTGAATTTGTGATTCGCTATCGAAATCTAGGTGTCTGCAACGAATTAGCATTCGCTGTCAAAGTTGAGTTGTTCTACAGCGAATCAGCATTCGCTGTCGAAAGTGTATTGATTGTAGCAAAATTGTGATTCGCTGCTCAAATTGAGTTGCCTGCAGCGAATTAGCATTTGCTGCTGAAAGTGTTTGTTGCAGCGAATTAGCATTCGCTACTGAAATTGAAGTGCATGCAGCAAAACAATTTCCGCTGCTGAATTGTGCGGCCTGTAGTGAATCAATTTCGCTGTTGAATTGTGCGGCCTGCAGCGAACCAGTTTTCGCTGCCGATTTTCTACAATATACTCCCTGGTCAGAAATGACTTAAATGCTTGCAACAATTTCATTATATGATAGTGTACAATGTGGAACACTTGAATGTGAACATATGGATTCTTGAAATAAGTATGGTGATGAATGTGATTTAAGGATGCAAATTTACTGATTTGTGGCATTGATGTCTTAGGTGGTGTGGCCAAGATCGGACCATCGTCAGGACAAGGACAAACTGCAGGTGGAACAGGTAGGTGGTTCCCACCTTTCTCGTATGATGTTTATGTTTTGAAATGATTTACTTATAATGATATATTATTAAATCATTATTGAATGATGAAACGATGATGAAGTGTTTGATTGAATTCTGGATGATTGTCGAAATGACTATGAAATGTCGATCGAGTTCTTGATGAATGTTGAAACAATTATGAAAATGTTAATGTTCTGAAATGACCTATTTAAGGTGGATATATTATCGTGTTGCAATGAATATTAAACCGACTATGAGATGTTGATTGGGTTATTATGAATTTGGGCTGCTGACAAATGGTTGTATAAGTATTACGAAGGACCTACTATTGTATTTTATTGAGTGTAAAGGTGACGAATAGTGGTATGAGTATTATGAAGAATCTACTATTATATTTTATGGAATGTAATTATGATGAATGGTTGTATGAGTATTACGAGGGCTTGTTGTATTTTATTAAATGTAATTGTGATGAATATTTATATGAGTATTACGAGGGATCTATTATTATATTGTATTGAACATTAACCATCATGAATGGTTGGATGAAAAATATGAAGGGTCTATTGTTGTATTATATTGAATGTTAAACTGTTATGAAATGTTTGTGATGTGCCGTGAATGATTCGAAATCCGGCAACAATGAATCTGATGAAAATGGATGAAGGATGGGTCTGGTTGTGTTGTCTTTCTTTTGGTGTTTAGGCTGGATTATAGTGATTATAAGGTAAAT
>Ga0325411_1002539_pt1 | contig 20722 bp, 14 predicted proteins | sample PopdelMetagenome_13_FD_206181 | JGI IMG/M metagenome (GOLD analysis project Ga0325411, IMG submission 206181) | Populus deltoides microbial communities from Bellville, Georgia, United States - Xylem-PdIQD-R4 | ecosystem: Host-associated > Plants > Phyllosphere > Stem > Wood/Secondary xylem...
AACACCCCCACCCCCCCCAACCCCCCCCACCCCCCCCCCCACCCCCCCCCCCCCCCCCCCCCCCCCCCCCCCCCCCCCCCCCCCCCCCCCCCCCCCCCCCCCCCCCCCCCCCCCCCCCAGGCTGCTTTCAGATCTCATCCCCGTCCGTTGAAACCTCTCACTTTCTGTATATATGAATAATATATACAAGGGGTTGAGTCAGAATTGGTGGTGTTAGGTTGCAAGTAAGAGCTATGAGCTGTGAGGACGCCGACGGGTTTGTTTAAAATTATAATAGTCATAGTGATTAAAAATGTTTTTTATTAAGAAATATATTTAAATAAATTATTTTTATTTTTTAAAAATTATTTTTAATAAAAAAATTTTAAAATATAATTTATTTAATGCAGTTGAGGCACATGAGATCTGATCCCACCACCTTCAATTTGAGTTGTTACTTTAGGCTTTTCTGAAAGTTTCAAATGTCATATCTTCTATTCCACATCATATTGTATTGTAGAATATATATATATATATATATATATATATATATATATATATATATATATAGGGAATGATTTTCTCACCTTCCCCGTGTTAAATAACATTTTTTCTTCTTCTCATACGCCTTTCTCTATTTTTTTGAATTTAAAATTTAGAAGAAGATTTTGTTCATCTAAATATATTCTTGTACGGGTTGAATTCAATAGTAGATTAATTGGCTAAATTAAATTGATTGTCTTATGGAACAGCAATTGAGACAACACTATGGTCGATCGAGTGGGGAATTGCTGAGCTTGTGAACCATCCTGAAATCCAGAAGAAGTTGCGCCATGAGCTCGATACCTTGCTTGGACCTGGTCACCAAATCACCGAGCCTGACACCTACAAGCTCCCTTACCTTAATGCTGTTATCAAAGAGACCCTCCGACTCAGGATGGCAATTCCTCTACTTGTCCCACACATGAACCTTCATGATGCCAAGCTTGGAGGCTTCGACATTCCAGCTGAGAGCAAGATCTTGGTCAATGCCTGGTGGCTCGCCAACAACCCTGCCCACTGGAAAAACCCTGAAGAATTCAGGCCAGAGAGGTTCTTGGAAGAGGAGGCCAAGGTTGAGGCCAATGGCAATGATTTCAGGTACCTTCCATTTGGAGTTGGGAGAAGGAGCTGTCCTGGAATTATTCTTGCATTGCCAATTCTTGGCATTACTCTGGGACGTCTGGTACAGAATTTCGAGCTCTTGCCTCCTCCCGGACAGTCAAAGATCGACACCGCAGAGAAAGGTGGACAGTTCAGTTTGCACATATTGAAGCACTCCACTATTGTTGCAAAGCCAAGGTCCTTTTAATTTCATTTCACACTTTTTGTTTTCTGGGTGTTTTGTTACTGTAAGACTGTTGAAGAAGAAAAGCGGGATGGTTTTGGATGCGGGATCCAGATGGAATTGTCTAATTATGATATAATGGGGGTGTCACTGTAAATCTATGAAGCTATGAACTCAAAAGGGATCTGTTTTTTAAGACTTTGCAATAAGTTTATATTTAATTTCCTGTACCCTGGGCCTTACGCTGTGAATTCCCACTTTTACATGGAGTCCATGAACAGTTTGGAAAGGAGCTTATATCCGTGTGCATAAGGATTTTGATAGAGCACCTTTCCATGCTTGTCATGAAATGTGTAACTCTTTGAAAACTCCATTAAAATCTCTATTTCTTCATCACCTAAGCATTACGTTCTTTTGTATACATTTCTGGTAAAACTTGTGCACATGACCTCTGATGTACTATGATCATGAGCTACTGGTTTGGGTAGGAAGGTGTCCCTTAAGACATCTCAGCTTGCTGTTTGTTTCCTAGTCATGTTAGTTTTTTGTTTCCTAGATTGTAGTTCTTCGCCTGGACAGTTTATCAGTACACTTTAAAAACTTAAAATTAACATATAAAAATCACCTCACAAAAAAATATCGTGAATAAATAAATGAAATGCGTGCGACTAATAAAATGCATAGAATGAGAAAGAGATCTCAGAAAGGAAGAATTGTATTTAAAAAAACTGCCTGCAATTTCATATAATTTAATAGCCGGAGATCTCGTGCGGGCGAGGAGGAGAGCTAGAAACACCTTCCCTTTGCAGATGGCCCATGCTGTGATCCTTGGACGCTCTACCTCGATGCTAAAATTCTCAAAAGCACGGAACCAGCAACGTGATTGAAACAAGTGCTCACCACCAAATTAAAGCTTCTCTCCAAGCTCTTCCTCCGGTCTCCTCAACCCTTCAATTAATTCCCTTAGACCTTGCTCTTCCTTCTCTCCTTTAAATTTTCGTAGCCTTTTTCCGTATATTTTTATTAAAAAATAATATAAATTATATCTTAAAACCTCACCTAACAACTTAAATTATTAAATTGAGATAGTTATTTGATATGGTATCAGAGCCTTAATGACCAAACGGTCACGAGTTCGAATCTCACCATGCCTATTTATTTAATAAATATTAAGCACAAGATAATGTGCACCTGTACAAGTTTCAAGTTCAAATGGCTTTTACTTGAGGGAGTATGTTAGAAAATAATATAAATTATATCTTGGGATCTCACCTAACAGCTTAAGTTATTGGGTTGAGATGGTTCTTTGACAATCTTCACTAGAGGTACTAGCCATATTCATGATTCATTCACCTAACTCGAGCCCGCAAAATTAAAGAAAATTGCTTTCATATTTTTTTTTCCTATTGTAATTTCGTAATCTTTAAAGAGATGCAAGTATCGCTTATAAATATTCAGACTATAAATAATCATTTAGTATTATTATTATTAAACTTAACATAATGCTCAATCTTTCTAATTTAATTTTTTTTATAATTTAAATTTAAATTTAAATTATTTTAAAATTAATTTAGCATGACCTAGTTGATTTACTTGATTCTTTGAATACTTTCAAGAAAAGTGATTTATAGATTTTCTTACTATGATTTTTATAAATTAGATTAAGTTGTTTTATATAGTTGGACACGAATAAAAGTTATAAATATGTAGGGTTAAAAACAATTTATTATTTATATAGAATATTTGTTATAAAATTAGCTTAGAATTAAAATTTTTAACTTTTGACTTATTAATGCTAACTACTTATACAAACTTCTTTTGTCAATAAAATTGATTTCAATCATTTTTATAAAACATACTTTTAACGTACGTAACTTATTTTTATCATATATTATTCATGAAAAGTAACTTTTAAATTATAATTATAATTAAAAATTAAGTACTATATTTCATAATTCATGACAAACATACATGCAACACACAAACTGGCTTGAATATTCTTCTTATTATGAATAATAATAAAAACTAGTCATTTGTCGTCCTCAACGACTAGTCATCTACGAACGGATGCTCAAATAGTCCTATTTAATTTAATTATAAGTTCGCGCCTTTTAGAAAAACAGAACCAAACAGTTTCTTTCCGCTCTCTCAGCATTTAGCGCTCAAAAATAATCAAGCAGCACTCACTCCATCAATGAATGAGTGTCCTCTCTTCTTCTTCGTCGTCGTCGTCGTCGTCGTCTAGGTTTCGTCAATTCGCTTTAGATTCATCTGATTGGATCATTTTGCTCCGTATGAAATTTGAGTTCATTATCTGATTTTAGTTAGAGAGCCTTTTGCTTGCAATCTTACTATTTCTGATAATAATATTAAGCGTGCAAATGTTGCAATGGATGGGAGGATCAAGAAGGAAAGTCACTACTGTACGCCCCCCCCCTAGCTTCACTGAATTTCTCTTCGGAACTCTTAATTGCAAGTTTTGTATGGATTCAGCGGGATTGAATTTGCACTCTATATTCTAACCCAAGTGAATAAATCTTCTGTCTTTTTTGCATCATTTCATGTCATCTCTCGCGAAAATTTTTAAGTCAAGGAGATCTACTCAGAAGAGGTATGGATTGGAAACCTTTTTATTTTTAATATTTTTTTTGTGCTTTTAGGGTTAATATCAACGCCTAAATATTTTGGAGAATTGCATTACTTAGGCATTACTGTATAATGTGTTTGTACCTTTATGTGATTTGCTTAGGCAAAAGCAGTATTTTGAACAAAGGAGAAGGAAACAGCATCAGCAGGCAGCTGGGTTAGACAGCTTTGAAGAAGGGGTTAACATTCGAGGGGAGAATTGCAGAGAACATCATCGATCATTGGATGTTCTTAGTTTGCAGAACTGGTCAACAATTGCTAAAGACTGCACGTCTACTTGCCACCCTGGTAGCCCTTCTGAATTCCGTGGCATTTTCCCGTCCTTTTCTAATTTTGTTAACTTTCTCTTTCTGCTATTTTCTTCATGTCCAACCACTTAAGGAATGGAAGATGCAAAGGTCAATGCTTCAATAGTCAACTCCCATATCTTCAAGGATCCACCAATAATTCGAGCCAACCCTATCGGTCCTCTGCAGTCTCCTGAAATCATGGAAACAAGTATTTTTCCTAATTTGTGTGCACTGCTACGTGATCTCATGCCTTGTTTTCTAATTTTTCTGGACTTTGTAAAGTGCTAAATGATGTTTAGTGATTGCTGTTATTATTGTGAAAGGAACTCTATCAGGCTACCAACCGGAGACTGTATCACCGAAGAAGTGAGTAAGGGTGTGATGAGAGTGCATGCACATGGTTTTGATTTTATGAAACACTCTTCTACTTGCTCAGTTATACTCAACAAAGCCATACAACTTTACACTGACACAAATTAGTTAACTTCTATCATCATGTTGCACTCCATCCAGTAAGGTTCCAAAGTGGACATAGACACATCTAGCATCATCTGTTGGTCCAGTCCTAGTGTTGAATTGGTTTTCATTTTATTACAGGGTTCTGTTTAGCTCTTCAAATAATCGCAGCAAAGCTTTCAGTGGAACCAGCAGCAAAAACAAACTGGATCCTTGCAAGATGACAACTCAGCAATGTAAATTGCAAATATTCATCGGACAATAGTTTTTCTTTGTATACAGCTCTCATTGTAGCTACTTCTGGAAATTTATTCCTGTATTGTTTCTAGGGATCTTCAGTTAAGGTCTTCTGCTGTTAAGCAGCTTTTTGTACGCTTTGGAAATTCTCGTAACTCTTTTTCTTTCATCCCCGATTTGTTTTCCAGCATCATCCGTTTTTGATTTGCTTGCTGATGATGAACCAAATGGAAAGTCAGATAGAAGTCCAGCACGTGAAGTTCATGTTGCATTTTCAGTTGAAGGTATGGTCTTGTTGATTTGGAATTTGAAGGCAAGATTAGTACTTCACTTGTTGCACTTTCAATTGAATTCACTTAAATTTTTGGTCAACTGGATCTTGGGGTATATAATGTACGATACAAAACAAAGCATCTTCTCCAATAGTGTCTCCAGAAGTTTATGGTTTTTGCTTTAATTTCTCTTCTAAAGCTGAAGGCATCACCACTTCAGCGATAAGCAGGAAACTGGAAAATCTTTCAAGATAAAAGATAACCAAGAAATATGCGAGGAATAATAGAAAGTCATTCAAAAGACCTATTAGTCCTTCACATATCACCCTTATAAATGCAATCTCCGTCATTTTCTTACCTTTATTTATCACGAAGAGTGTGCAGGGTTCACGTGCTACACCTCTGCATACACTTTTTTACAGCTATCTCTACATATATCTCCAAATTTTCTGTCCCTTTTAGTTCCATTGTCCCTGAAACTTGACTGGGTGCTCAAAAAATAGTTCTGGATGTTCTTAGGGGAGAATCTTTTTCTGAAAATAATTTCAAAGGTTGTTATCTATTTCTGTTCAGGTACAATGTTTCCCTATTGTATATAGTTTAGGTATTAGGCATGCATATCTAAATACCTAAGTTCTTAGTATTACTTCCTGTTTAACAATTTCTACAATTTGCTATAGAAGCTGGCTTAACAGAGTTCTGTAACCTATGAGTAAATATATATAATTGTTCCACACTTGTCATTGTTGTTCTGTCATCCACAAAACTATTTTGATGCCTGCATTTGCATGTCAGGTTTGGGCAAAGTGGGAGCAGAAACACCCCCCTACTCACCGCGACAACCTGACAGGTACTTGAACCCATTTAGGCTTGTGCCTGTATTTTTCACTCCCAGTGGAATTTGCATCTATTTTTCTGAAGAAAGCTATGAGAAATTAATTTTAAAAACTGCAGCCATCTTGATCTTGCAGGACCCTTCTGTATTTATAATTGTAATTGAAACCAGTAGGAAATCTTTTCAGGGGATATTATTAAAATGCGACTATTATGCCACTTTATTGGATGATGCTATAAAGGAAGTTGAAATAATACATATATCATAAAATATTCCCATATAATTTGTGTTGACTGCTGACATATTAAAATTGTGCCCAATATAGTTGATCTGATTTTTTTTTTGTTCAAGGTGGTTCAGTAGTGTATCATGTCCATGTATGACAAATGTATAGAAATTTTTGTGTTTCTCTTTTTGCGTGTTATTTCTTTCACTTAGTTTTAATCTCTATGGTATAGAGCTGCAATTATATCTTGCTTATCAAGTTGAAGAAACTCTACATGGAGAATAAGCTATGAATTTGAACACCATCTAAGTTAATTTTCATGTGACTATAGATATGTTTCCTATGGCTGCCCCTCACCATTGAAGGCTGCAAGGCAAATAAGCTCATCAAAGAACCTTGATTATGTTCTGAATGACCTTGAAGTTGAAGTGGTAAGTGCTTTACTGAGTACACCTCCATCTGAAGTATGACATCAAATTTCTTCCTTGGTTATATCTCATATGATTTCTCCCCTTTAATTTTCTGTTTCATATTAGTAAATAACTCCTGTTTTTCCTTCAGAAACTTATGCATGTCCTTTAACCTGTATGAAAGATTCTACTTCATTTGCTGTTTACCTTCTGCATGTTTTACGTCAACTAGTTTTTTTAAACGCGCTTTGTATGTGGCCATGCATGGTAATTTTATTCTCCATCTCTTTTTGAATTTAAGAATGTAGTTTTGGATATACCATATGCCATATAAATTTTTAAAAACTTAAGTTGTTTTTGGATGATAAATACCTAAAGCCAATATCATGCATGTAACAAATTGAACTAACTAAATCATTTTTCATGCATGATAAATTCTCATAGGATTGATCTCCTATGAATTTTAATTTATATATCTTTCTAAATCATACTTTTTGTATTTCTAAAGACTTATATAGCTAATTTTTTCCTTCTTGATTTTTTTTTGTTGAGCAGTTTTTTTATTGATAAATCATCATTGTCTTCTATCTCTATTGCTCCACTTATGTTGCTTGTGAAATTAAATCAATTTAATTGAAAATTTAATGCAATGTTATAATCTAAATAATTAATTGAAATTTGCTCACTTATCTTTCTATCACTTATTAGCTAATATTATTATTGAATGAATTCATTTCAAAGATAGTTCAAGTCAGGAATTAATAAGTTTTTCCTTACTATATATTATGAAAAATAGTTTTGTAAAATGAAATTGTGGCAATATATATTTGCAAAACAACTAAAATCAACTTAATGTTTTTACATCAATTTTATTTTATTTTTTTTATGTTCTTCTATCATTTTTAATGTGAATGAACTATTCTCTAACTTCACACTTCTCAAATTTGCATTATGAAAAAACCTTTTCAACATTTTCATTTTCATAATGATATCCTTATATTTCTAATTTTCATTTATAAAAGTTTATTACAAAAAATTAAAAGATTTTTGGAATTTTATGTTAGAGAAACCAAAAATCTATAAGAAAAATAGTTCAAGTATACTTTCTCATTATATAAACTAAATATGTAAAGTATCTTTTTATACCCATTATAATTTATATTTGCAACATTAGTATAATAGTCATTGCATGAAACCTAAAAAAACTTTGTAAGAATAATTGATTCTACAATATCAATATCATTGAGAGAGATTTGCAATTGATTAGTGTGATTTGCCATATGCAGGATGCAATAATGCAACATGTTGACATGCCACTAAGAGGCCATCCTTCAGAATTTTCAATGGAGATTGAGGATTCGTTTTGCAAGCAAAATAATAATTTATCTACCATCAAAGAAAGTGTACAACTTGATGGCCATGGTAGAATGAGGAACTCATTTGGTGAAACTGAGAATAACGATGATACATGGGGTGGTAATTTTTGGTTTGCTTTTTCATTCATGCAATTAATATTTTTATCTCATTCATGGATTATGCCTTTTATGCTTGTTTTTCATGAACCAGTTTACAATATCCTGCAGTTCAGAAATTTGTAATATCCAAGTTCAAAAACCCTTCTTGTATTCTTATTAAATTTTTAAACGGTGGTTTCTTAGTCTTTTACATGCATCTAGGTTTTGTTATTGCCACTGGATGAAAATATTGCACTTGCTGAAGGACAATCAAAACCGACTGTATGTGGTTAAACATACCTTACCTAGTTCTAGAGAGACATTTAAGGCATTTCACTTGGCTCTAGGTTTGTGTCTCAATGATTACACTTTTAAGAAAGGAAAAGGAAAAAAAAAGAGAAGAAAAAAATTACTTTTGAGATATAATATTCTCAATTAACTTCTGAATCATGGACAGCATTATTATTTTTTCCTTCAATATCATGTTGGATATGGACTTCTGGGGTGTTTTGAGTTCTGTTCTTATGGCTTTCATGTTTAATGCTGATTTCTGGGGTGAAACTGAGGTTGGGGATATGGTTAGCTTTTGTTTATTTACATCTCCAGAGTGATTTTAATCAGCTGTTCTTATAGTTGATTTTTAGTCCTTCCTGTGGTTCTCCAAGGATCCCAGTTTGGAATAATTATTTACCCTTTTACTTTCCAGCAAGGTGTAGGTCATGGGATGCCAATTTTCTTGATAAGAGGGGATTTGATATTTCTTGGAATAGCTGGCCATATTCTATGGATGGTAATTCTGCTGAATTTCTGAAATACGGAAATGATAGATTGCCAGATGATGCTTTTGAAGGTTGTCATCTGCTGAAGAAAAGGTGTTTAATCAACACCTGACCTTTCTCCACCTGTTTTGACAAACTATAATGCATGCTTCTTCATCATATGGTATTATATTTATATTTTTGCAGGGATTCTATAATTGCCAAGGAAGCATTCAATATCTTAGGTGCTTTCTCTCTCAGCTACTTGGATTTTGTATCATGCCTTTGTTCATACTGCTATTTAAAAAAAAAAAACATGAAAATGAAACAATTTTTTTCATTTTTTTCTAGAATCATAATCATGAAATAAATAATAATTGTGTGGGGTTTATTTTTATGCCATGGTATGTACATTTTAAAAATTCTAATTTGTTTTTTTGGCTGAATCCCTCTCATTTCTTGCTTATGGTCTTGGGAATGAGTGTGAACTTAAATATTTAGTAGCTGATGAAATTTCTTACAGAGGAGCAGTTTCTCATTTGGATAGTGTCCTCCATTCTTTTTGTTTGTCTTTTTTTCTTAATAATAGATTATTTATCATTTTATATAATAGATTATTAACTGGCTGTTTGGTAGATCTTTTCTTGGTCCCACGGTTTTGGTTGCTTCTTGTGTTAGAGGTCTTATGAGTTAGATTCCAATTGAACTGGGATTCTTCCTATAAGATCTACCATTGTAGCATCATATGCTCAAATGACTTTTACCTCCTGTTTGATTGTTGTTGTCATCATCACCAATTTAATGATGATGATGAAAGGATGTTGTTTGTGTCCTTCCGCTAGTATTAGATTGCATATCTGGTATAGAAGACTGAGAGATTCATGAGAAAAGGGCCCCCTTTCCTCTCCACTGACTGTTCTCCTGTTCTTTTAATCAGATTCACCCTCTTTGAAGCATCAAACACCTGAAACTGGTTTTGATTTCATGATTTCTGAAAGGGCGGCAAGGTAAGTCAAGTTTTATGTGAAATTATCTCAGTAACTTGAGCATATATACACCACAGTTTTTCCTTCGCATGATGACAGGAAGCCTTCACTGCGAACGAATTTTGGTTTTGGAGATACAACCATCCAACCTGATTGGTCTTCCTTTATCACAGAAGATGCTAGAGACAACCAGAGCTTGTTGAGGTAATTGTTAGTAGTTCTCCACACCTGCCCCCTTACATAATTCATTTTCTAATTCAACTGATGTTTCATTACCTTCGTAAATATTTGGCAGTGAAGAGTCGAGCTCGTCCACTGCAGGTTATGCATTTTTATTGGGTATGAGGGTTTTATGATTCAGCTTGTTCTAAAACTCATATTTAAATAAAGTGACTTTTTCCAAAGGCAGTGAGGGACAAGGTGACAGATATTTCGCCATCAAACTCTAGAGCAAGACGCAGCCAAAGGCATCAAAATTCTTCTGGTTTACCTGAAAACAATTGCAGAACTAAAAGCATTTTTCTCAAGGGAAGACAATTCAAAAATAGGGAAGAAATTCAGAAAGGAAATAATGTATTTGGATCTGGAAAATCCACACGGACCCCAATGCTATCAGAGTCAAGCAACTTAGATTGTCCTTTCCAGGAGAAAATAGGGTCACGTAGGAGTTGGATGTTTAAAGAAGGCTATGGGTCAGCAGATATGAATATGGGTTTCAGTTCACCATGCCAAACCTCAGAAACAAAGCATCCTTTGTCAGGCTCCAAGCCTTGGACTGAAGATACTTTTGATGCCTTTGTCCCTGAACGACAAATTGATGCCAAATTCTCTTTTGACACCTCCAAACATGGTGGCTCTGTTAAACATTCACCATCTGACAGTTTTATCTCTGAAAAGTTCGCCTTCTGCCAAAAATCTAGTAGTATGCACGCTCATGATTCCCCTACGTTCTCGAAGGTTGAGTTTGGGGCAACCAGGGCAGATTTTACTCGGGATCCTCCAGATTTTGAGTTCAAAGGCAACCCTCCAGATTTTTCATCAGAAGATGCTGCTTCTCAAGGAGAGAAGATGGTTTTGGAGTTATCAGCAGAGGAAAGTGTTAGCAAAGAAAAGAAAAATAGATCAAAATTTCAGCAAACCAATTATGAAAAAGTCGAGACATGGAACGGCCGTGTTGGAAACAACATGAAGCCAATGGATGCATTAGAATCTGTGGATAATGGTCCTGACCGCAAGGATGCAAAAGATGAACCTTTGGAGACATCATCATCTGTGAAGATCCCTAACAAATCTGAAAGCAGTGTTGATAAAAAAGAGTACGTTTGTTGAACTATGTGCCGTACCCTCTTTCTCGTGCTTTATATTTAAACTTATAAAGTGTGGTTTCTAAAGCGGTCCATTATGTTGTCAGATATCACCATTATGCTGAAGTTTCTCCTCCATGCCCAAAGGAGAATAAAGGTATCAAGATTTTGCCTTCAGTCTTGAATAGCCAAGTCTCAAGTCTTTTGAATTGATTAATGGCCCTTCCTTGCCATTTGTTTCTTTCTTACACTTATTTTTCGTACTAATATGCTTGTTTTGGATTGAGGCTTGGATTTTATTGTTGTTGAACCAATAAGCTTGACTCATCTTAATACAAAAGCAGAAATTGAAGGGCCTGGAGACAGAAAAATAAGCAGAGATGGTAATCATCTGGATTCATCTCCCCCAGTGATGATGCTAAAAAGCTACGTTCTCCAGCTTCTTTGTGTGCAGAAGGCACCAAAGGAGGCTTCTGTACAGACACCTTAAGGAAGGTATATTCTTCCTTGCAATTGGTATAGAGATTCTTTTGAGACTGAGGGAAAGAAAAACACAATGCAATCCCTCTTATTCACTTTGTGCATTTAATGGCCTCCGGTCCCTTCATTCCCTCTTATTCACTTTGTGCATTTAATGGCCTCAGGTCCCTTCATTCGCGCTTGTAACTGAGTACAGAATCAAACATGTCTCGTGATGCACAGTATAGTTTTTCTTTTTCTGTAGACTTTCATCTGTTCACTTGCTTCTGGGTTAACATTAAGCACTCATAAACTTGGAACTTCAATTTTAACAAATTCCATGTTCAAAATAAGAAATTATCTACAAATGCGGATTAAGCAGAAACGAAAGGCAAACAACTCCTTATATATAGATAACTACTTTAGATGTTAACAAAAGGGATGAAACAGTCTAGTGTATAACACACTTCTATTGATTGCAGTAGTCCTAGAATTACTCCCCAAAGTCAAAAAAATTTCTTTCATGTCTCTCTTTATGACATCTTTTCTGCATGTTCATCTTCCCCTGCAAAGCCTCCTTGTGATGGATTGTTCTGTTTTTTTATATGGCACTCAGTTTTGTCACGTCTGATAGCTGAAGAGGCTTTAGCAAGAACTCTTGAGCTCCTTCCTCCATGCACCTGTTTAGGTGGAAAATATTTGATAAATCAATGATTTCTTTCTTTCATTTTTTTTTAAAAGACAAAATTAAACCAGAGAAGAAACAAATTGAAACTGCAAGGCAGGCAATTACTGTTTAATTCGAGTAGGGATGTTCTCAGATGACACTACAACTACTGGTATCTCCTTCATGGTAGGTGATTCCTGTTAGAGAGAATAGATTAGAAATTACAGTGGAGGCTACATCATTGAAGACGAGTACTAATATTTATCTTAATTCTTTTCAATAACTCATACTCTGTCATTCCTCGCATGCAATAGTCTGTGATGATCAGGTGCACCTTCAAGTCCTGCACCAAAAAAAAAAAAACGAGTTAGAAATGATAGAGTTCAATTCATGAAAGCTAGAATCAGTCCTTCATTGCATTACTACTTTGCTGCTTACACCATGATTGGTGTGTTGTCCATCAGCTAACCCCAAATATTCTAATGCTTTCCTTTTATTTTCTGCTGTGGTCACTGTATAAATCTAGTGATATTTTTATTTGAAGATATATTAAAATAATATATATTTTTTATTTTTTTAAATTATTTTTTAACTTTGAATGTCAAAACAATTTAAAAACATAAAAAAATAATTAAAAAAAAAACTCAAATTTTGAAACCAGCTACGGAACAAACACAGCCTCCTACCCTTGCTGCCTACCTCTCCAGCGTCCAAACAAATCGAGAAGAAACGACAACAAATCAAATTGTTGTTTTCCTTTTCAATTTCCTCAAAATGAAAAAATCAAAACAGTAGATGTGGGGTCTAGTCCTTTACTATCGTCCACTTTGGAAATGAGTCCTGCATTTGTGACCCTGTTAAGTACTTCCACGGTGCCATGACCACCTTCTGAAGTGGAAATCATGTTCTCCATTAGACTAGCTAGTCCTTGCAGCAGTGAAAGCCTAGCTAGTGTGATCAATTTTTCGAGTCTTTTCTGTTCCCTTTTGCAAATGATGCCATTTACTCTACTTAGACATCAGATTGTGAAAGAGAAAGTACCGTTTTATCAGAATCAGCTGTCTTTGCTCCTACAAAACCATGGGTAGAAACTAGGAAACTTATAACGAGGTTCACCAAAACCCCATGGACATACTAAGATATAAAAGAGATAAAATATGTTATAGAATGTTCTTTGGTAACAAATTATACCAACAGCTAAAGAACAAAGTTACTAAAAAAAAGAAATGCTTATAAGTGAAAAGATAGAGAAAAGAGATTATATAGACACATCCACAAGGAATCACATCATTTTCATACCATACCATACCTTTATATTCAGAGTTGATGAGTAACCTTTCAATAGCTTTCCGATCTATCAAGCCATCATCAACAGCTAAAACATGTGGTTTCTCATCAAAATCAAACCCCATTGATGGTGATGATGAAGAAGAGCCGGCCATATCTACCTTCAAAGCACACACACGGTAATGAGTAACCACCTCAACAAAACAGAAAAGGAAGAGTAAAGTTTGATGTCCTGATTTGACGTCTTGTATAGTACTGATTAAGACATGAAAAGCTTCATAGTTCCGCCACTGCATTTCCATTACCTGGTTCAACCATAGTTCCTAGAATTGATGTTGGGCATTCAGTAGTATAAGTGTCATTTTAGATGATAATCTTCATCCAAGTGCATGCTCATAAAATTCTGCAGGGTGGATGGCCATTAGTGTCTTGAAGGAACTCCAGTGACATGCTTAATTACTGACCAGTCGATCCGCCTCTTCATTCGGTGTCTTATCCATCCGATCAAACTGATTTATCCACTTTGCTTTATGGACATCCATGCTTAAAGAAACAAACCTTTTGGCAGCCAAGAAATCAGTTTCTTGGTCAACTGAAAATTCTTTGAGCACAAGGGCAGGCAATTCTCTCTGGATTGCTTTTTGAATCCTCGTTCTCCCATGCATCGATGCTGGCAGCAAAAAGGAAACAAAGGATGCTTTATGGTATACAAGCAAATATATACTCTAACAAACAACCAGACAGGTTTAAATGAGCAATGCACCTTCAAGACGCCATGTGATTTCGTGGCCAAGACATTGCAACCATTGAGAAGCTGCAGTAGCATCTGGGAACCAAAAAAACTAAATCAATAAAAAATGTATGCTTTACATGTCACAGTTTGTGGAGATGGGAATTCTACTCAAAGCAACCTGAGACATTAAAAGTACATGCCCTCGTTCTCAACAATTAGATGTTAATGTCCAACTTCAATAAGGTAAATCTGAGGCATTAAAAGGATGTCTTCTCCAGTCTTTCCGAGTCAGAAAATTTTGCTGCGCGTGGAATTTTGAGAAAAGAAAATCTTTTGTACTTTCTATACAGATATCACTGATATTCATTATATACAAGGAGCTTTGAAAACTTAACCAGGCTAGGCTTAAACTCCAAAATTGAAACTAACCTTCCAGAGAAAGAGGAGAACCCCTTGTTGTGCTTGCTGACACCTCATCAAGAACAGAGCTGCTTGCATTTTCAGATGCTGTAACTGAAGATAGGGATGGCTTCAATTCATCTTTGTCATCTTCATTGTCTGCCCTTCTCACAGCTATCCCCAAATCACCAACCTCTTCATCATATTCTGTTTTCACACACAAATGGTCACTTCGGCCCTTTGAACATGGTCCCAGTTGGTCACTTCCTGATGAGCTATTTGGGCATCCAATCACATCATTTTCCCCGGATCTCTTTTCCTGCTTACTTGGGATGTCAATATTTCCTATTGTATCTCTTCTAACAAAATCCCGAATCACTGAAAATACCTGTTTACTGCTTCGTATCCGATTTATGATCCCTGGATTGAACTCATTAAGCAACCCACATGGTGGAGAGATCCGAGAGTACATGCTAGTCGGTTCTACCTTTAAAACCTTCAATAATCCCTTTGGTCCACCAATCCTACGCATCTCACTGTGCTTTTTTGGCGTTGGCAGCAGGCCAACGGAAGGTGTGGTCCCTGGATTAATTTTCTTGAGCAATCCAGAAGCAGACGCAGCAACCTTAGTCAACCCATCAACTCGCCGCACCTTTGCAAGCTCCGGTTTTTCACTAAACCCAGCATTTCTATGTCTCTCTCGCTTCTTATTTGGCATCGGAGCAGGCTTTGGCTTTGGCATTGGCTTTGAGGCAGACAGAGACAATGGCGAAGGCGAGAGAAATCCATTTTGTTTCAATTCCAGCCAAACTCTCATAGCATCCTTTTCCTCAATCGAACCAGCAGCACAATGATCTGGGTTTCAACATTAAAACAAACAATTCAACTCTACAATCCATGAATATAATAACCCAAATCAGCATAAGTAAGTAAAACAAGTAAAAACCCTCCTTGAATTTTACCTGAACAACTGCGTGCCGGGCTCATTGCAGTCTTTAACATCTTTCTTCTTCACCAACTGTAAATCCCAAAAGGGTCTGATTTCTCAGGATATAAAATTTAAATCCCATCAATAAAGCAGAATTCCATTACTTTCTCACGATTTCAACAACAAAAGACTAAGACATACATAAGAAGACAATCTTGAAGGGAAAAAACATGCATAAACACAAAATTCAAGAAATGAAACATCTTGGAAGAGAAAAAAAACATGGCTTATCTTCAAGACTAATTAGCAACATATAATTTAACCGAGCCAAAGATTATCCAGATAGACTTACCTTTAAGAAAAATAAAAAAGCAACCCAAGATCTTGGAAGGGGTGAATTTTGAAGGGCTTTAGGGTTTAGCAGTGGAGACTGAGACTATATTTTTCTAATTCCAAACAAGGAATAAATAGAACCCCTTTCACATCCCCGCGAAATCTCTGTGTGTTTCCCGGCAAATGTTTTAAACGCAAAATCTTAAAGGGCTTTTTATAGGCCCATAGTTGAAATTTGGGTCCATCTTTCTAAACCCTTAGGCCCATATAGGATCAGGTAGTTGGTGGGTCCTGCGTGTAATCTATTACATGGTGATTTTCAGGTGTCTGATTTGTAAAAGTAAAACACAGTAGTTATTCAACCATTGTTGTTATACCTGGCGAGTGGCGACGGGTTGGGGTTTCATCTACCAGGGAAGGATAATCTAATTTTAAACGATATTATTTTGAATGGGTTAACTGGGGTTTTGATTAGGTTAGTTATGTTTTTTTTTTTTAATTTATTCGGTTTTTAAGTCACTTGATAAGCTAGTCCGATCGAGTTTTAAAGTTTTAAATTAAACCATATTTTTATTTTATTGTGAATAATTTCTTGCATGTGATTTTAGTGGTTTAATTGATAATTAATATAGTTATCTCAACTAGAATTTTGCGAGGTGGGATGAATTTGATAGAGATATAGAACAAGAAAGGACTTAGAGTTTAGACCAACTACAGGGATATATTGAAATAACCCTAAAATGTAAGGGTCAAATTGAGCAATATCAAAACTTGGGGTGCCATGGCCCCTAGGCTAATAAGTTTCTTTAAATTCATCATGTTAATTTCTCAAGTGAATAACATTTAAGACTGGAGGCAATGCTGTGATAATTAAAGCAGTACTGAAGAATATTAAATAAACAGCAAGATCAGATTTCTTTGTCCACGTCTTTTAGTTTTGATGCAATCACATGTTAATGATTGGATCATAAATTTTAGTGATTGGATCATAAAAATATTAATGCAGGATCTATTGTTGGTAACGTAGCCGCTCATGAGTTTTCTTACGAATTCTGAAATAGAAGAAAATATTACTGTGAATCCAATAAATTGCCATGAAATTAGAATGTGCGAAAGAAACAATTTAATTTGAAAGCTGAAATTCTCGGCGATGTTTTAATATATAATTTATATTATTCTCTAACACACCATTTAAACGATAACTCTTTGAACTTGAAACTTGCACATACTCATATTAATTTGTGTTTAATTTTTATCAAATAAATGAGAATGATGAGATTCAAACTCATGACTACTTTGTCATCAAGGCTTTGATACCATGTTAAAGAGTCAATTCATCCTAAAAACTTAAACTATTAAGTGAGGTCCCATGATATGATTTGTATTATTTTTTAACATAACGGTACATGAAAAATTAACATGTCAAATGATCCAAATATGTTTTTAATAGAAAACAACAATCCAATTAAGGTATTTTACAATTAATCTCTTTGCATTTTTAGTGTTATGTATCTGCATGCAATGCATGAAGGTATCATCCTCTATCCTCGAATAATTCTTCTTCGGGTCCTGGCTCAAAATCCTTGTCTTACATGGATAATAAAAATGTTAATGCATGCTAAATAACCCACGGCGCCGATCCCATCACCAGCACATGCGAACCCCAACCCCAGATGAAAGAAATTAATATACGACAAATATTATTCACTAGCAAATTAAATAATTAATGGCACGTAGTGTTTTTCATCAAGAAATTATTAATAGTGCTGGGCTCTGGAACTACATCCTTACTTGCTCTAAATTAATAATATTGTTTTAAGCTCATGATCTGTACATTAATCACAGCAAATTATCTCTTCCCTGTAACATGCATTTATTGCCACCGTCATTTGTAGTTGTTTGTGTAAAACTCAAGATTTATTATCAGCTAGCATACCGATCGATGTGTTTACTTTTTATATTTTAGTAGTGAAATGTTTTCAAAAAGATAGGGCAAAATTAAATTAAGTCGTTGAAAGAACAGATCAAGAGAAGTGTATTGCCATGGTCATTTATAGTTGTTGTTATTGTAAAATCCAAAACTACATACATCCCATTACTGGGAATTTAATAGAAGATCGAAAGGAAAATTTATGATCAGCATACATACAAGGACTATAAATGATGTGTTTTTTTCACATTTTAGCGAGGTTTTAATATAATCTCAGGAGGATAGAGCAGGATTTTCTTGAAACAAAAGGGAAGACAGAAGAGAAGTCACACCAGGCGCGCGCACACACTTGAACGTTTGCAAGATAAAACTTGTTTACAGTGCTATAATCATGGCTAAGAAAATTATTGTAGTGGGATGACACTGATGTAGATTGAAACAGTTGAGAGTAGCTATGGAGATTAATTATGATCCTCATCAATAATTGAAGATTGGTAGATGGAAACACAAATCACTGCAGCATGCAGATAATTACGAAGAGACTAAAATATGTCTTTGTTAAACATTTTCATCGTTTTCTTAACCTTAATTATTTAAAAGCTTAAAATGAGAGAAAGCAACTTACCATTCCCATGAAATGTTTTTTTTTTTTTTTTTTAATGAAATTGAATGAGTAAGGATTAAAGTACTTGTCAGCCAATGACGTTTTACTCTGAGATTAATTGCAGAAAAAGAAATATACAAAAATAATAATAATATTTTTTTTTAATTAAAAAAACACGCTTTAACGTACAGTAACTAGTTTCAGGCCGTGGTTTTATTGCCGTAAAAAGACAGGACACAAGTAGCTATGAAGATAGCAGAAGGGAACAGTCAATCTCATCTACATGTCATCTGAGTACAGTTCTTCACAAAAACCCACGAAACCGCCGTGTGATGCTATCATTGTCCGAATGAGTGTGTTAAAGAAAAAGAGTCGACTACTGTTCCTTTCTCTTCTCTTCTATGTTTGTTAGGAAAGCGGTGTAAAGTGTCGTGCATGCATCCTTCCTTTTTCCCGTCTTCCCTTCCTTCCGCATATTTGCATGCACTCTCTCTCTCTCTCTCTGTTCTATTTATAAAACAAATAAACACACTTTGTCTCTCTGTCTTTGCCCATCCATAATACTACTACCAAACAAACAAACTTAACTCGTTAGCTGTTACTCCTCCTCCTCTTCTTCCACTCTACTCTACTCACCACGCACTAACTCTTTGGCTTTGTGTTAATGAAGGTAAGTATGCTGAAAATATTATCTCTTGTTTAAAGACTTGGGCCTTTTCTTTTTGGAATTATTTATAATGTTTTGCATGGAGAGATTAGATTGTCAAATTTTAATTTTTGTTTCAATTAAATTGTGGGTTTTGGTTAAGAAGGGGTTTTAGGGATCTTTGTGATTGGTTTTTTTTGTTAATCATTGGTTGTTTATCAATTAAAAGGGTTGATTTTTATTTTTTGAATAAAAGAAATGGGCACCAAGATTTGCATGAATGCATCGTGTCAAACTGCAACAACTCATGAATGGAAGAGAGGTTGGCCTTTGCGATCTGGTGGTCATGCTCTTCTCTGCTACAATTGCGGGTAATCCCCCCCCCCTCTTCATTTTAATACTGGATTTAATTTCCAATGCTAGCTAAGTAGCTTCTTCAAGGGCAGTTTGGGGATGTGAGGTTTTGTTTCTAGTTCATCACTTTGTTGTTTTTGCTAATTGATTCCTTGTTTTTGTGAATTGGATTTTCACTGGACTAGATTTCTGTCATGTGGTGTGTTTTCGTACTTTTGTTGTAAGAATCGGGGACATTGTGATTATGGTTATTTAGACATCTATAATTAGATAATTAGTACTTGAGCAAAACCAGCTATACCTCAGCTACTGCTTGTTATCGTATCATGAAAACTTTTCATCTTTAATTATAGCATATAATTAAGCAGCTAATTATGGCTTATAAGCAACCATACAATTCACCCGCCACAGCCACAGTGTATTGAATTTTGTTCATGGTATTAACCTGCTGAGGAAAATTGCTGGCCATCCTAGGAGAACCTATCGAATTTTATCTTTAAGCAGAATGAGCCTAAAGCAATAAACTTGGACAATTGTTTTTTGTTTTTTTTTTTTTTTGATAATGCACTTTCTTATGCATTAGGCTGGGAGTGGATGCTCAACTTTAATTTGAGTGAATAATCCATTCTCACATTAACTGCAACTGTAGCAAATTTTAAAATTTGATAGAGATGTTGCCATGTCGGTTGCTTTCAACAGATTTTAGGAGTTCAGATTTGAACTGGCTCATTTGTTACGCTTGTTTTTTCTTTTTTCCACTGAATTTCTGTAATGCATGGAGCTTTATAACCACCCCTTGCCCGTTTCTGAAAGCATCGTGAAATTACGAGATATCTTATAACTTCCATAAGTTTGCAACAGTTTAACATTTACTCTAGTTGACCTTGCGGTGCATTACAAGATGCTTTTACCTTCAACTCAGAAATATCCTGGTTCTGATTGACCATTCCATTGGTGTCATTATGTTTGCTTCCATTGCTTTTCACTAAATACTTGCTAATTTGATGTGGGTTCTATCTTTATATTCAACTTAAGATCTGCATATGAGGATTCCCTTTTCTGCGATACTTTCCACTCAGAGGAACCTGGATGGAGGGAATGCAATATATGCAGCAAGGTAAGCTAATAATCTAGTAGCTATTACTTTTTCCAAACCCCTCCTTTCTATTGTTGAACCTTTCTCAGATGATATCAATTCATGC
>Ga0325411_1002540_pt1 | contig 20716 bp, 9 predicted proteins | sample PopdelMetagenome_13_FD_206181 | JGI IMG/M metagenome (GOLD analysis project Ga0325411, IMG submission 206181) | Populus deltoides microbial communities from Bellville, Georgia, United States - Xylem-PdIQD-R4 | ecosystem: Host-associated > Plants > Phyllosphere > Stem > Wood/Secondary xylem...
AAAAAAAAATCATTGTTTTAATATGTTCTTCTCTTGTTTCTTGTGTCAGTTTTTTTTTCAACATACGTAGAAATAACTTTTTTAAAAAAAGAAATAAGATTTTCACATTTAATATGTTTATCCCGTTAGAATGCATAAAACAATGATGAGCTAAAAATGATATATATTCAATTTGGTTTCATGTTTACCATCAGCGATGGAGATGCCATTAATAATGATTTTGGACCTATTGTGTTTTAGATTGATGATCTTGGGCTGATGAATTTGGTAGAAGCCCTAACTATGATTTTTGAGCTAAATATTATATCATTGGTTGTTTTTGCTAAAGTAGAAATATTACATTATATTATATTACATTACAAATTACAAATTAAAATTAAAAAAAAAAACTAAAAGACATGGGTAATCCATTGGTTTTTTTATTGTGAATCTAGATACAAATTACTATTAACATAATGAATTCCAGCTTTTCTCTTCTTTCTTTCCTTTTTCCCTGTGCCTTAACGTGATTAAATGCCCACCAAGTTTTTTCTCTTTTTTCTTTTCTATGTCTTTTTCCAACGACAACTAGAACATTCCCCCCCCCCCTCCTTTTTTTTTGGTCCTCTTTCTGTCTTTCCTCTCTGAACAGCAATGCAACCTCTATCTTGTTTGTAGAGTTTGTTTTTGTGGCTGTTTTTGCAAAAAAAATAAATCGTTTGTTTACGTTTTAAACACAAGTTTCTATTTGTGGGATCCATTATCATTTGTGTTTAAAGCGCAAGATAACAAAAAGCAACTTCAAGCTGCTTTTTTCTGAGTTGCGAACACTGTGTTTTCCAAACTTCCCAAACTTTGCCATCTCCACTTCCTCTCTACCTTTTACTAACTGGTCATCCCACTTGTCATCAATTTGCTTCAATAAAAAGAGAACTCAAAACTTCTTAGAACCTCAACGATTCCTCTAGAAAGTAGAAGAGAAAGAGAGAAGGAAGAAGATCAAAAACCGAGGAAAAATAAGAAGGGTCGCCATCCATCAGCCAAGCAGCTCCCTTAGTTCACCACCGGCCTCCGTCGTTTCGACCGCCAGCCAAACATCGCCGCCGTGCAGGGTAGCCTGCTCTTCCCCTTCTCCTTCTCCTTCTCCTTCTCCTTCTTCTTCTTCTGCTGCATTTTCTTGTCTCTACTATTCTGCAAAGTGAACAGTGGAGAGTGTCTCTTATCAGATATTGTGTTTTATTCGAAAAACTAGTGCTTAACATTATTCAATGGCACTATAAAATTATATTAGAAGGAGATCGCATGATGATATAACATTTGTAGAATTTGATCGCAATCCCAATTTTATTCCTCATGATATTTTACCTGATGTTGTTGCACGCTCAGGAAGCCATGAAAACTGTAGTCCTTGTCAGATGGATTTCGTACATAATAGAATTGCAAATAGTTTAATGGAACAATAAAACATACTTTATATAAAGTATTGTTTATTTCATGATATAATAGTAGTAGTTAAATCTATAATATTTCAATTAAAAACCATTAATATTAATATATGTCTTTTTTAGTTATTTTATAACTTCAATTTGAAAACCATTCTTAACCAAACACATTAAACTGTTTTTTGTTCAACCTAAATTTCAACTACAGTTTTAACCAAATATATATTTTATCAAACCAATCTCAACTAAAAGTGTTTTTTATAAAATAACTTTTTTCAAACTACAACCATAAAATCTACCACAATACCAAACACATAATGTTCTCCACCATCAACCACAAACCTTATCTCTCTCTTCCCCAAACAAGCATTGATGCTAGAGTTTAGTTTTTTAGCTTAGGTTTTGGGTTTAATTTTGAGTTATAAACTTCTTCTTTTTAATTGCCTTTATTTTTTAGCTTAGATTTATTAGTTTAGTTTATTGTTATGGAATTAAAATTGATGTTGTTGTTTTGATTTTTCTTTTGTTTTATGTTAGTGTTTGCGTGTTATTTCAATGATAGTTTTTACCAACTCTCAACAAGATATGTGAGATGATACTATTTCCTTTTTGTTTAAACTATTTTTGCTTGTATTGGCAATTATCGAGCTAATGTAAATGACTTTTTTTAATTTTAATTTGTTATCGTTTATTTTTGCCACCTTTCTTTGAACATGATACTCATTACAATTGCTTCATCAGTCAGGTTTGTCTTCAATGTCTTACTTTTTTGGATTTCTTGTTTTGGGTGATTTTTCACTTCCATTTACCCATCATCTCCCCCCTTTTTTGTTTGTATTTATTGTTTGATGTGTCTTTTTGTTTTCAAATTTTAAGTTTATTGACATTTTAAGATATTATGTATTTTTAGTTTAAAATAGTTTTTTTATCCAAATCATTCGATCTGATTTTTTAACAACCTCTCTCGTGGTTGGATTTTAAGCAAGAAAATGGTGCATCATTTGCCACAATAGATGACATTTTATTTGCTTTCTTTTTTCAAAAAAAAAAATGGACGGGACAGCACATCATCCGTCTATTCTAACAAAAAATAAATTAATTAAATGAGAGTCATGTGTTAGGTCTGGTCTTATAAGCCCATATATGTATGATTTTCTTTTTATGACTAGGTACAATGACCCATCCTAGCCCAAATACTTTATCTCTTTTTGGCCTTTATTTTTTCCATCAATTTTATTTAAATTTTATAAAAATAAATCAATTAAAATATTTTTGAGATATTGTTTTATTAAATATTGTTCAATTTTAACTTTGTTTTTGAATAATAATATAGCAATCTCTTATAATATTAGTAAGCATTGTTTTTTTATAACCCTTAATGATATTTTTTTTTCCTTAAGATTTTATTTGGTCATTTTCTTGTGCATGTCTTGTTTTATCATATAATTAAATAAGAGATAAATTAAAAAAAAAACAACGTTATTAAACCTACCCGAGTTCATGACCCAAGTCACATGTTTGACAAGTTAATATGCTTTACCTGGGTTGATCCAATTGGAATTGTCTCAATATCTAAGAAACAAAAAGTTAAAACAACATCGACTTGAATTTTTTTTTCAGTCAAAACAAATTTTACCTATATTGTCTTTTGGTCTACAAGTTTGAATAGTTTATTCAAGTCAACTCTAACCCAATTTATTTTAAAATCGGGCTTAACAAGAGCTCGATACAACAAGTTTTCAGTTTTAATTGAAACTCATTAAAATAGATTAGCATAAAATATATTTTGAATATTATTTTATTTAATATTCCTTAATTTTAACTTTATTTTCGAATAAGATTATAATATTTTTTTTATAATATTAGCAAGTGCTTTTATTAAAACCCTTCATGATTTTTTATGTAAATTTTATTTAGTCGTTTTCCTATACATGTCTATTTGTATTGTTATATAATTAAGTAAAAAAATAGATTCCAAAAAATCAATTTATTAAACCCAACCGGATCCATGACCCGACTAACGAGTTTTACCAGGTTGACTTGGGTCGATTCAGTTGGATTTTGATGATGTCAATCGGGTTGCGTTTACACTCATAATGTCGATTGAGTCATATCATGTCAACTCAAATCCATTTTAATTTGAAACCTAAGCCATATCTGGTTTGATAACACAACCAAAATATTCACCACATCAACACACAAGTTGTGTATTATTCTTATATTTCTAATGCATTGACATCAAAATTATCAAAATATTATTATTATTTTTATTTAAAACTTTTTATATGATTATGATGAGGTGTTGTCTAATAAAATATATTGATAAACAATGCTGGGAAAAAAAGGAACACGTTAATAAAATAGAGGAATTTTAATTAGAGAGATGCCTTTTATTCTTATTTCAAATCGTCCAACTTTTTTAAAATATTTTTTTCTATTTTTTATTTTTATTAAATAAAAAATATTGATACATACTGGAAAATTAAAATCATTTAAAAAATAATGGTATATAATTAAATAAAAAAATGAATGGCTTATCACGACACGAGATCGAATCTCTTAGCTTTCTAATTTACTTTTTGGTTATTGTTTAACAACTCTTTTTAATATATATTGATATATATAATTATCAATTTATTTTATTAAACACACCTGTCAAATTTTAAGTTCACAATTAAATTGTTTTGTTGAAAAAAAAAAAACATTAACAATACCTATATAGTTTTTCCATTAAAAATTAACATTTGATCTGACTCATAGTGTGATGAGAGTAAGTTGGCTAGTTACCAAAAAAAAAATTAATTTTAAAGGTATTTTACTGTAGCTTATTGTATTGTGGCATCTCTCATAGTTCATTGTGGATTTCAATAATATTTGCTATTTTTGTCATCAAATAATTTTTATTGTTCACTTGCATACTTTCATATGCTATTTTTTTGTGTTTTATTAGTTGATGATAACTTATCTTTTCATTATAGAGAGAGCTAAAGGTTTTTATTAGATTTTTTAAACTTCATTAGAGGTTGATTTAATTATATATAATTTTATTTTATAGTTGAAAGACACAATTAAAAGAAAAGGGACAAAACTAAAATTAGAACAAAACCGTGTGACCAATCTATAATTTACATGAAAAATTGCTTTTTAGTCCACCTATTTTTCTTTGACTTCTTTTTAGACCCCTTTACTTTATGTGATTTGTTTAGTCCAGAACTTCATTTTATATATTTTTTAGTTCTTAATTTGAGAAATGAGAGAAAAAGTCATCAAATAATGGGTAAAAAGATAAAATATAATTAGTTGATCACATTCTAACAATAAAAACAATTGATCTTAGAGTACACACGGGTTTTATGAAAAAGAGTTTTATTGATGTGTTTTGAACATTTATCTTGCTAGAAAAAAAATAGATCTAGCCTTATTATATTTAAAATTCAGGTTAATTTTTCATTTTTTACACAATTAAATGCTTATTTAAGACTCTAAATGGGTTTCTTAAGGTTTAAATGGTGTTTCTTATGCATTTTCGGGTGAAAAAAAAGGGCTAAAAATGACTTTAGGGGTCCTAGAGGGTTGACTCCTAACTCGTCACATGACGTAGTAGATGACGTGTTGTTGATATGTTTTTTTTATAAAAAAAATTGGATGGAAAACATGTCGTTCACTTAATTTTTACAAAAAAAAAAAAAAAAAATCAAACATGTGGGCCTACCCTTGCAAGCCCTACGTGTCTGCCTTGTTTTGATGGGCCAGGCCTTTATGTTTTTTTTCTTTAATTTCAATTGAAGTTCATAAAAATAAATAAATTAAAAATATATAAATGGGTGTTATTTTACTTTGTTATTAAATACCACTCATTTTTTAAACTTGGTTTATAGTTCATTTTAGAATATTAGCAAACACATTTTTTTTCACAACTCTTATATACATATGTCATAGCTCAAATTTCGACCTCTTTGCTTTTAATTTAATTTTTGAAGGGGTTAAAAATTAGATATTAAAGAATTAGGGATTGATTTCGGTTAAAGGTGTGATTTATCAACTTGTGAAAAAACTAAGAATTATAATGTGTTTTTGCCCTTCTCTCCTAATCTTTAGTTTAAAATGAAAAGGGCAATTAAAGCATTGATAAGAGTATGATAGAAAACAATGTGAAATCACATATTTGGTGAAGTAAGAAAGGGCCCCACAAGAAACAAAAACTGAAGACTTCTTCCTAAAAAAGAGATAAGTAATAAAGACAGCATAAGAAATAGATTATAGCTCAAACATATAAAATTAACAAATGAACGGGCTCTCACCAAAAAAGAAATTCATAGGAAACCAAAGAAAAGATGGGACCTATGTTTCCAAACTAGATAAAGAAACATGCATTTAACCTTAAAGCATGGCACCAGGTTTTATTTTACAGCAACAATTCTTGAAATCAAACTGACACGAGTCAAAAGATTGATAAATAAGGAGTCTTTGGAAATCTCTAGCTGAAAGGGATCGCTGAGATTCAGGGTTTTTAGAACATCTGAGCTGGAAAAAAAAAGACAAAGATTTTGGTTCTAGTTAAAAGGAATCGCCAAATTGGGATTTCAGGTTAACTAAACTATTAACAAAAATTTCGGTTATGCTTAAAAGAAATCGCCAGATTGGGATTTTAGGTTGACCAAGCTAAAGTTTGAAATTTTAGTTCTAGGTAAAGGGAATTGACAAATTAGGATTTCAGGTTAACCGAGTTGTAGATAAAGATTTTGGTTTTGGTTAAACGGAATCGCTAGATTGGAATTTCAGGGTAACTAAGTTGCAGATAGAGATTTTGATTCTGATTAAAGGGAATCGCCAGATTGAGATTTCAGGTTAACCAAGCTATAACATGAAATTTTAGATCTAAAGGAACAATTGAGATATAAAATTTCAGATCAAACATGCAATCAGGAAACACCAAGTAATTCAACCCTCCAATCAGGAAACACCAAGTTTTCAAACCTCATAATTAGAAAGTATCAGAGATCAAGGTTTTAGTTAAAAGGAATCGCTAGATTGGGATTTTAGGTTAATCAAACTGTAAATAGTTTAATCATAGTTCTGGTTGAAGAGAATTACTGTAAAAATAGATTTTCAGGTTAATCAAAATAAAAGCTTTGAGAAGAATAGTTTTGAAGGATGATTCATTTATCTTTACAAACTTACTATGCAAAGCGATTAACAAGTCTTTGCTTCATAAGTATTGTAAAGAAGAGGTATCTGTTATTACCCATTTTGGAGTTCCACATAAACAAAAATAAGAAAAAGGAAAAGAGAAAATACAAAAACATATTGGAAGAAGATAAAAAAAAATATATTAGTGGAAAGAGTATAACAGAATGCCCAAAAAATTACCGAAAACTAGTTGAGGAGGATTAAATATACAAGATTAAAAAATTCAACAGTGTATTTTTGACTGATGAAGGTTCTATTAGCAAAGAAAATTCAATTTGAGTAAGAAAATTCAAAATTGAATGTGTAAGGACTCAATTTGAATTTATTGAGAGGTTAGTTACAAGAAAATTTGATTTTTAAAGTCTATTTAGACTTTCATTAGAAAACATTAAAGTCTGAGGGCCAAATTGTGATTTTTAGGAGGTAATTTGATCAAATTAGAGGCTTAATTGCATAAATATTGAAGTTTGATGGGCAATTAAGGACTTGATTGAAGAAATCAAAAGCAATGATCAAACTGAAAAGTCGTGTGAATATAGGGGCTAAAATTGACCATATTAGGGGCTATATTGAAGAAATTGAAAGTTTATTGGTTAATTTAGGGTCAAAATGCATAAATTCAAAACTAAAGACCCAAATAAAAACGTCGGCCAACTTAAAGGCTGATATTTGAGTTTGGCGGGAATTAATTTGCATGCAATTAAAAAGTTTTTTTTTGTGTCAATTAGGGGTTCATGTACCACAATTGGAATAACATGTACTAAATTAAAACTTTGCCAAATCCCAAATGAAAAGCTCTAACTTATAGGGTTTTAACCTAGACGACGTGTCGTTCAGTCTTTGTTCATTTTCTTTCTTGGAAGTTCACGATGATCGGGTTGACACCTTTCAAGAGCTCGTTTTGAAGTTCTAGACCTTCAAATGGCATAAGGTTTTTGCAAATGGAAGAGGAACATCCCCACTACAACCCTATTTCCATGAAATTAAACGTTTACATCCGAATGTTTCCATGGAAGTCTCCAACATCTTGTCCCTAATCAGCCATAATTTAATTTTCAAATTTGGGGATGATTAGGTTAGCACGTTTGAAAGAATAAATATGGAGCTATAAACCTCCAAATTGAGTAAAAATGGATCCAAATGAAGGGTGTGCACCATTTTTTTATCAATCTCAGCCGACAATGATGTCAAAATTACTCCGACAAAACCTTAAAAGTCGGCAACTCAATCAACCTCGACACTAGAACTATCTTGCAAAAAATAATTTGGTTTTCGTGTATCCACACATAAAGGCTCCTTAATAGGTCTTTATCGAGGGTTCATAACACTCCTCTCAAGATCAAGAGGTCGGAAATGAATTCAATACCTCCCAAAACTCTATAAATACCCCCCTAGCATGGTTAGAGGTTGGACAGAAAAGATGGAAAGAGAAAAAGAAAAGAAGAAAAGGAAAAACAAGAAAAAAGAGAGTAATAACAATAAGAAATATAAGGTTAAAGGTCCAAGAGAAAAAAACCAATTTTCTTAAGCTTTGTAAGCTTATGAGAGACAGAACTTTTCAAAGAAAAGCCAATAAAGAATAGTTGTTCTAGGTATACATTGCAGACCTAAAAGTAGATCTTTTGTGGCTTACTTTTGTTGTTTTTCTTGTTTGTTTTGTCTTATGTTTATAGTTACAAACGTAAAAAAGTTCTGAATGTTTAATAAGCAATGTTGCATTCAAATATTTGTTGCTTTGATTTCTATTTAATGAAGTTATTTTAAAGTTTTCTTTATTTTTTTAATATATACAAGTTATTGTTTAAGTTCTCCTTTCGATATATAAATGTTGTTTTAGTTTTTGGTTTAGTTTAAGTTATGCATGTTAAAGAAATGGTATTTATTTTTAGCTTGTTGAGTTTGTTCATGCATAAAAATGGGTTCCAAAAACCAACTTTGAATCCATGTTGCATTAATATGTAGGATATTTTAATTTGTTAGTTTTTTAGATTCAAACATATATGTGTATGATATTGTGATTTGTTAGGATAAAAAGAACATTCTTTAAAATCCAAAAATACCATTTTCTAGACTTGACAGAGGTTGTCTTTGTTGGAAAATTTTTGGGCTTTCTGGGCATGCTATTCGTGTTCTTGAAAAGAACATTGTTTTAACCCCTAAATCCATACCATGTTTGGTCCATTTCTTTACACATCACCCTTTCTTATGCATGACTAACTAATAATCCAGTGTTTATTTGCACCAATAACATGTTTATATATGTTTATAATGATTTTTAATCTTAAGTTTTTGGTTTTGAAACGAAACCTATTTTGGACAAATAGTGATGATTTAATGAAAATCAAAGTGAATGAAACCTTAATTCTTGATCGTTGAATGATTTGCAACCTTTCTGTCCTTTTGATCTCATGAAATATGGTTTAGATTTGAGTTCACATTCTTGGGTTCATTTCAGGTTTTCTTAGTGTTTTTTATTTTTTTTATCTGTTTTGTTCAAGTATTTTTGAGTTTTTATGTTTTTTAGGTGTTTAATCTTTTTTTTTTTTGCTTTAGTTTTATTTTTGGGTTGTTTTTTGGGGTGAAACCAGAATTTTTTGTTCGATTTATAGTTGAGCCAAAGATTTTATGGAAATCAGGTCGACCCTGTCAAGTTGGGTAAAAAAAATTAAAAATATATTTTCTTTTTTTCTTGCATATGACTGAAAATCTTAAAGTTATTTAAGTATTTTTTTAAAAAAAATTAAAATACTTTGACATATTTCTTTTAAAAAATATTGCATGGATTTTACAACAAGTTTGTAAATTCCCAAAGGATTTTGGCCTACATTTCAAAAATACTAATTTTTTTTATTTTAATATGCAGGATTATGAACTTATACATAAGACATATTCCTAATGTTAAATGAAAAGACAATTTATTTTTGTTGGCATTAGAATAGTTATGTTTTTAATTTGATAAGATAAAGATCTTTTTATCGATGAGAACTTTTCTTAAACCTTAGACAAACCAATGGTTAGAAAACATAACTTTTTCTTAGTTTATATCAGAAAAATAAACAATGCAACTTACCTCAGGTAAGACAGTCTAGGTGTGTTAATACCTTCCATTTACACAATCAATTCCCTTTTCCCAAACTCTAAGACTAGTTAGGGTTTTTAGTAATCAAAATATTAAGTAGTGACTCTCATTCTCTCTTTTACTAATAAAAGATAAGAATTCCTTGTCCTTTCCACCCACATCAGTCCTGACCTTCCCTATCTAGGAGGACGATTACCGCGACGTTGCATACTTGTGATAAGAGACATTTATCAATTACGTCTAAATTTTCTTGTAATTTTCATTTTTTTTGTGTCATGATTTCAAAGAAATAAATATGACACTCCCACTATGGTTGCTAATTATTTCAGGTTTTTTTGTACCCGTCTTAATTAAGAGAAATTTGAATTTTAAAGTTAGATGTTAAATTTGATATTAACAATTTGAACTTCAAATACTATTTTTACAATTCTAGAATTGTAGTTCCAAAATTGTAACAACATCTCTTAAATACAAATTTTAAAATTCTAAGATTTTTTTATGTTCACATGAGTAATCAAATAAATTGATTGTTTTGATTGCAAAAGATAACTTGACAACTTAGGATCAAAGAACTTATATTCATTGAATGATTCTTTAATTGATTACAATCACGCATAATAATTCATTGATAGAAGAACATGAAGTGATATATTCTATGATATTTTCCAGGTTTATTTTTTAATGAAAGTTGCAAGCCTACTGGATTACATTGGAAATTGCAAGCCTAATATTACAAGTCAACTAATTATCGGTTATGAAATTATAAACCTTCTAATAAACAGGTTTCGAAGATCCTAAAAACTTAGTTCAATTGCACATCAATAATTGTTGATTTTTATTGAGTTGTTATTTTGTTTTCCTCTAGCCTTGATTTATATAGAAAATGTTATGGATAACCATCTGTTAACTATCTACTCTCTCCATTACTTTTTGTTTTAAAGATGCACAACTGGAAACTGCCTAACTTCACTTGTTTTAGTCTGTTTCTTTTACAAGTTTAGATTGCATCTTTTCTTTCTTTTCATAATCCAAACTTCATGATCCATTTGATTAAGTCTATAACCATGTATGTCCTTATTTTTATCTAGCCTAGACTTATATGGAAACAATTACTTAAGTCCAGCTCATTATTTCATCTTTTATTATTATTATTTTTTGACCCAAATTACTTCTTTGACTAATTTATTGTATAACAATATGTTAGGGAGACCATGTGGTAAAAAAAACAAAAAGCATGTTTTGGTCCCCAAAGTATGGTTGTCCGTTGAAATATGACAATGTTGAATTTTTATCTTTTTTAAGATTTATCATAAACATGACATTTTAAGACTATTGTAATCTAGGAGTTTTATAATCTAAATTGGAATACTTGTCTTGGAAACTTAAATTTTAATTCTTTAGAGTTTCTTTGTGCTCTAATTTTAATATTACATGATTTGTTTGCTTAAGTTTTTATAGTTTATGCTAAGTATCTATGATTATAATTTGAAAATTAAAGGTTATAGACATGTTCTTGATTTCTCGAATAAGGAATGAATGAATTATATGAGGCTTGAAATCTTTTATCTTAAGGTTTTTTTTTTTTTTATCTAGGTTTGTTGATTAAAAAATTAACTTGAGTAAGATTTTATGTTTTAAGTTGATCTTAACAAATAGCAATAAAAAGAATGAGGATCAAATTTGATATAAAAATTAAATAAAACAAGAGGTTGAGGGCCAAAATTGAAAAATAAAATTATTTAAAAAAAAACAAATAGTAATAAAAAGAACGAGGACTAGATTTGATATCAAAAGAAAATAACAGGAAACCTTTTAACTTTTGCAGGCTAGTATGATTTTCAAGGAGATGAGAGAGAAAAAAGAGAGGAGGAGAAAGAAAAAGTTATACGGAGCCTCACCGTTGCACTACCATGGATACGTTCCACCACCATAAAGGTCTCTTTAAGGTAGTTCAAACACATCCGTGGATGGTGGTGCTTTGCCATCAAAAGAGGTCATACGAGCCATCAAAGTGTTGGCAGCCTCTTTCCACACACTAGCGCATGCAACGCACATAGCAACTAAGTTGCCCTGCCTGATTTTTTCATTCCTTGTTATTTTTTTTCAAAATGGATCCTCCAAGCCTTACTATTTTAGATCAATAAAATTGTGTTTTATCTTACAAAGTCGAGCATTAAACACATCATATTGTTTCCTTAACATTGCGAGATCCCCTTATATAGGCAACAAAAAAAATATCACATTAAATATAAAAACAATTAATATGAAAGGATCAAATTGAAGAAAAAGGGATAAAAAAAAAGGTTGAATCTCTCCTTCAACAATGCAATTAAGTCTCAGATGTTTGCAAACATAAAAAGGCTCAAAATTTGTCCATTGTTCAAATTAAGTCGGCATTGTTTTAATTATTATAATACATTATAATTGTTTTTCTAAATCAAACATTAATTAAGAGTCAGTTTTCTTTTCTGGCACTATAGGTACCCAAAAAAAAGAAATACAAAACAAATAATTCAGTCCAATTCTAAATTAATCAAATGAAAAAGGACCAAACCAGAAAAAAAAAAACTAAGTGAAACAACAAAAAAAAAGATAATTACAAAAAAAAAAACTCCCATAATTTGATTATGTTTTCACTTTCTAACAAATCACTTGCCCCACTTCATCTCTCCAATAAATAACACTCTCTCTCTTGATAGGTGATAAAAATTAACTAGGTTGGTGCCCGCGCCATGTTCTGGGTCCATAATATTTTTATATTAAAGTATTTAGACATCATGAGCATGATTTTGTAAAAAAGAACAGAAATCCAATAACTTGGGTTATAGTCTCAACCAACTACATAAGGTGGCTTTATAAAAACAATACATTATTAACTTGAATTGAAGAGTGAAATTACAAACAATAAAACTTTTATAAAAGAATTAAGAAAACAAACTAAGAAATCTTAAGAAAAAGAATCAAATTGAAAACATCAATACATGATAAAATTTGAATATGTAGAATTTTTCAACGTGTTTTTTTACATGAAAAAATAATAAATGTAGATTGAAAAACTTATGCACGCATCTAATAAAATAAATTATGAATCATTTTGTAAATAATTTTTTTAAAAAAGTCATGAACGATAAATAAAAATGTAATTGAAAAAAAATTTAAGAGACTAATATAGATCAAAATATTTAATATTGCAATATAGGTCATTTACCTAGTTGTGTTTAATGAATTTGTTTATTAACATAAATTTATAATAGAAATCGACATATACAAAATTTATATCTATATAAAATACAAAAAAAAAACATACAGATGAATTATACTAATATTTTTTTTAAAATTAAACACACTAAATATAATTAAACAATAATAGCTATTTAAAAAAGGCTAAATAAGAAAAAAAAGCATAGAGAATGAATATTAATTAAAACATAAATTTAGAAATTATTTTACAAAAAACATAAAAAAAGGTATTAATAAAAAAATTATTTTTTTAAAAAATAATTGAAGGGAGCCAGGTGTTGTTGGGCCTAGCAAGCGAGGCCTAATGCCTAACCCACCCATAAAAAGCCCGCACGCGGGCCTTTCATTTTTTTTTGTTAATGGGCTCGTCCGCTCCAATGTTTTGACTAAAAATAGACGATGCATAGTCTGTAATTCACCATATTTTAGCCATTGGTGTGGTTGAAAAAACATGGGTTTTTTTTTTACCCAAAAACACATTTTTAACCCATTTTTGATCCAAAACACCTAGGAAACATACTAGAAACTTTGTCAAACCAATTAATGACCTCTAAAAACACAAGATATTTTAAAACCCAAAATCAACCCGAAACTAAAATTCTTAAAGAGCTCAGATCTCTTTTTTTAGATGTTTTCAAGGTAAAAAAACACATAATCTTAACTCCTTTCATCATATGAAATAATTTGACATAACAATTGACTATTTTAATAGCCAAAATCATCATTAACGACAACTTTCTCTCTCGAAGCCGGAATTTAACGACTCCATCTTTCTTCTCCACCAAAAAAGGACTAAAAAAGAGAAAAATAAAGTTTGGTAACAAAATGTAATTTTTAAAATTTATAGGGACCGATTACTAATTAGTTTAAAAAGATAAGAGATTAAAATGAACTTTGCAAATAAATTGCAAAGCTAACACTTATTTTAGTTGTGTTTCTTACTTCAGTTTTTTATCTTTTAATTTAATCCCTCACAAAAAAAAAAGAAGCAATTAAGCTCTAATATGGATTCAAAGGAGTTGTGAAAAAAATTGAATATCAAATTGGGAATTTTCAAAAAATTCATTATTGAAACTCATAATGAAACATGAGAGGCTTAACGGTGAATTCGATAACGGCAATAAAACCGCTTGCTATTTTAGTTTATACTGTAGTAAGAGGCACGCAGGTAAAGATGAGGTCTCACATTCTCGAACGGGAAACCCATGCTGAAATTGGGCTTTGGGTTAGATAGAGGAGGGAGAAGGGCTATTTGGGTTTTTCTGGGCAGTGGTTTCTTTTGTTCTGGTCGACATTGATTGAGTTGAGTGGTGTGGCTAAGTTTGTATGGATGTGGCAGTGGGTTCATGTCTATGAGAACTTAAGTAGGGAGGCTGCTTCTCTGAGAATCCAAAGAGATTTACGCATGTATCTTGCTAAGAAAGCATATAAAGATTTGTATTATTCTACTATTTTGATTGAAACAGGCATGAGTGGGATGGCTACGCTTCAGAGGGCATACAAGAGTGGCAATTATGATCCAGGTAAGATATTCTTGAGAAATCATGAAAATTACAAAAATCCCAATTGAAGCCCTATTTGAGGAACTTGCAATCCATGTATGCCGCTTCTCTTTTTATCATTTTTGTTCACAATACTAGTTCACTGGGACCTTTTTTGTATTGTTTGGAGTATTTTGATGGTGCTTTTTTATGTGTTTTTTTTTAATAAAAAATTGCAGAGACTTTGAAGGGAACACGTTGATTGGTCAAATCCTAGGAGAGATTGGCAATTGGGCTTCTTTATACCATCTGTAATATTCTTTCGTCTTCTGTTTGTTTGATAAAATTTGATTTTTTACTGGTTTTTGAGTTTTTACTATACTGTTGCTGATATGTGGTTTGCAATGTGGAATCTAGGGATCTTTCTGATAACTTGCTTTGTGGAGACATTCCCTTCTCTCTATCTAAGTTGAAGCAACTTGATGCCTTGTGAGTGACTGTTTTTTTAGTTTCATTCACTGTGCTTCAATGGGATTTTTGTGATTTTTATGGCTGCTCGGGATGAGTTACGAATGTTTTTCTTGTTTTTCCATTGGATTATGGCATGGTTTGGGCAACATCTGAGGATGGAAGCCGTATGTTCTTCTCTTTTGTTCCATCAGATCCTGAGCTATTATGAAAAGACCATTGCATGGTTTTCCATCAGATCTTGGGCTACTATGAAAATTCCAGAAAGAGATTTGTGTTCATGGAATGTTTGATAAAATGTATGAGAGACAACTTTTCATGGACTGCAATGATTTCTTAGAGAGACAACTCCTTATGAGGCTTTGGAGTTTTTTAGAAAGATGACGAGACGTGAGAATTCCGATCATTCCAATGTTGGTGTATTTGTTTACGTGGCTGCGCTGTTATTTAAAAAAAAAATTATTTATTTTTTTATTTTAAATTATTATTTTTAAGGTATTTTTAGATTGTTTTGTTTAATTTTAAAAATATATTTTTAAAAATATTATTTTATTACATTTTAAAATTTTAAAAATAATAGCTACAGTAACCCAAGAGAGAATCTAAAGGAATGGATAAGTTTCAGGGCATTATAGATGGAATTGATTATAATTATGAATTATGGATGATAATTTTTATTTTTGAAGGCGTTTCAGTTATTAAAATAAATATAATTTTTTTCCCGTGGTTACTTAACATGTAAATCATAGAATATAAAGTATAATTTTTCAGAAAAGAAAGAAAGAAAGAAAGAAATACTTGGGTGAAATTCCATGGGTTATCTCATCAAATATTATTCATGTAATCTCCACGCATCAATATTGGACCGCCAAATGATTTGAATGTTGCTACAATGTAAGAGGGAACCAACCCCAAGACATATTTGTTTGAAAGTGATTGATTTAGACCCACAAACTTTCTCCTTCCATCCGATATGATAGTATATTCCTTTGCAGAAATTCCAAGGCTTGCGTTGCATTGCGTTGCGTTGCGTTGGATTCTCAAACAAGGCAGGCAGGCAGGCAGATTCCTGCTTAGAAAACGAGAGTTGGTTCAAACTTGATTTCCCATCCGTGGCCGATTCAGCGGTGATGCTATTCTGTCATTTGCTGCTCCTCTTTTGCTTTTAAGTAACCTGAAACTCTGCAGCTCTCTCCCTCCCCGCACAAATCGACAAGCTCAAATGAGGCCACAGCCTCTCTCTAGGTTGGTGGTTTGGTGCACCAATATATGTGGGCTGATCTACTTGTTTTGACTTGTTGTTTTGCTAGAAAAGTCGATGAAGAGTTCAAAGCTCTGCATATTCTTCCAAGCTGTGGGAACACAAGAAAATCTTGTCTTAACATGTAGAAAAGATTACCAACCCACAAAGAAACATTTGATAGCGATCACTTAATTATATAGACAATTGATGATGGGAAATTTGATTTCTCATGAAAATCTTGCTACTTTTCCTAATTCTTTTTGTGTTGATAAAAAAAACCAAGTCGGACTAAGGAAGGAGCACGGACATGAGGCTAGCAGTGATCTAAGAAATGTCATTATGCCTCCTCCTCCAACGATGACGCCACAGAAATGTAATGAGATAATCTTTTAGCAGTGACCAGTCTCTGTTAGTTCTCTGTCCTTTTATCTGACCTTTTCCTTCCTACAGTGAAATTTTTGTTAACAAGGAGACTTATCTCATTCATTTGGAGGTTAACGTGCTGATTCCAAGAGGTTTATATTTTCTTGTGATGTTGATGTCGACGCATCCCGCCGTGTTACGCTAGTACTGACCGTGACAATCGATATATCTTAGTCTCTCATCAACTTTGGTAATATTGAATCAAAACTATCAATATTTATTGCAATTTATTTCTATATTTCAGTAACTAATTTGAGATTTCCTCCAGAGCATTCATGTCTGTCCAGGCGGCACACGAGCTAGTTACTGTGCGCTCCTAATGTGCGCTCCTTCATATTCCACAGCAGACTCAAAGCACAGATTTTCTTGTGTTGATATTTTCTTGTTGATCAGGCTGCTTGCTTTGCGACTAGTGTCATTTCCAATTTCATTCTGTTTTTGTCAACAAAATCTACTTCGAGGTCAAACATGGGACTTGCTGTTGGTGGATCCATGTCTTATCCTCCCCACCATTTTTCAAGGCGTGGGGACACACAGCCATCTAATGTCTCACGAATTCTTAATAGCGGGTGAGTAAGAGATTTTACCTACCCACTGAGATGGATGTTCAAACAAAATAATTCAATTAATATACATGGCACTTCCATAAACTCTGAAGAATGTCTCTATCATTCTATCAAATATCACCTAATTTAAGGCCCTGTTTGGTAAACTGGTTTTTAAGATTTCTCTGGGCCTTTCCCAGAAGGAGAGAATAAAAGCATTTTTTTTTATCATAGCATAAAAATAGTACGATGCTCGCTGGAAAAAAGGAAAAGAAGAAGAAGAAGAAGCATTTTTAACGATACCCAGTACACCTTTTACAGTCATAATTATAAAAGTCACAAGTAGCAACAATTTTGGCGATGCCAAAGCTACAGTTTTAAGCTAGTAAACTACCGTTATACCAAACAAGCCTTCGATGACTATATGTCAGTAATACCAAAAACTTGTGTATTGAAAGAGAAGTCACTAGTTTCACATACTTATAATTTCTACAAACTACTGCTGCTGTTTTCAAAGACCTAAATTAACCTACTTATAGGTTCACATGACATTTTTTTTCCCTTTGTTTTCATAAAGAAGGCCACAAATGAAAAATTTCAACTGTCCCTGGATGGACTTCCGCTGGCTTGAGTGGGATGTCATGCTGAAAATTCTCAGGGACTACTGTACTCTCCGCAGCATTCTTCGATAAATTCTGGTTTTCATCTTTGGTTGCATCGAGACCAAGCTCATTCTCCAAGTAACGGAGCCACTTCTTATTTTCAACTTCTCCCATATTATATGCATCTCCAAATCTTGAGCTCTGGCCAGCTTCAACATTTTGCAGCTGAATTCCACTGGACTGGAAGGAACTTAAGCTGTCCAACATGTTCCAAAAATCGTAATCTGACTCGAATGGGATTTCGGCCACGATTTCTTCTGGTTTGTTTACCTCCTCTAGTGAATTGCGAACATTATAACATCCTCTAAAGTTAAAAAACGAACCCGTTTTTTCACCATCTGGCTCGGAAACATCAGCTTGACTATAGTTGGTGATGCTGGAATTGTTACTAGAAAAAGAGGAACTTGATAATTCGTTTGGTTTCATGGCTGGTTTAAACTGATTATTAGACACTCCCCTTGGTGACGAGTCCTCTTCGTTCTCTAGGATGCGAGGCTTCTTCGTTGAGAACCCTTGATTTTTTTGTTCATCAAGTTCCATTTCCAAAGCTCTTTTTCCACTTGACATGATCGTACTAGATGAAGAGGAGGACGAGGAAGTTGAGGAGGATCCCTTTGACTGATCATCTCCTTCAGAATGTTCACCATCATCTTTGCATGCCAGTTTTTTCTTTAAGTGAGTATTCCACACATTCTTAATCTCATTGTCTGTTCTTCCAGGCAAATGAGATGCAATCTGTGACCACCTGCAAGATTATAATTTGTTATTACAAATACAATACTAATTAAGATATTAAACGTAAAACGCCCGTCAAGATTTATTTAGTGTTATGTGGAGAAGGAGTTTACTTGTTTCCCAAAGTTTGATGTAGCTTAATTATGGTGTCTTCTTCCACTTCGCTGAAGTTACCACGCTTAACGTCAGGTCTCAGGTAATTAATCCATCTCAATCGACAACTTTTTCCGCACCGCAGCAACCCTACAAAACGGCATGCAAGATTTTTTTTACTTAAAAAAGAAATATGGAGTACAAAATTATTCAATGCTATAATTCTTGGCTTCACAACGACATCATCGATTTCTCCCTTGTTTAACCACCTTGAGGTTGAAATCTTCCCTCCCTTCTAGTCCTCTACTTTTTTGTACGTGTTTACATGGTAAAAGGAAACAAAGTCCAAGCTGCGTGTTAGATTGGGCATTTAGGCTCTACGTACCTTTAGCTACTTATTCAACTTTTGCAACTCTTTCAACGAGGTGAGCATTTGTTTCCGATTTCCTTTAGGCTGAATTGGATTAATTAACAAGATTATCTTATTATAATATTTTTTAAACAAGATTATCTTGCATCTTCGTCAACAAAATGGGAAATCTTAGCAACCTATAGTATATTGATGTGACCATCAATTGCTGCCTGGCCTTGAATCTAAATTGGGAATATCCCAACTAGGCAAGATATGAAATATAAAGATTTTGCTAACGCAGACACCACCATTGCTACAAAAACAAATAAATCTCACTACAAACAAATGAGTCTGGTTTTAGACATAGATATATAGAGGTAAAAGTAGCGGAGAATTATAACTGATAAATATTTGTTTCTATACATAATTTCATTATGGATTTATTCCCCTCCAATCGAAATATATATCAGTGCCAAATCTTCCATGTTTTACTAAAATATCTACACAAAAGTGCTTTGGAAAACATGGTTCGATGGCAGGCTTTTCATAAACATTTTCTTCAAGTTCTTCTTAGAAATTTCTCAAAACATGTATATAGGTGCAATCTAGAGGTGATTTTCTGAATCTAGAATGATATTAAAGATATTGGTATCGAGGTTGTAATGTTGGTGATCTTCTTCCATATAACCCCAATCCATTGGAGTTGGCAATTAATGACAGATTAAATGGTAGAAGGATTCATATTATAAAATAATAATCTCTATATATATTGTAGGCTGGCAATGAAAATGATGTTATGTATATATATGCATACTAAATGATTCCCCTTGATCATTTGATTTGAATAAGCGTTTCAAAGTTGCCTTCCTATTATTGCTTGATTACTACATTAATATAGCCATCAGTCAACAAACAATAAAACGGCAAATGCCACTCATTTCATGCCAAGCTCAAGTGGACATACATGCATCTACCTAAAAAGAAGAGGAAAATATCGAAGAGAATAGTAATAATAATAATAATAATAATAAAAGAAAGGAGTTAAGACAAGACAAAACTATTGCTTTAACTGTTGGATTGAAGTCAATAATCCTATAACTCCACTGGTATCCACCTCTCCCTTCTCTAAAAAAACTAAAAAAAAAAAAACTCCAAGCTCTTTTTATTTATGTATATATAAAAAAGAAAGAAATAAAGAAAATCACTGATGAAAAAAAAGGTAAAATAATTTATTTCACTTAAAAAAAAACCGAGGGCTAACAAGTGTTTGTGGAGAAAAATATTTGAATTCTGGATTTAGAGAAGCAATCAGTGTAAAGAAACTCTGATCCCGTTTATAAAAATAATCAGTGCAAGCTAGGAAATGTTTCTCTTTCAACTCTTTAAGGCAAGGAACAGCCAAATACTTGTTCTTGGAGAGTCCTTCCCTCTCCCCTTGCTAATGAATAATGAAAAGGGAATGTTGTTGAATGCATGAGAAATCAATTTGTTTGTTCAGCAAAAGGGAATGATCATGTAAGATAAACAATGAGAACGATATTTAAGAATGCATGATGAATATTTTCCATGATCAAGAAGAGAGAGCGAGAGGGAGAGGGAGAGGGAGAGAGGAGATTCTGACCAGCTTGTTTAGGAAGAGCCCTCCAGTTTTCATGCCCATGTTTCTGAATAAAAGCTATAAGCCTCAAGTCCTCAGCAGGACTCCATGGTCCTCTCTTCACTTGACTCTTATCACAACATGGTGCTCTCCCTTTTCCCATGATCTCTCTCTCTCTCTCTCTCTC
>Ga0325411_1002544_pt1 | contig 20703 bp, 14 predicted proteins | sample PopdelMetagenome_13_FD_206181 | JGI IMG/M metagenome (GOLD analysis project Ga0325411, IMG submission 206181) | Populus deltoides microbial communities from Bellville, Georgia, United States - Xylem-PdIQD-R4 | ecosystem: Host-associated > Plants > Phyllosphere > Stem > Wood/Secondary xylem...
CGGCAGCCGTTGCAATTATGCAGGGTGAATAGCACGTGGGAGGTTGGTCTGCTGAGTTTTTGTGGGCAAAGCAATCAATACAGAAGAAAAGAGAAGCTTTGTTGCTGTTGTTTTGCGTATAGCATGGCGTGCTCCATTTATCACGCGCGGAGGGGAAAAAATATAACAGAATGCACAATACTGGTATGGCCTCTGAGACCTCAATTCTTAAGTCCATTATTCAAGCAGTTTAAAACAGAAGGTATCATCCTAGTTTGACCATTCAAGGCAAAAAATGATTTTCTCTCTTCATGTGGCGTCTAGATCCAGACAAGCCGTAAACGTCATCGTTTCTAACCACAACAAAGATGCAGCTAAAAACTGCGTCGTTTAGGTTCCAGCAGTAAGCAGGATTCAGCATGTGGTGTTTAGATCCGGAAATGTCTTAAACGTCACCGTTTCTAACCACAACAAAGAGGTCAAGTGAAAACGGTGTCGTTTAGGTTCCAGCAGCAGGCAGGATTCAATAACAAATTAACAAAGAAACTAAATCATGTTGTGTTATTCCTGTTCATTCAGACTCATGCAACTGTGGATTATAACAGTTGCTTCAGCCTGCATATCTATTCTTTTCATTTGTGCACGCATGCTTTTTTTTTTATTTTGCTTCTGCGTTATTAATTAAATTAGTGGACCAATACACATTAAATGTATCCTATTTGCTGGCAGCCATGCTTTCTATTTGTGAGATCAACTTCTCTTTTTTTCCATTTGCTTTCTAACCAACTAGCAAAGGCGTTGCTTGCTAGGAGTTTGTATTCAAAATTGTTTCTGTTGTATTTTCTTCCCTTTTGATGGTTGTTGAATTTGTGCTTTAGATTCCCATCTTCATTTATTTGGCCACTTTATGTTGCAATTTATATTTGTTCTTTTCATGGTTTGCTCTTTTGATTCCGGTCATTCATTTATTTGTGTTTACACTGTCATTAAATGTATAACATTTAGTCAAAAAATTTCATAACTGAAAAAAAATGAAGGAGCTAATGGAGTCATTAGCATAATCCAACACTGTGTATTTCGTTAAGGCTTGCTTTCATAACTGAAAAAAATACAGCAACAAATAACATTTAGTCAATAATTTACAATTGTTTATTTATAAATGCACAAAAATCGTTAGATGTCAACCTTGAATAAGTTTCTTAGCCCAAACCCTTTTCAAAACTATTATTAAAAGAATTGTTTAGCTAATTGAGAATCAAACAAATATACCTTATTGTTTCCACATCTCCAGCCATGTACATCGATGCAAGTGGTTGATAAATAGGTATTAACATGACAAAAACAAAATCATGCATATGGCCGGGGGTATAATGACATAAAGGAGCAACTTATAACAAAGGAAAAAAAAACTGCCAAAGTTGTTATTGATAAAGAAGAAAAAAAGTAACAGGGAAAAGACGAGTGCTAATTTTGTTGAGACATGATTATAATGGAAATTGAACAATAATGTTTAATTAAAAATTAAAAATTAATATATTTAAATAAAAAATATAAATTATTATAATTAATTAAGAAAAAATATAAATTTTATATATCGATATTACAATTATCCTGTTTCCTGTTAATGCATCTTGAATCCTTAAAATTCTTATTTTATTAACTCAAGAGCTTTTTCTTACTAAAATTACCATAAGAAAAAAAAAAAAATAGAAATCAACAAAAACTATGTTTTACCAACCTTTAAAATTCATAAAAAGCCAATTATTTGTTTTTTCCTTGGTCAAAATAATACCGTGACTATAAATATGTGTTGTTTAAGTTATAGACTTGGACACAAATTTACATAAAGTCTCAATTGGGTAGCCAGCCCAAAAATGAAAGCAGAGGTTGGATGGATCTATACAGGCTTGCACTTCTTGGATTACTTCCGATTCTATAATGTGTGGGCATCTACCTTATTATGAGAGAGATAAAAAAAAATAAAGGATTTTATTATGACTTTTCTATCAAGAATTTTTTTTTAAAAAAACAAATGCCACGATCGTTTCTTTCTTTCTTTTTTACTAATTTATTATGACCGAAGATTTATTAAATATATTAAAAATTGTATTTTTAATATTTTTTTTATATGAGTACCATCCATCATTGTCAATCTAGAGCTTGAACCGATTCGGTTGAAAAAAAAATTGAGTAATTCTGTTAAAACCTAGGTTGACTCACTTTGTTTCTTCTTCTTCTTAATTGAATAAACAATTAGTCTTGCTGAGGGTCTTGGAATTTTGACAATTTAATCTACAAGGAGATAACAGTAGTAGGAGGCCTGTAGTAGTAGCAAGAGTCAGTTGTGAAACTGAATGTGAAAGAGGAAGGTAAATATGAGGTTATTAGCTGGATAGGTAGGCAGGACATCGAATGTGATCCATAACAATCCTCTCATGTCTCATCCTTTCCCTCCCTAATGACCTACACATGAACTGAACATAGGATAAGAAAAGGTTCAAATTATTGTATTCGTGTTTTTTATATTTTATTTAGATGTTGACAGAGTTTGAAGCTTTAACAATCCTAATATAATTCACCAACTAAAGATTTACCACCAAGCAACTTTGAAACCTTAGCCTTTTGGGTTGGCCATTTTAATTATTGAGCTATCACAAATGCTATTTTCTGTCAATTACTTTATACACCATTGTTTTCGCTGCTTGGTGTTCTTTTCAGTGTGTTGTGCAATTTAACTGTTGGGATTTTATGGCTAGAATCGTTTTCTTCTAATCAGTTGCTGGATTAGCATATTAGCAAATTATAATATTATGCCAGCCTAAGCAGATTAATTAACTTGATTTTTGTCACCATCAACATATAATGATAATGATGACTCAGGTAACAAATTCAATATTTTTTTCCCTTAACTAAGTCTGATGAACTTTGATTTGCTTTCTTCTCAAAAAAAGAAAACAAATTTGCTGCAAGTCTATCCAGGAAAGTCAATATTTTAGGTTTTGTTAAAAAAAATCTTTATTGGCCACACAAGTTTCATTTCAATTGATGTTTAGCTCCATATATTTCCTCTTATAAAAAATAATTTAGAAGTCAATGAGCATTTTAGGCCAACTTTTTTAAGTTGGTAGATTAATTAGCTTGGTATTTGCTACCATAAGCCTGTAACTAACAAATTCATTTTTTTTTTGTTTCTTTTTAAAATAAGTCTGATAAGCTTTGGTTTGTTTTCTTTTGAACAAAAAATAAAATTCGTTGCAAGTTCACCCAAATAAATAGATATTCTAAGTTTTATTAAAAAATACTTCATTAGCGAAACAAGTGCTATTTGAATTGCGGTTTGGTGGTTGAAAAGCAAAATGAAGAGAAGGATTGTTGCATTTGAAACTTGGAATTTAAGAAACAAGAATGAAAGTTGGTGGCTGCTTTTCTCTGCACATCCTTAACTAAGATGGGGGTCTCAGAGTTTTAAATGCTTTTTTTTAGGGTGAATATTGTTACCATTATTACATGTTGTTGAGCTCAGACTGATAATGATTGTACGTGTGTTTAATTCCCTTTAACAAGAAAAAAAATCTTTTAATGGTTTGTTGAATTGCTAGCGCTGAGGATTTTTTTTTAATAAAGGGTTATTATCATTCTTAGGTTGTGTGTTTGTTTGGGCTACATATTAAGAGGTTAAAAAGAAACAAGTGATCGCTTTTAATTGGATTATAAAAATAAAATGTCAGGTTTATATTGTTGATCACTATAGGTAGAGGTGCTAATTGCTTTTTTCATGCTTTTATCATATCAATATAGAAATTATATTCTTTTAATCACATCTAGAAAATTTATGTTGTGATTGTTTTAAGTTTTTGTACATTAAACTTGCCTTTATTAGTTAGATTTTTCAAAAACTTTTTCTTTGTATTTTTAGGATTTATTGTTCTTCAGCTTTATTATGATGTTTGTATATATACATTGGTTGCTATGTAATGTTCAGAAAGCATATATTGACATATTTTTTTCTTATTTAATTTTTTGGTTGTATTTTTTTACTATAAGTGTTGATGTGCTGGTATTTGTTCGTAATATATTCATATTATTGAGCTATTTTATTGTTGTCTAACTTTTTTAAAAGTTGCTTTAAGAAATAAAATAAACATTCTAGGTAGAGAAACAAATTAATTTTTTTTTTATCATCTACGTTGCTCATTTGTTTTGTTTGGAATTTGATCTTTGTTTTTTGTTTCTTTGGTCAATTGTCAAAGGACTATGCAAGATGATTTTTCCCTGTCGAGATAGCGTTCATCAAGATAATATATCACATTCTTACAATGTTTTTTAGACAATAACAAAAATATAAAAAATAAATATTTGATACGCTGGATTTTGTTGATGCATTATTGTGCTGTAACTATCTTTCTCACGAGGTTTCATTAAAATGCAAATCCAATGTTTAAGGACCAATGAGCTTGGTCATGAAACCGAGATAATCGTAAAAAAAAATAAAATTTTTTTTTTTACTAGAGTTCAAATGTCAAAACTAATAACCTTTATCTTATGGCCAAGATATCTCCACCAATAAAACTCTTAACATGTAAAGAAAAAGGAACAAAAAAGACAAGAAGGCTCAGAATATGATTCCATTGTCCTATAATTTCTATGTCCCTATAAATCATATTTATGCATATTTTAAGCATACTGGATTTGCCTGAAACACAATCCTCAAAAGTAGAAATCTCTTGCAAGTTACTAAGCAATCATCAGTGGAATCAAGTTTCACTAAAAGATAAACTAACATGTGTAACTGCAAACAAAAATCTTTGTGATATGGCTCAATCGAAATAATAAAATTCGAATCCTCTTTCATCCTTAAGTTACTGCACACATTCAATTCCAAGACTATATTTACAATAAAAAATAGAGTGAGGAGGCAGTGGACTACCATGTAAGCTCCTTGAATATTTATAGGCAACACGTGTTGTTGATACTGCTCCAATTACACTTTCTATAAGTCCAAAGTTTACTGTTTCCCTAGCAGTCCTCAGTTGAAAAAGAAAATGACTTTATTCAAGCTTTTCCATAAATAAAGATCAAGTAGTAAACATGTTACAAAACAGAAACCATCAAAACATATGAAATGAACCAAGTGTTGATTGCTGGAATTAGAAAAAAAAACAAACAAAATCAAGTCAATTCAGGTCTATGTTTTGAACACTATTCTCAAATCATTAGATCAAGATGATATAATGCAAAGTAAAAATAAATTAATCATGAAATTTAATTTTAAATCAAGCAAATATAAATGATGCAATTAGAAAAAAAAATTATTAAGAAAAAGAAAAAAAAGTCAATTAAGTTAACCCGCCGGATATATAATCTATGTTATAAAAGTATGATAACTAAATAAAAAGTAAATCCAATATTAAAAAATTAAATAAAAAACAAAATTTTTCTTATTAATATAAAACCCTTACATTTATGCAACTTCAATTATTGATTTTATACCTATCATGTCAGTGTTTCTGCTCTAAGTCTTAACTCAATTTTATTATCGCTTTTTCTTTGCACCATTTCTTTATCTAATTTCATGTTAAGCTTTTTCCAATGTTTTGTTTTTTTAACTAGATTTTATACATACGTAACTACCCGACGACAACGCTTGCAATCATCATATGCAATTAATAATGAGTAAGATTCTCCATATATTTCATCGCAACAAGAAAATGAAACTTATATTTGCTCAGTTGGTATGTTAACACGATCATCAAGGCTAGCTACAAATCTTGATCTTGGGCCTTCCAATGCTCAGCTCTCACATTTTTATCAAGGAGAGAGCTCATGTTCTCAACCTTCACTGCATTCTCAAAACTGGCAAGATCATGATTGTTTAGCTTCTACAAACAATCAATCTTGCTCATTACAATCATCAACTGTATCATACGCTGATAGTCTTGGTGCTTCTGGTTCAACCTGTGTTGATCATGAACTTACAGTTTCTGCAATTGAGCAACTAATGATTAGGCAAGCTTCATATAAAAAAAAAGAAAAAGTTTGTTTTTTAATTTTTTTTCTTTTGTTTTTTTTTTATTCTAAGACTTTTAGTTATCCATTGACATCTTCTTTGACTCATTTTTTATTTCTTAGGAAGAATAAATGAGTACATTGACTTTAGTGACAAAACATTCAAATGCTCTCATTGCAAGGCTTTTTTCTGGCTTGATGAGAAGCTTGCACGCTCAACCAAAACCAGTCCACAATTCTCACTCTGTTGTCTTGGTGGAAAAATTAGGCTTCCACGACCATTATCGACGCCTCATGTTCTTGATGAACTTCTGGACCCTGCATTTGGTGAAGCTTCTAAGAAATTCCGCACAAATATTCGAGCCTATAACTCTATGTTTGCTTTTACATCCATAGAGGCTAATATAGATCACTCAGTCAATTATCGACCTCGGCCTAATGTTTTTAAGATAAATGGTCATTGTCATCATTTAATGGGTTCTCTTTTGCCTTCTGATAGAGAGACTCCAAAGTTTGCTCAACTTTATATTTATGACACTACAAATGAAGTTGCAAATCGACTAGCACTGTTTCCACATGGGAGCTCTGCTTCAACTTTAGATGAATCTGTTGTCAAGGATCTTATTGACATGCTTAATTCCACTAACTGTTTAGTTGGCTTATTTCGTCATGCTTCGCAAAGGCTGTCAATGTCTAACAATCCTGGATATAAACTACGGTTGCTTGGTCAAAGAACTCATGACTCAAGACAGTATAATGACCCATCTTCAGATGATATTGGTGGCTTGATTGTTGGAGATATTGGTGATTATCGTTCAGAATGAGATATTGTTATTGAAATTTCATTAGGGACTTTACAAATAATCTCTAAATTGCATCCAAAATTTATGTTATTGCAATATCATCTTCTTTTTCCATTTGGTGAAGATGGTTATCGAACTAATATTAGTTTTGCCAACCATGATAATCAAGTTCCTAGAAGGCATCAAAATATACCAATGAGAGCTTTTTATGCGTATCTTGTTCATGAGAGGAAATATGGTGAAGACACTGTTACAAAAGACGGTCATCTTTACCAATAATTTTTAGTTGATGCATTTACCAATGTTGAGGAAGACAGGCTTGATTACATTAGAATGAACCAAAATGATCTTTGGACTGAGCTCTATCAAGGCATTAATGAAGTTGTTCTTAGAGGGGATAGATATTCAAAGGTCATAAATATAAAAAATTATTATCCCCTCTTTTTTAACTGGTAGCCCGCGATACATGATAAATAATTACCAAGATGCCATGGTCATTTGTAGGGCATATGGAAATCCAGATCTTTTCATCACATTCACATGCCATACAAGCTGGCCTGAAATCCAAAAAGAGCTTAAAAAAGGCAGACTTTATAAACATGAAGACAAGCCTGATATAATCACACGTGTTTTTATAGAAAAGGTTCTTGATATGTTGAAGTTCGTCAAATCTGGTGTCCTTTTTGGCAAGACAATTGCTAGTAATTAGGCCTTACCCATTTCTTTTCTTTCTCATCATGTATATCTTTATTTATTTATTCTTATTTGATTTCACTTTGCAACTCGATAGATGTATGCGCAATTGAGTTTCAAAAGAGAGGGCTTCCACATACACATATTTTGGCTTGGCTTGCCTCTAAATTTAAATGTCGAACTGCTGATGATGTTGATTTGATTGTTTCTGCTGAAATACCAGGCAAGAATATTGATCCTTTATGTCATGAAATAGTCTCTAAGTTCATGATAAATGGTCCATGCGGCGTTGCAAAGTCGAACGCATAATGCATGCTAGAATGTAGATGTGCAAAGTCATTTCCAAAAAATTTCAAAAACTCAACTGTTTTTGGTGAGAATGGATTTGTTTATTATAAGCGACGTGAGTGCCGCAATAATTTTGTTCACAAGGATGGAATTATGCTTTGCAATGACTATGTTGTTCCATACAATAAAGAACTTTTAATGTGGTATAATGCACATATAAATGTTGAGATATACTGTCAATCAATGCTCATTAAATATCTATTTAAATATGTCAACAAAGGGCCTGATAGATGTCGTATGATGCTCCAAAATGAAACAAATGATGAGATACAAGCATATCTTAATTGTCATTTATCTGCCCCTATAAAGTTGTTTGACGTCTTTTCCAATTTCCAATCCATTCAAGAAACCCTTCAGTTGAAAGACTTCAGGTTCATTTGCCTTTCAATAAAATGTTGTCTTTTCAGGTAGCGAGTCTCTCCATTTTGTTCTTAGAAGGCAGGGTATTAATAAAACAATGCTTACTGAATGGTTCGAATGCAACAAGAAAGATTCTAATGCACGAGAACTTTGCTATTCAGAATTTCCAAGCAAGTATGTATGGGATGCTAGACAAAAAGAATGGATTACAAGATCAAAGGGGTTTAGCCTTGGGCGTTTAACATATATACATCCTGCTGCCGCAAACTTTATTTTTTACAATTGCTTTTAAACCATATTAAAGGGCCAACATGATTTGTTGATTTAAGAAAAGTTGATGGGATTGTTTATCCAACATTTCAACTTGCTTGCAAAACATATGAGCTTTTAGGTGATGATAAAGAATGGTCTGAGGCTTTTTGTGAAGCCATCACAATTGCAACGTCTCCACAACTTAGACAACTTTTTGTCAGCATTGTTTTATTTTGTGAAATTGTTGATCCTTTGGTTTTATTTAATTAGTTTTGGCATTCAATGCACGATGACATCCTTTATAGGTTGAGAACATCTTTTAAAATGCCAAATTTGATTTTATCTAATGATCAACTTAAAAATTATGTGTTATACGAGCTTGAACAACTTTTCAATGATGCTGCTACAACACTTCAAGATCATAAATTGCCAATGCCCAATGGCCAATTGTTAATTGAAATTAGGAACAAGCTTCTAAGAGAAAAACTTAATTATGATCTTGCTGATCTTAAGAGTCAACATTCATTAAATCTATCCCTTCTCAACAATGGACAGAAAATAATATATGATTCAGTTGTTGCAGCTGTCCTTTAAAAGAAACAAAGTTAAACTTTGTTCATGGTCATGGAGGAATTGGTAAAACTTTTTTATGGCATACAATCATCAATCGCATCAGATCTAAGGGGTTAGTTGTCCTTAATGTGGCCTCATCCGATATTGCATCTCTTTTATTGCTAGGTGGTCGTATAGCCCATTCAAGATTCAAAATCCCACTTACCGTTGATGAATTATCAACATGTGCCATCAAGAAAAATACTCATCTCTCTAGCCTTCTTAAAATAACTTCTCTTATAGTTTGGGATGAAGCGCCAATGAATAACAGGTTTTGTTTTGAAGCCCTTGACCGTTCAATGTGTGATGTCCTCTCAGGGTGTGATAGTTGTAGTCAAGATCTTCCATTTGACGGTAAAACAGTTTTGTTTGGCGGTGATTTTCACCAAATATTAACAGTTATTCCTAGTGGAATAAAAGAAGAGATAATTAATGCTTCTCTAAGCAGCTCAACTTTAAGGCCTAAATTTACTGTATTAACTCTTACATAAAACATGCGCCTCTCTACTCATGGTCTGGCCGCTAAAGAAAGAACTGAAATCAATGAATTTGCTAGGTGGATTTTAAGCATTGGTAATGGTGATATCTCTGATTTACCTTTCTTTAGTGAGTTAGATAATTATTTTATTAGTATTCCCTCGGATCTACTCCTTCATACTTCATGTGATCCAATTCCAGCCATTGTCTCAGCAATTTATCCATCTATTTCTGAGCCTCAAATGGACCCCTGCTATTTTAGAGAAAGAGTCATTGTAACACTGAAAAACACAACAGTTGCTGAAATTAATGATTTTGTGCTTGCTATGACACCCGGCGACAAACATATCTATCTTAGCACAGATTCTATTTCAACATCATCAAGAGAGACTGACATTTCCAATTCATTATATTCAATAGAATATATCAACCAACTTGAATTCAATGGTATGCCATCTCATACACTTACTTTAAAAATCAGGACACCAGTTGTGTTGTTTAGAAATATCAACCCATCTATTGGTTTGTGTAATGGGACAAGACTTATAGTGACACAGCTTTCAACAAGAGTCATTGAAGCACGGATAATAACTGGGTCTAATATTGGTAATAGAGTTTTTATACCAAGAATTATCTTTCTAATAAATGAAGGAAGGTGTCCGTTTATGATAAAAAGATGTCAATTTCCTTTAAGACTGTGTCAAGCAAAGACAATAAATAAAGGTCAAGGCCAATCATTGAAAACTGTTAGAGTCTTTCTTAAAAAACAAGTCTTCACTCATGGCCAACTATATGTCGCTCTCTCAAGAGTCACTTCAAGAAAGGGTTTAAAAATTATCTAATGCAATAATCAAGGGGAACCTTCTCATTATGCAAAAAATATTATCTATAAAAACATTATAAGCGCTCTTCCTAGAGGTTGTTTTTAAACCCTTTTTTTCTAACGCTTTAAAACAAATCAATTAATCACTTATTATTTGTTCATCGCTCTTTTATAGATGATTAGATTTCAACTTTGCCTTCAGAAGTGTTCCTTTTCCCCCCTTTGTTTGCTCGCCTGTTAATTAGCCTCATTAATATATTTGTAAGACGTTACTTCGCTTTTTTACATTGTATTTGTAGCGTTTTATAGTTATTGGTATATTGTAAATTAAATTCCTTTCAAATTTAAAATCATCAGTTCTTATTTTATTTATTTTTTTCCTCTCAGGATCATGGCGTTGTCTATCCAAAACATAAAAAAATACACCTTTTACACATCCCTTCATGCTAGAGTTTGCCGTGTTTGGATTCCTAAGCTCAATGGTCAGACAAGTAGTTTTAATTGCCTATTTGCTAATAACATGGTAAGCTCATCTTTTGCACTTTGGTTTTTATAGCTATTTTTCAATATATTTTACTGTTTTGAAAACCTTTCGACCGAGTATCATTTATAGATTCACAAAAACATAGAATTGCTATTTTTTATTCTATATTTTTTTTTTAAATCTGTAATTTTACATTATATTAATGTATGATTCTATATTGAATCCTTTTTAAATTTTACATTCTTAATACATGATTTAATTCTTTTTAAACCTATCTTTACTATTATTGAACAACGTTGGTCAACCCTGTCTTTACACTAAACACAACCTGAAAACCTTAATTAATTAGTCTAATAAGTTGTTGGATAATCATCATCTAAAGTCTAAACGGTTTTGTGATTTGAGCTTCATTTTTGGTAATTGGATTACATTTAGGTTACAGTAATGTGCACTATGCAAATCTATTCATGAGAATCTAATTTCTTAAAAAAAAATTTCATTGCATAATAGAATGATTGTAATACATTTCCGATCTGTGTACTTTTTTATATCTAAAATAATATTATACCAACTACTATTGCAAAACACATTAGAGTAGTTTTTTTTATTACAAAAGGTTGTCCACAAGATTCCATGTACTAAATAAAAAATAATAGACTTCCTTATCTTTACCCATTAATTTTTACAAACTTTAATCTCAAATTGAACACTATTTTTACAATTGAATAATAAAAAAAAAAACTTAAGTGTTATCCATTTGGTATCATCAAATGTTTCTTTTATTTTTTCAACTAAATAACCTTTTAATATTTTTACAAAACAAAGCTTCTGATACGCCTATGTTTTATTTTTACCCTTTGTAACAAACATTACAGTGGTGTAGTTTTAAAAAATAACATGACGCGCAGACCATGGTTGAATGAATTATTTGTAAAATGTATTCATTTTATTTTATTAATTAAAAAGATGACAGCAATGTGTGATACAACTACAGCAAGAATTGACTTCAATTTCTAATTATAATTTAATTATCATTATCATTATAATATATTTTATATTTTATAATATAATAATTTATATGATTAAAAATTGTCAAATAATTTTTATTTTATATGACTAATGAATCATTGTTAGCTTTATACTTTGTTTTTTATGCTCAATTTTAATGCTATCTCATTTATAATAGTTTTCATCATGATTCCATAGGGTAACACAATACAGGGCTCAACTAAAAGCAAGGATATACAGTTGTTTGCTACTTCTATTATTGAAGGTGATTACTACCAAATCAGCAGATTCTATACATTTGAAAATAGATATACCAACTCCGTTGTTGCCCACGAAGCCATTATTGATCTTAAGTCTGACACAGGAGTTGCAAGACTTAATCCACTGACACCTCAAGTACCACACCATTACTTCCATTGACACCTCAAGTACCACGCCATTACTTTAACTTCATCGACTTTGCACATTTGTTAACTAAAGGAAAAGGATCAAGAACACTTACTGGTATGAACATCAACAAAAAAATTTCATGATGCATTTTAATTACCTTATTAGATTTGTTTTTTAAATTGCTAATATGTTTTAAATTTTTAATCATAAGATGTACTCCGTCAATTGAAAGTTATTCAGCCACTCGAGCAAGTGTTGGTTCAAGGTCAAGACATAACAGACAAGAAAGAGTTTATCATTGAAAATATCATGTTTAGCTTATTCTATCTGCTATAACAACTTTAATTTTTATCTTTTTATCTTTTGTGCAGGGGCGATGAAGTTAGGATAACTCTATAGGGTGACGTTGCTGAAAGCTTTGATGATTCTGTTTTGCATGAACACACAAATCCAATTATCGTTGTTTTTGCTGGCTTTCGAGTCACTGAGTTTAAAGGTTTGTATGAAAATATTGCCCTTCAAATTTTCACAATTCTTATTTGCACGTTCCATCTATTTGCACCTTGCATCATTTAACTTATTTTCAAATAATTTAAATCAATTTGCTTTCTTTTACTCCCAGGAAAACCAAACCTTGCTAGCACTGTTGCCTCCTTATGATATTTCAACCTAGAAATTCCTGAGATTCTTCCATATAAGCATTAGTAAGCTAGCTCCTTTTCTTTTCTTTTAATCTCGGTTATTTTCTTCAATTATTATTTTTTCCTTTTGACATAAAACTACTTCTATTCTCAGCTATAATCAGCTGTCGGTTGAGGTCTTTTAACTCCCTACTTCCATGAATGCCGTCAGATCCATCTAACAACAAATAAATGAAAACAAGAAGACTATCAAAGAAATTCTTTGTATGGATCCATATGAACACAAAGTATGTCAACAATATTCTCATTCTTTTACTTTGATCTTTATAAATACACATCAAACTATATTTTTTTCTCAATAATGTGTAGAGCGAAAGATTTACATGCAAAGCTTCCATAGTTGACTATGATCTTTATAGAGGATGGTGGTATCAAAGCTGCCCTTTATGCACAAAATCATTGTCTGACAAAGGCACAATTTTTAGATGCATTGAACACAATGAAGTAACGTCAATTCCATGGTTAAGAGCTCTTTTCTATTGCTTTTCATGTCTCAAACTAAATTATAAATTTTCTTTGCATCTTTTTAACAATATCTTACATTTATTTATCTCACTTCTAAACATTTTATCAGGTTTAAAGTTGATTGTATTGTGATTGATGGCAATTATGTTGCAACATTTCTAATGGTTGGAAAGACTACTGAAACTTCTTTGGCTCCTGTGCCCATTGCTATCTCTATGACAAAGGGTTTATTGATGGCATCCCACCTCCCATGATTGAAAAATTAAACAAGGACAAGATTTTTCAGCTGAGATTTAGAGCTTTTCGCTCAGTTGTTAACTGTTGTGACATCATTGTTATCAATGTTTTTGACGACATTGTAACTGCTAAGGCTCCCCCCTTGCCTGATGAACCAGAACTGCATATTGTTGATGTTCCTCTTAATAATCAAGCAGTTTCATCATCCTCTAAAGCTGCCTCTCCATTAGACCCAACAACACCAACACCTATTCCACCATCTAAAACTAATGCTAATTTCTCACAACAGCCACAAGTGTCTCCAAAGCAACCATATATGGTTGGTCATTTTCCATCACAGGCCAAAAGACAGTTGTTGTTTGAAGATGAAACGTCTATTCAAAGGTGACAAGCTGCTTCTTTCTCTCATTTAAAACTTGTTGCCTTTCAATTTCAACAATTTTCATTGTTTCTTTTGGTTTTATGAGTAGCAGATACAAAACTTATTAATTTATTTTCGATCAACAGCTCTGTTATAGCTGTTGTGTCTAATTCTTAAGGTGGATTTGCACCACTTGACCGTGATACATCAGCCATCGTTGAGGCAAATGATCCACTAAACAAACGCCAATGCCCTTTTAAACAAGACCGTGATTAGGTAATTTTAACTGACTTCCCTTTTAATTTATCTCATCTTACCTGCTATCATGCTTTTCTAGAAAGACTTTCTTGGCATAAATTAAAACATTTTCATTCTTACCTTTATATATTTTTCACTATACTCTTTTGTCTACACATATTTTTACTTCATATTATTTATTTCGTTGTTCATCCATTCACCCGAATCTATAAAAGTATATTGTCAAAATCCATATTCCAGTTGTATTAATGCTTAAAGCTTAATTCAAAAAGCTAAGTTAATATGTATGCAGCCGAAACATATCATTTGTCCATAAACAATACCAAAGAGCTTCTTCAATTGGTGTCCCAAAAATTCTTGCCATATTTTTTAAAATATCATGATACCATGAGAGAGAGAATTGAAGACAACAAATAATTTATCTCAAATGCTACTCTTAACATTCACAATTCTTTGTCTGCGGTCGATACTAATGAAGCATATAACCCATTGTTACAACTCAAAACAAACAAATAGACATTTCATAATAATTTTTGTAAACATATTAAAAAAGTCCTGTCTTTTTGTCACTTTTTATTTCCTCTAAATATTCCTATTATTGTAGATAAAGATGCAGTTTATAAAAAATATTGGTGATCAGATCAACCCATAATTTTAGTCACTTAACATAAAGTGTGATAAATAGAAGTAACAACACAAAGTTGCTAGATATGTATTCAAAAAAGGATTTAATTCTTTCCAACAAAATTATTTGCAAAATGTTCACAACTTAAAAATAACAACAATAATAAATTGATAGACAACATTCATTATTCTTTCTTCACTTATACTAAATTCTATAGCTGGTGTTGCAATTACACTACAAAATTGTTTTTCCATGTTCTTTCTATCAGTTAAATCAAAGTTTATAAGACTTAGTTAAGAAAAAAAATATTGAATTTATTACCTAAGTCATTATTATCATTATATATTGACGGTGGCAAAAACCAAGTTAATTAATCTGCCAAGACTGGCCTAATATGCTATTTTGCTTATATGCTAATCCAGCAACTAATTAGAAGAAAACCATTTTAGCCATAGAATCCCAACAATTAAATTGCACAACACACTAAAAAGAACACCAAGCAGCAAAAAAAAAAAAAAAAAAACGGTGTATAGGATGATTGACCAAAAATAACATTTTAGATACCTCAATAATTAAAATAACCACCCTAAAAGCATAACGTTTCAAAGTTGTCGTTTTCATTTCAGCCAACATAGTTAAACAATAACAATTTAGGTTTGATATAATCTGTGATAGCAAATGTTTTCAGTAATTAATTATTATTAACATAAGTTAACTACAATTCTTAACCACAAAAACAATGACTATAATGAACCATGTTTTTTCATGTTTAAATTATAACAAATAACAAATAACATAACTATTCATGCCAATTAAATTATAACAAATAACATAACTATTTAATAACTCTTCACAATTGATACTACACATAAGTTTAATTATGAAAATCATATTCCCTTAGTTTCTAGCTTCTTTACTATCATTTTAAACTTTACTTTCTTCTTCTTCTTTTTTTTACAAATTAACAGCACATTATATCCACCTTCCCTTTCACTTTTTCTACTTTTTCCCTTCATTTGACCACTAATCATGCAAGTTTCTTCTTCATTTGCAGGAAATCTCCATCAATAGGGTGACATAATATTTTTGTTTATGAAACAACTTCACAGGCTGCTTTCCTATTAATTTTGCATGCCCCTACGAACTAATGCAGCAACATTTAACTCTCTTAAAAATCAATGCAACTCTTTAATGTTGTTGTGGCATCGTTTTGTTTATAATTAGTTATTACATCTTTTTCCTAATGTTTTTTAAATAAATATAATATTTTGTGTGTTGTTTTACTTTTGAAATATAATCAATGACACAATCAATCTTCTGCAACCACCTCCAATCATGTAAATCTTTGATTCACAATTATAATACCATCATATATATTATTTCTATAAGCCCGTAGCAGCACGCATACGACAACTAAATGGTGTGGGGAAACATAATGCATTCCTCTCTTTTTTTTCACTTTTTTTTTTGCATTTTTTCAAATTTTTGTCCAACTTTCCCCTTTTTTTCATTTTTTTTCTCTTTTTTTTCTTCTTTTTTTTTTCCAAAATTACTTTTTTTTCCAACTTTCCTCTTTTTTTTTGCATTTATTTTTTCATTTTCTTTTCCAAAATTATTTTTGTTGATTTTACTTTTTAAATATTAAACTGGTTAAAAATTTCACTTTGTAATTTTTTTTTTAAAATACTATGGATTGCTGTATTGTTTTCCCACATAGTTTTTCTATTTTATTTTTTTATTTTTCAAAATTATATTTATTGATTTTTTTAATATTGAACTGATTGAGAATTTAGTTTTGTAATTTGTTTCTTTAAAATATTGTTGATTGCTACAAAGCTAAATTCTCTATCAACTGTGAATTGTTGCAGTATTTTCCCATATGATGTTTTTATGATTTTTTTTAAAATTATCTTTGTCGATTTTTTTTAATATTGAGTTGGTTAAGAATTATAATTACAATAAAGCTAAATCATATAAGGAAAGCGTTGTAGTTTTTCTCACAAAACACTGTAGATTGCTATAATATTCATGTGTTTTTTTCCTTTCAAAATTATTTTTGTTGGTTTTTTTAATATTAAGTTGGTAGAAAATTTAGCTTTGTAATTTTTTTTTGCTTTTTATTAACAGAAAATCTAAATCATTTGGTGAAAGTACTATATCTTTCCTCATAAAACATTGTAGATTACTACAAATCATTTTGTTCAGTCTCTAAGTTTTTGATCACCAACACAACTTTTTTTTCCGTCATGAAATATTTGCTCCATCATACTTTTAGTTTATATTACTTATCTAACATTGGTTCATAATTATAACACTATTAAATGGATTTATTTTATAAGCCCGCGACAACTCGCGGACATGTCATCTCGTTATTATTATTTATAATAATACGTACTATTGTGGTTTGCTTTTTTCATCTTTTATTATTTTTTTCTTTTTTTCAATTATTTTTTAAATTTTATCATTTAATATTAAATTTGTTTTTTATTAAGTTATTACACTCTCATGATATGAAGTGTGGTTTTGATGAGTTAACTCGATTGATTTAATTTCTTTTTCTTTTCCTTATTTAACTTTTTTTTCAATTTTATTTTATGATATTAGGTTGATTGGAGTTTTATTGTACCTCTCCCTATTTTTCTTCATTTATCTGATTTTCCTTTCAATTAATTTTTTTATTTCATCTTTTAATATTAGATTTGTTTTTTATTAAGTCATCACATTCTTATGATATGGATCTCGGGTTATCCCAATTAACTCAGGTTTTTTTTTTTAATTTTATCATTTAATATTAGATTAATTGAGAATTATACATTGTGATTTGTTTTTTTTACTTTCTATTATGTTATTTCAACCTCATAACCCAGGAATAATGCTTGATGGGTTAACTAAGTTGGTTCAGGTTGTTTTGTGTCCTTTTTTAATTGATTTTTTTTTATCCAATTTCATCATTCAACACTAGGTCAATGGGGAATTGAGCTTCATAATCTGTTTTGATTTGCTTTCTATGGGGATATATTAATCTCACAGTCAAGGTCGTGGGTTTTAGCGTTTTAATATTGTGTACGACATGGATGATTAAAAATTAAGCTTTATAATTTCTTTTGTTTTACTCTTTATAGGGTTATTGCATTCACATGATCAAGTTACAAATTTAGCAGGTCAACATGAGTTAAATCAATTTATTTTTTATTTTTTATGAGGTTATCTCAATTTATTTATCCGAGTCATGAGTTTTGTGAATTGACTTGGGTTATTTTTATGTTATTTTTAATTGATTTCTTCTTTTGATACAATTCTTCAATATTGAGATGACTAAATATTTGTAATTTATTTTGATTTGTTTTTTATGAGGTTATCTTGGTCTTATGATAAGGATCGTGAGTTTAATAGGTTAACTCGGGCCACTTTTTTAGATCTTTTTTTAATTGATTTGTTTTTCAATTTCATCCTTTAACATCAGGTGGATTGGAAATTAGACATCATAATTTATTTTGATTTATTTTCTTTTGGGTTATCATAATCTCATAACTCAGGTCCTGAATTTGAAAAATTAACCCGGGTTAACCCAAGTCAATTTAATGTTTTGTTATCTTAATATTAAAAAAAATGTCATTTTAAAATTATTTTTAATCAAACTATATTTTTGCAAGTTGTATGGGTTGCTTTTGAACCCACAAATTCAACCGAGTCACATCAGATCAACTTTCACGCGATTTAAATTTTTTTTCTTTAAAAAAAACATTTGCAAGTTGTATGTGAGTATTTTCTTATGTTTGAAGAAAAATCTAGATCAATCCATATCTTAGTGTGAATCGATAATTTAGTGAATAATATATAACTTGTCTTTTTACATAAGATTTCATCTTGCTTTTGCCTATTTTAGTTTTCAACCTCCACTCATTTATTAACATGAAATATATGTCATGTGTATTTTTTACTGTAGGACTAGATATAATTCACTATAGATTGCTATAGTAAAATTATCCTTTTATTCTTTTGAATGAAGAATATAAAAGGCTTTATGTTGAGGATAGTTTGATCTTTTCCAAAGGTTTATTGGTCATTTAGAGATTATGCTAGGATATGTTAGCCCTTTTTAAATTTTTTATATTTAAAAATATATTTTTAGGGCTAAGATAAATTTTTTTAAAAGTTGTTAACAAACGAGCTTTAAAACAATAAAAATATTTCTTTATCCTAGGGTAAACAAAATGTAAAGTAATTGGGCAAGAGATTTGTTATTTTTCCGTACTTGGTATATAGTATAAATATGTTTGACATTAAAAAATATAAAGAAAAAAAAAACAAGGTATGCATTTTGGGATGCTTTTGTTATTTCAAATGCTTTTTTTTTTGTATTTTTCAAGGTTGCTAGGAGTGTTTTGGTATTTTTTAGTTGATTTATAAAAATTTTATATGGAAAAGTTGTTGATCCATGCTTATTATACGCCAACGAGTGGATGGTGTCCGCACTTTTTAGGCGGCAAGTGCGATGCTACCTGGTAGTCTAATTTGGCCTTTCACTATCTTTTTTTAAGTGTCATCGTGTCATCTTCCTTCTTGTGTGGCGTGTGATGGTATATGATAGTCGAATTATTACTAGTGGTCATTTCATTTCATTTCTTTTTTTTTCTTTCTCTTTTCTCTCTTTTGCCTATGAAAGTGCACGACTGTTCTCCTTGCTTTTTGTGTTTCAATTTCAATCCTTATTCTATTAATTTTTTATTTTTGTTATAATTTTTTTTAATTTAATCCTTTAATTGCAATTTCTCATATGTTATTTTCTTCATCTCAGTCCTTATTCTTTTGATTCTTAATTTCTTTCTTAGTCTTTTTGTTAAAGTTTTGTTGCCTTATAATTTCATCATTCAATCAAAGTTTATGTTGATTTATTTTATTCAATTTGACCCTCATTCTTTTGATTTGTTTTTTCTTATATAAATATTATTTTCTAATCCATTTTAATCCTCCAATTGATTTTTTTCACCCTATATTTTTTTTTCCAATTTTCACCTTTATTCTTTTAGTTATAATTATTTTTAGATCCTTTTGTGTAATTGATTTTTGTTTTCCAATTTTCATCATTTGATATTTGATTTGTTAGGGATTGAGTTTCATATGTTTTTCATTTATAGTGTCTCTGATCTTAAAAACTGGATCATAAATTTGAAAAGTTATTGTGGTTAAATATTTTTTTTTCTCATTTTCTTTTACTATCTTATCATTTTACATTAGTTTTTTTAAAATAGTTTTTTTTTATTATTTTCAGTTTCATTTTTATAAATTTATTTTAGTTTCATAATCCAGGTTATGAGTTTTGCATGTTTTTTTTAATAGATTTTTTTTTATATGTAATTTTTTAAGATAATATTCTAATTTATCTATTTTTTGTTGTTGTATACAATAGATTTTATTTTCAAAAAAAATATTTGTTTTTAAATAATATTTATGATATTTTTAGCCTTGAGTTATATATTTTTCAGAGTGTGAGTTTGTTCAATCAAGTTTATATGTGTTTTTATTTCTAATATTTTTTATTAATTAAAATAAACAAGTTCAGTAAACAACTAGTTAAATATCTTATTTTGTATAATTGAATATTTTTATTTATATTTATTTTTTAATTTTTCTTTTAATTATTATTAACAATGTTTTTGTTTATTTATATAGATAATCATCTATTTATTTAGCTACATACTTTTTATTTATACCTTAAATTGTTTATATAAAAAAATACATTAAAATAGTTTTGCGTACTTTTTTGAAGAAAAAAATATAGCATAGCAGATTGAGTACATGGAAGTACGGAAATATTGCT
>Ga0325411_1002545_pt1 | contig 20691 bp, 14 predicted proteins | sample PopdelMetagenome_13_FD_206181 | JGI IMG/M metagenome (GOLD analysis project Ga0325411, IMG submission 206181) | Populus deltoides microbial communities from Bellville, Georgia, United States - Xylem-PdIQD-R4 | ecosystem: Host-associated > Plants > Phyllosphere > Stem > Wood/Secondary xylem...
CCCTCAGTTTGTATAGTAAAAAGAGCATGATGATTCGAACCGGGTTCTTATCGAAACATTGATTCACAGTAGCACACACTTTCCTCGGTTGACCAAAGTGTCTACCAAGCATCCTCCTTCCCACAGAGAAGAAATAGCTGTCAAATAATGTTTGCTTCAAGAACACTGTTTTTTGCCCACAGTATATATATATATATATGTCTAGATCAACTTGCTCGGTAGGAACTTCATCAAATGCAAACGATTCTGTGAGCCAGTAAACTATCATCTCATGGATTTCGAGTTTGACACACACACACATATTCATTCCATAGAACGAATTAAAATGTCAGCAAATGCAACGTTTTGCTAACAAAAAGTCTACATCAAGCTTTCTTATTCATGTTCTTCTTGTCTTTTGGCTTGACGTGCAGGGCTCCACATTGAAGGGACTCACTCTTGATCATCATCATAAAGAAAAACAACTAGAAAGTGATGGGAAATTCTATCTCGAACGAATTGATACCCCTTTTTTATAGAAATTTTTGCTACTCGTGTCTAAGTTTATATATAAATGTGTCCCTCTCTCCTAGTTCAAACTTTCTTGTCATTTTGTTATTGGCCCTTGAAAGCAAGATATATTTGCTTGCCATGCCAAAAATGTACTTACTTAGCTCTTCCAGTCTCACAGCAGCTAGCACCATTAATTTGCGGGGTTTTGTTTCTTACAACGTGCCATGGCTGGCAGGCATGCATGGTCTAGTTTTTGTTTCTATCCTTTGAACCTTTTCTATTTAAACAGGGGCAGCCATATTATATATTTGTAGTTTTAATCATGTTTTTTACCCTCTTTCTTCCTTTGCTCTACCATTTGATGCTTCTATCAGAAATTATTATTTGTACATGGTTGCATTAAATGATGGCTCCTCAATTTCAACTATTCAGAATCCCATGTGAAGCTTGTTAATTACCTCCCTCTGGTGCTTGAGATGATAGCGACTTTAAAAACTTGCCCTAAAGACTTGATATAAATTATCTTTGGTGAGAAAACCTTGATTTCACACTGAAATGATAGTTAGTCTGCATAATTATAGTGGCGGGTACATGATTTAATTGGTAATTGTACTTTTCGTGCTAAGAGGATTATTTTTTCCTCCTCGTAAATTTCCAAAGAACAACAGCGGAGATATACATTCTATCCTTTAAAAAAAAAAATGTCAAAACTTTATTGCTATATGGCTTAAAGTGAATTATAGAATTTATATTTGCTGAAAAGGAAAGAAACAATTGACCTGATTTGAAAAGAAAGGTCGTTTTTTTCCTATTTAGTTTTTGGTTTGTAGGGTTGTGTGTGTGTGTGTGTGGATGTGAGGAGCTCTCTCTCTCTCTCTCTCTCTCTCTCTCTCTGTTGAAATTTAAGAGGTCGTGATAGATTTTTTTGTTGAAGCAACATGTGTGAAATATTTATGATAAATTTAAGAGTTAGTATGATATTTTCATATGAGAGTTTTTTTTAGTGTAATTGGATTTTGGATAGCGAGGCACTTGCATGCGTGCTTGATTAGTGGTTGCAATCCTCAAACTTTTTACAGTGAAGTTCTTATGGCCTAGCATTTGCATTCCGAACCATGTTCAATATTTTGTGTCCCTTTTATTTTATGTTATTGCTTAATTTACAATGAACCTCGGGTTCAAGATTGATTGCATGTTCGTGCAAATTATAATTGAACATGGATCTGAAGTTTGAGATTGACAAATTTGAGCATACTCAGTGACTTTTGGTTTGTGTCAAGTGAAGAATGAAGGTGGTACTATTCTGACACAACAAGGATCGCAAAAGGCTTTGTTGGTTATGGAGAAGATGCATTTAGAGATAGCAAATGATCAAAAGAAAGATACGAGTGAAAGAACCTTAACACTTATCCATTTAATTTTATTTATCGATGGGGATCTTATATGGGGTTCGTAGTGGAAAGATTGTTGCTAGATTATGACTCTAGTTAGAAACTTTATAGAAATAATTCAAACTTAAAAGTTTAACTGTTAGATGAGATTCTAAAATATAATTTATATTATTTTTTAATATATATTTTTAAGTAAAAACTTTATAAATTTAAAATTTATACACGTTCATAATATTTTGTATTTAATTTTATCAAATAAATAAACATGATAGTATTCAAACTTGTAATCGTTTGGTCATTAAGCTTTTGATAACATGTCAAAGAATCATCTCAACCTAAAAACTTAAGCTGTTAAGTGAGATTTTAAAATATAATTTATATTATTCTTTAATATCCTTAAACCCTAATATCAAGCATTGCAGCCGCATCTCTAAAGAGCTCTAATACCATGTTAAAAAATCAATTCAACCTAAAATTTTAAGCTGTTAGATAAGATTTTAAAATATGATTCATATTATTTTTTAATATGACATGACAAGAACACCTCAACAAGAAGTTATGTTTGAAGCATCGTTTGTTTATGCTATGAGTGGAAGAAGGTACATCAAAAATGATTTGATACAGGTAAAGAATACGATGAGAAGTCTGTAATACAATGAAAATAATGCATGGTGATGTTAATTAGACATGTGCTGAAACTTGAAGGGGATTAAATTTTATTTAGGCGACTTGATTCGCGTGGTTATATATAGATGGAGGTAGTCATGATGCTTCGATGGCTATGAGAGATAAATTGATGCTTAATAATGAATAAAAGTTGATGAAAATGAAGTGCAGGATATGGTGCGAGCAATGAAGAGATCTTTAGTCGAATATAAAAAGGCAATCTTTAATTAGTAGCATCTAGGAAGAGAGCTGGTTGAGCTTTGATGATTAGTGACAACCAAGATTTTTATACGAAGAGATCTGCAAGTACAAGAAAAAGAAGAAGTGAACTTCACAGAAATAAGTTCGGAGTATAAAATGATTGTCCTAATTTAAGCTAAGACAAGGAGATCTTTGTTAAAATATATAAGTAGGGTTTGAAGTACAACAATTGTCCTAATTTGAGAAGGAAGGTAAACCTTGTACTAATCAATTTTGGTTTGCAGGAACCAAAATCCTAGGCATGTGCTGGAATTCAAGGGGTCATGGAGATTTTATTTTTATTTAAGCAGCAACCATGTAATTAATATTTGTGCAGGCCATGAAAAAAAGAATCGGTATGGTATTTTCTTGCGAGATATATATATATATATCTTTCCAAGGCAAGCTAGGTACGTAGCCGCGGATCCTTGAGATTTAGGATCTTCGGATGGGATGGAACGGAAATTGAAGGGGTACCAGAGAGGTGTTAGGCAAAACACAATATTATCTCCATAACTATGTACACACAGCAAGAGAGCTGTACGTACCATTACATGAGTGTGTGAGAGAGAGACATGGTAAAATGCTTGAGCTTATTTAGTTAAGAAGCTATGGTGACTGTTAAGCAAAAGGCATTTCTCAGAAAAAACAGAAGACAACTGAGTAAGACAAGAAGGACAGTGTAAGAGAGGTGGGTGTGACAAATAAAGAGAGACCCCCAAGAAAAACCCTCTCTCTCTCTCTCTCTGTCTCTCTCTCTATCTCTCTGTATGCCAGAAGCATGAAAGGCCGTTGCAGAGGAAACGTCAATATAGAAAAAGGAGTCATTTATTACACGTATATACTGTAATACAAGAACCCAAAATCCAAAGCAAAGCAGGGATCGTCAAGCTCAAGCACGGAATAGATGGCAATTCAAGAGAAATAACGCAGAATTAAAGAAGGCATGCATACATATGCAAGCTGCCCTGCTTTTAACCATTTTAATAATCAAATCAACTGTGTGATTCTCAAGAAAAGATGTAGTCAAAAAACAATATATTGTTTGCATGGCAATGATGACGTACTTTTGCAATGATGACTTCCCTTTAAATGCTTCCCCAGTCCCCTCCCTCACTTTCTCTCTCATATTCAACACAGCAACTACTGACGAATGCATATGGGTGTGGTGTGGATCGACTGTGTCCATCCTACACATGATGTACATGCATGGTGCGTATGGAGGGGCCGCGCCATGAGCATGACTTCTTGTCTAGACATCAATATTTGGGTTTTTTTAAAAAAAATATATATATCACAATAAACTTTAAAATACGATAAAATGATACTGTTTTAAAAAAATTTAATGAAATGATATAATTTATTATTTTGGCGCTTTTAAAATGTAACATTGGTTAAATATCATGTTTTTGAAACTTGATATTTATATGCCGCGCTTCACTAGGGCGACATTAATTAAAATTTAAACAGATTAAACACATAACGATATTTCTCTCTGACGGAAAAAACTATTGATGCCCTTGCTTTTTACTTAAAAAAATCATTAAACACTTAAATTTTGCCCTCAAATCAATCAAATATTAAACTCATCTTAGTCTTTAAGTATCTTTTGATGTTTTTATATTGAGAATTCATCGTTCGCTTTGCTTCAACCATCGCTGTCATTGCTGCCCCAACCATTCTTGTAGTCCTATAAGCAAGTTAAACATACTACATTGCTATAAATTTGTATGTGGTTTGGTTGAAATTGAATAATTATTTAGGTTGAATTTAGGATTTATGGTGAGTTTAGAGTTTGTTGAATCAATGATAAATTAGTTAAAAATACATTCAATTAGAGTTTGTTTGATATAGTTGAACATGAAAATAAGTTGAATTAATGATGAATTTATTGTTTTAATTAATTATGTGTTGAGTTTAATTTAGGTTAATTTGTCAAATTAAAAATTTTGTGTATATTGTTGGAATCGGCTAATAATATAGCTAAATACGCACACAAGTTGATGCAATATATAGAGTATAATGTATTTGCACGGGGGAATGTAAGTGGTATTTGCGTGGGGATATCATAAAAGATCATATTTATTTGAGATAATAAAGTTAAAAGAGTCACATATATGTGTTTTGATTTTTTTCCAAGATAAATAAATGAGTTATGTTTATATATTCTGAGATTACTTGAATATTGCTTCATTGAAATATTTATATTTATTTTGGATGTATACATGTTTTTTTTTTTTGCTTTCCCGAGGCTTCCTGTGATTATGGAATATTATAATATATTGAGTTTAGTTGGAATCTGTTGATTGTGGTTATTGTGGTTTTTTTAAGTGGAATAAAATTTTGGGTATATTTCCTATATAGAGGAAACCTTGTCAAAATTTTGATAAAATTGTAAATATTTTAACTCTCTAAAATCATAAAGTAAATAAAATTTTAGATCAATGAAAATTATGATTTTATAAATTTTTTCAGGTTTAAAACACGAAAATGACTCAAAACCTTATAATAACCAAAATGGTCTGATCATTTTGTCTACAGTCCAAAACCTTATAATAACCAAAATGGTTTGATCGTTTTGTCTACAGTCCAACTGTTTTATTAAATATCTAGTCGTTTCTTAAAAGAATCTCCTTGAAAATATTGCAGTTTAAAAACACGATATTTAATTAATGTCACGTTATAAACTGTGATATCAGTTATCCAATTTAATTATATTCTGGTTGCTAATTTCTCAATTTATCACAAATACTTTTGTTTTGTATTTTTTAGTTTTGGGTGTGTAGCTACAAGATGTAAAGTAATCTCAATCCTATAATTTAAATTATTAAATATAATTTATATTACCTGTTAATACAAGTTAATTCCCATATAAAAGCCTATTTATAGTTGGCACCATGTTTAATCAAATTGAGAGGAGGGGGGGGGGGTGTTGTGGTTGCCTCTTCAATATCCAGGAAACAAGTCAAATTGACCTGTAACTCCTCCAAACAAAGGTGGTGATTCGGCTTCTTCACCAGTCTGATCATAAGTAGGTCATCATTAGTACTAGTATTCATGTTGTCGAATCCCTCCTCGCTATTTATCAACCCTCCTTGACAGGCTCAGGAAACAAATCAGAGTAAAGAAAGAAACATCTAAAAAACTAAGAAGACTCGTGTCTGTGAACCCACGAATTTCAAACACATCATGTCTTCTCCCTTGAAGGGATTATTAAGTAGCTCGAAAAGGCCCAAATCCCTCCTGCAACAAGTCAGCGAACATATCAAGCTTACAATATTTAGCTACGTTAGCCATTATCACATTAATCGAGGGGGGGAAATGAAAGGAAAGACCCAAACATACACGGTGGGAGAAATCGGTGGACCTTTTGGTTGCTGCAGTAAAAGACATTGCTAAAAAGGATAGTGAAAACCTAGAGGAGTGGAGGGTTTGTTAGACTGCACAAGAGGTGACGGAGTGGATAATTCATGAGGAGAGGTGAAAGGGACGGTTTCAAGGTAGGGGGATATCCCGACAGAAGCACGCCTAACGATACCAAAATAGGGTAGTGAGAGCAGGAAGAGCCTTTATAAGCTTTCGCATTTATTTCGGGTTGTCCCTCTGAGCCTCCCTCCAAATCCCCATGCCACCACCCATCATGCAAGATTGAAGATGTGCGATTGGCCCTACACGATGCTGTGGCATTTATTGGACAGTGCCAACACCATGACCCCTTCCTTTTTACACTTTATGAGATACGCAGAACAAATCAGAGGGAAGGCATATGAGCATGACTTGACTAAACCTTTCTCTTGACTATTCTTTTTTCCATTCCTTCTTGGAGTTTGGCATTTGCACTCTTCCCCATGCTCTAACATGTTGTAGGCATACATACATGCAAATGGAAAGAGAATTCAAAGAAAGAACAAAAGAACATTTTCAGTCGTAACATCTGTTGCCCTCCTCTCTCTCTCTCTCTCTCTCTCTCTCTCTCTCTCTACCTCAATTACGTGCTCTTTGTCCCCCTCCTCTCCTCTCCTCTCCTCTCACTTTGAAGATATCAAATTAAATGAAAGAATTTCTATCCTCCTCCTCCTCCTCCTCCTCCTCGGCTCCACAAACCAATACACATGACTAGCTAGTCTTATGATGGGCGTCCACGTATAGTCTTAAGTCAACATTATGCATTTCTTTTCTTTTCTTTTCTTTTCACGCTCATACACCTCAATTTTTTCACAATGCACTTGTAATTAAATGACGATTATTGCAGTATTAGTCCTTAATTGACAACATGCACGTGTGGAGCATTTACCGAAGCTCGTCAAGATGGTGGATGAATACACTTAATGTGCATGTTGAAAATTCTTTAAATATGTATACTATTGTTAGGTCTGTCACCAGAGAAATGCTTGTGCACACGATCCTAGCAATTTGCTCAGAACTTGCACTAGACGCTAATAAGTTATCCTTTGACCATGAGAAATAGTTTCAAATATTTGCAATTAATTAGCAGGTCCACTTTTCTTGAGTTATTTGACTTAACTGTTGATGTATACAAATAAATAAAATACATCTAAAAAACCCTTCAAAATAAACCTAATACAAAAACACTTTTAAAATTCAGGCCTGGTATTCCAAACTCAAAATACAGCAAGGATTCAAGACAAGTGAGCTCGGTTGTGGTAGTCCGAGCCGAACACCCTATAGCTATATGCATAAAAAAGAGACAATGATATGTTTTAAAAATTAATCGTCAAATCTTTGCAAGTGACCAGAGGCGCTCACGGACCGCTCGAAACTCATCTCGCTGGAGACTTGGTTCCAACTTGTTAAGATATAAGAAACTTATGCCTGTCTATTTTAAAAATCCTCTATATAAATGAACCAAGCTTGGTTTTAGTTAAATTCTGCTGATTAAAATTCGTGAATTAAAGTTAAAAGCAAGTTTGTTTAAGAGATAACGAATTTCATAAGCCTGTGTGAAAATTAATTTGAAAGGATAAATAAATAATTTATATAAAATGAAATATGTGATCGGCGATGCTCTTTTTAATATGTTTTATATAGTTAAAAACTGTAAATATAATTTATGTAAAAATTCATGAAATACATTATGTTTATAATACTTTTTATGAGCTGAGTATATGAGGCAAGCATGGGCCACATGTATTACCGTAGTTTGCCGGCCCTGCTGTATGTTTCTTTTTACGATTTTTTTTTTTTTTCTAGCCATCGGACAGTGGATAGTTCAGGACTACCTGGACCTTTCTATATTACTGTATGCTCCTCCATTGCTTAATTTTATGAGGGCTTCATGCTGATTATGTTTCTCTGGGCATACTGGCCTCTTCATCAATAAAATTGTTAAACAAAGCAGTACTACCACCACATATATGCAATAGAACACGGAAAAATTTCAAATTATTTGTAACCTGTGAATCGATTCTCAATATAATCTCTAACTAAAACTTACTCAGATGGAGCATGAGGCTTCCCTCCATTCAGCACCTTTTATGCTGGACTGGGAACAGCAATTCAGCAACTCCTTTCAATTTCTTCTTCTTTCTTTTCTGCTCAGCAAAAAATATATCACCTTGAACGCAAAAGGAGTAAAGGAAAATTCCAGAAGAAAATGCACGGTATTTTTCTTTGAGAAAGCACAGGAATATCTTGCCAAATGTAAAAAGCATAAACAAGTACATAAATCTTAGAAGGAAAAAGCACCGGAACAGAAGCCAGCGGATGATAATCTAAATAAATTCCGTTTATTCCAGTTTAACAAGAGTCTCGTTAAACAAATACAAAATCTATAGGGACAAGCCAATGCAACAGGAGGAGAATTAAAGCCTTCACCGGAGAGACTCTTAAACCACTGAAACACAACCTCTGAACCAATCTAAGAATATATTGCTAGATATTCTGCTTTACATCCTCAAAAACCTCAGCATGTATCTATGACATCATTGAAGGAAATAGTCAGCGGAGACAATGGTCTCTCTGTACAAAGTAACATCATGTATAAACCAATCACATTTCTTCATACCCAGTTGGGTTTTTATTGGTTTCTTTCTACAGTATAGACTGACGAACAAAATACCTACTTTTGATTCCCGCTGGATCTATTCAAACTTCCAGGTGCTTTTCTTTTTCTTCACATATTACCATCATTCCAACATTTTATCCTGTACTCTGTCTCTCCATTTCATATTGATTTCTGCATCATATCATGCATTGAATGATACAATGACCGAATTGCCACATTCTCATCACTAATATAACATGTGCAAGTAAATTAGATCACGGGAAATCAAGAGTCTGATCTGGTAGCCGTGAATGATGAAAGAAGACCAGCTGCTTGGACAGGTAAAATATCACCAAATGTTGACATGGCAGCTGCCGATCTGTCCTTGAATATGCCTACTTGCCCATCCGTTAACATAGATCCCAATTTTAAAGTGCTCTCTCCAAACCTGCTTCCAACCTGGTCATTATGAGAAAAAAATGTTATCATAATGTTAGCTTCTCAGACAACAACATTAACCTATGTTTGTCCACCAAAAACTAAATCAAGAAAATGCCACAACGAAGGGGGGAAAAGCAAGCCATCCCTCAAATTTTACATAATCATACCTGCTAGAATCCAGTCTATATTTACTCACTATAATCAAATAAAGAAAATAAGCAATGGCGTAATCATCATTGATAACTTTATCTGTGGAACTAATAGTATTAACTACATAGCTTATGACTGTTTGCTTAATTAAGCTAGAATTTCTTTCCAGTCTCCCTGCCATTTCTAAGAGTGGTATTTGTCTTCTCTGCTGAAGTTTGAAAGCTACTACTTCCCAATCCCAAGCATAAATTCTTATTGCAGTTCCCAGGCCTTACATTGGTTGTCTTTTTCTTTTTATTTTAAGGGCACATGCTGTCAGAATGCTTCTATCCTGCAGCTTCGTGGTTTTAATAGAGTATGGAATTGCCGGTAAGCTATCAGACTTCAAAGAGGCCTACCAAAAATCACGCTCCACATCTCTACAGGAACAGAGTCTGTTTGTTAGGAAGGATGGGTATGGAGGACGAATCAAAGAGTAAACTAGGAGAATGGTGTGGAGAAAGGATGCAAGTAAACCCATCCATCTAGTTTTTTGGCTGACAAAAGAGGGAGAGGACTGAGTCCACTTCACCCACATTGGATGGACTGTCAAAACAAGTGAGGAAGGATAGGATCTTTCCTTTGCTTCCTTAGGTCTTCATCCATCATGCCAAATATGGAATTTATCCCATCCATCCCCCTATAACCCCTCCTAAGAAACAGAAACAGGTCTGATTAGAGAGTTATCACCACCCTTAGCAAGCACAACTTTCTTTTGTTGGTAAAATACCTTCTCTCATAAAATTTGACTGCTTTAGTCATTTCCGCAAACTTTCCTTTTTACTACTTCTGCACCCATGCAGCTGATTACAAATCTAAACAAACTCCATATAAGCCCCCACCTTGAAGTAAAAATTCTCCTAGGTAATCAAGTGGACTCAAGTCACTTCTCCACACAAACTATCTGTTTTTCCTTGTCCTAATCATGTATTAGGCCTCGAATCCAAACCTTTTCGTAACAAACCATTACATCCTTGAAAAGAACACGATGGCTTTCAATTTTTTTGCCAGAAAGTAGCCTTGACTAATGATTACAGCTTTTAGTAACCATTTCAGAAGCTGAAAGTAGACCACTTCTGCATTTCTGATCCAGCTAGAGCTATAAGCCCTCAAGCAAATCTTTAAGCTTTGAATCCATAGAACCAAAGCGCATCCGAACCTCAGTTGAGCATACAAGACACTGTAGACAGCACTACCAATCATCTACAGCCATCACAATTCAATTTAGATATTTCACTATTCTCCATAAGATATTTAATTCACCAAACATGGCACTTCTCCTTTGTGTCATTAAACTTCAAATCAAACAAAAAAAAAAAATGCTATTTCTGCTAATAATTCATTCTTACATAAACCCAGTATCAGCTACATCTACAAAATTATGCTCTCATAATTTAATAACAACTAGGCTTCTTTTCTTCCTCTTCTCAGTAATATAATAATTGAAAAGGAAAATAAAATTCAGGGACACTCATCTTCTGAATCTCAGACCTGTCTGGTCATGATATAGAAAGGCAAAAAAAATAAAAAAAAAGCTTTACCTGCATGAAAGACTTCAAAATTGGTGTTGCTACACCAAAACTAGAGTTTTCATCCAAATCAATATTTCGAGAAAGCTCTTCATTGGTATAAGCTTTCCAGGAACTTCTAGAAGAGATATCATCTGAAGTTGCTTGAAAAGAAGTCTTCGTTGTCCCTCTTGAAGACAATGCTGGCGTGCTGGACAAGTAAGAGGGAATTAGCTGCATTGGACAACTAAGAAACTAGAAGAAAATACCAATTACACTTGAAATAATTGAAAAGGTTATTCAAAAACAGAAGACACTGAATTAATGTCGTGTACAAATGTTTGGTGGGCCTGATTTTCAAAGAAATGTGTTTAAAACATCAACCTGATTGGAAGGTATTTAAAGCGAGGAACAGTACAACATCTCATGATATTTGACTCTGGATTGGATGGTAGTTTTTGCATAGTATCAATATACATCCGGTTTAGTTGCACAAAGAACCCCAAAAGGACAGCATGTCGCAAGTATGACTGCCTCTCATTCTCCCACAAGTATGGCTCATACCTAAACAAGTAAAAAATACAACAAAAAGAATCATCAAATCAGACAAAAGATATTCTATTATGCCATAACTCCTAATCACGATGGGAAAATGAACTACTACTTCAATGGTTCAAAATGCAAATTGTATGCAGAGATACACAAGGAAAGAAGTCCCCTGAGAGCACATCAGCGCACATGTAGAAGGGACAGCATGCAACTAATATCACATTGGTAGTTCTCAAATTTTTATCATTAGTTGAGACCTTAACCTATATAATTTATCAGAGACCAGGTTGTTTGCTTTATGGCCTCAACACTTGACCTTATAAGGAGAATGCCAACTGTGACTCTTAAGCCATAAGATGGTGACAATTCCCATGAATGGATTAATCAATTAAGGGCATGCCATGTGCACAGAAATACACACAACCTTTAGACCTAGAAGACAGAAGCCCAAGGTTGTACTTATTTGAAAATTTTCATGCTTTCTTTTTAAATTAAGGATGAAAAGGCTTACGTAAGCCAGTCTATGGGATCAAGCCTCTGTGAAAAACAGTTAATTAACCCATCAATACGCTCTCTAAAGGCCGACTTCTTATGGCTTTGCTCCTGCTTCCGCCTGAAAGGAATCTTCACCCTTGGATTTCTAGATATCTCCTCGTTAATATTGCAATCACCCCCAGATAGAACATCAGCAGCAAATCTCAGGTCTAACAGAATTTGAAGAACTCCTTTCTCTGACACTTGAGACTGATGAGACTCACTAGAGGAAAGGAAGTCCTCATAAATTTCAATAACCTGCAAGAAGAATACAGTCAGCACATACAAAGACAATGGGAAATGCCATTGGTCAATTTTAAAGTAAACCAGTTTTCTCTTGCCATCCTAAGCCACCACTTAAAAAAATAGCAAGCAAGGAAAAAAAAAATAGACCCAAAAAACCAGCTGTTTAACAAATTCTAGCAGTGTTAAGTAATCATGAATGTTTGATATTTACAATAAGATCCAAGAAAAACGAATGATCAGCAGGCAAGGAAAGAAATTAATAAAAGATGAAAACACTGTAAAACAACACCAGCATATGAATATACCAACCTAGATTGTTAAGGAGGAATAAGGATGAAAAAATGGCCTTATAACTTCTATTTAAATAATAAACAATAACACACAAAAAATAATAAAATAAGCTTAAGATTTAGAATATGGGTATAAATAACACATACATTACCGCATTGAAATAGAATTTGTGGAGGAAGTAAAATCAACAATCCAGCCCAGTTACATACCTTCTCCAGTAGTCTTGAAGCAAATTTTTGCAGAATTGATTTGTCCAGAACATGACCTCCAATTCTATGGATTTCTTCACATGCCCGAAACAGAAATGAGATGATATAGAGTGAAGGTATGGATGGTAGTGAAATTTTAATTTCTGGCTGGTTCTCATTAGATTGTTCTTGCTTGACTACTGTCTCTTCCCAGCCCTGCTCACATTCAGAGGATGACAAAGCTTAGCATGCTTGTAAACCAGATAAATTGTGCAAAACACAAGAACTATTTTCTATAACAGCACACATCCATTTAAGATGCTTAACAGAGATACAGAGAAAATCAAAACAAAATATAGGGCTAGAATGGTAACTTGTCAAGCAAACACTACATACCCTCAAGGGAGTTGTTGCCGATAATCCATCATCTTTTCCAAGATCCAGGGCAAGAATGGTTGAAAGCTCATCAGATAACCAGGATATCCATAAGATATGAGCTCTGATGCAAAGATCCCTCATGGTTCTGCCTAATTCTTCAAGTTTAGGACTTGCACTTTCATTTGCTCCAAGTAAAGCAGAGGCAGCAGATGAGGTCTGTCTTTTAGATCCAGTGGGAAATTGCCTGCCAGGACTGTCAGGGATAGGATAGTCATTAGCAACTCTAGATTGCCTCAATACAGATGGTAACTTGTCAAAAACTGCAGCCATAGTATCTTCGGCCCAAAACCTTGGAGAGCCCAGTATCACAGGAATGTGTTTTGAGTGGTTTTGAAATGCAAACAAAAGTCTCCCAATGTAAAGAGATTTGTCAACAACCATGGCAGGAGAAACTGACTGACCAACATTGTTAGCATTCCCCATTGTAGCATATAAACTATCAAGCTCCCTCTTGAGTTCTGTTAATATAGTTGAAATGCTCTCATAACACTTATTCTGTAAAAATGGTGCCAAATCATTTAGCCTGAGAGCTGCTTTTGGAGATTCTAAGAAACTGAGCAGGTCCTCGAGAACACTTTGACAACAACTGTCCACTGCATCTCTGATACGACTAACTTCAGGACCAAAGAACGCATTGAGAAAACTATGAAAATCATTCTCTTCAGGCGATACCTTATGACCAGAACCTAGACCAGACTTCTTTGCATTGGGTTCAATAAACCAAACCCCACCACCAGTGCAAGGTCTGTTCAAGTATGCCTGAAAGTCAATCGGTTCACCAGGAGTCTCTCTGACTGCACAAATGGACTCTCCCAAATTGACGCCTCTAACCAAATCCTCAAATCGTGATGTGATTATAGTTTTCATCCTCTGAACAAAAGAACCTTCAAATATCTCATCCCAGAGATCCGAGTCATCTTCTAAAACTAACTCTCGGATCCTACTCCAAGGCAACTCAATCTCAGACCCAAAAACACTCTTGAGCCAATCCAAACTTCCCTCCAATACTTGCTTACTACCCATAGTCTCCCTAATCATCTTCTCAGCCACCGCAAGCTCTCCACCCGTGGCAATCGCATCAATCAAGAACCTCCCATTAATCTTACTCACAATCTCTCCGCCACAATCCCTCAACCAACTCAAACAAGTCCTGGCAATACATTCTTTATCTAGAGCAACATTCACAGACTCGAGCTTTTCCCTAAACAATTTCCACAATCTCACTTCCTCATCTGGATTCGGAATCCCCCCAAACAACTGGGAAGCGGGAGGAGAACCTAAAATAATTTTATAAAACAAAGGCATGTCATTCAAAACTTGCAAAAACAACTCTCCTACTTGTCCTACACTAACTTGAATTATCTTTAAGACTTCACAAAACACAAAAACGACAACCTCACCACTGACATTATCATTTTTTACATCAACCCAACCGAAACCCCCTAATTTTTGTGAAATCCATGACTTTCTGCTATCAAGAAACAAACCCAATACCTGATCAGGCTCCAATTCATCAATCACTGCTGCCGCAGCCAACGCATCCGCATAACCCCCAATTCCCAAACCTTGATCTGACAACCTCTCGCGACTTTTCTGTGAAATCTGCACTTTCAAACTCTCCACAGTCTGCCATTGATGCTGCAAGAGTGGGAAATTCGACAAGATCTTATTATAATCACTACTCATCAACGTATTCTGCACGTGCTTTGCACGTGTATACCTCCCTGCTGCCTCCAAAAACATGAATTCGTCCAAGCATCCCCAGATATTCTCCGGGGTATCAACTAAATACTTGACCCGACACGCGATCCCATAAATTTTACCACGCGTAGGGCTACGGTTTGTGAATTTGGGGGTTTCTGATAACGGAGAAGCAGAAAGGGAGCGAATGCTGATGTGAATCGATGCGATGTTATGCGAGATTGATCCACAATAGGATTTCATGAGAACGATAGAATCGGCCGAATCAATTAGGTCACGATATCGGTTACCGACTAATTGACGAAGCTCTTCTTTCTTTTCTTCGATTTGCTGTCGAGTTGCAGATTCGACATTGCGGATTTCGGATATGGTTTTTGAACGGAGTAGTGATTCGGCGTCCCGATAGCCTCCGCCGCTCAGCGAGGCGGCGCGGTCGTCGGTAGCGGAAGGTGTAGATACTCTCATTGTTTTGGATTAATTTTACATGTAGGGAGAGGAGCAGTGTCGAGAGAAGAGACAAGGGTGGTGGTGTTTTTTTTTGTTTTTTTTTTAAGATCTGGAGGGATGTAAGATTTAAGATTTTGTTTGTGTTTACTATTTATAGTGAAACTGTATTTACTGAAATGACCCTATTCTGATTTAATTCCCTCCTTTTTTTTCTCTCTTGTGACGATGTAGAAAGTAAATAAGAAAACAAAAGGGTCTAAATTGCAATTATCCATTGTAATTTAAAAAATTATCATTTATATCATGATTTTATATATGCACTAATATTTAATTTTCTTCTAAAATTCTTTTTAAAAAAATATCAAATTATCAAAATTACAGCCATTGTTTTTCACATGACAAAAAAGTTCTTGAAACTCAAGTAATCGGCACAAGCACCTCTTTGCCTCTTCATTTGTACTCGCTCCCGCCACCCTCTGAAGAACCACCATGATCGTTAGTTTACAGTTACGATCGTTAAAGTGGCTATCAGATGCAAACACCCTCAATTGATCAGTACTCTTTCCGTCACTTTGACTTTGGACCAATCTATCACTAACCCTTCCTCGGACATGACTCACCACATGCTCATCCTCAAGCTCCTGCTGTGTTTGCAGGTGTGACGATGTCCGGGTGCTTCCCCTCCATCATCACCCCGTCTTCTCACTGCTTCTGATTGAGATTCCTTGAGGAAGGAAGAACTAAGCACAGAAACATTGTGTAGACTAGCAATAGCCATTAATCCAAATTCGTCAGAGTAATTAATTATCCAAGAAAAAAAGAAAAACTTGCAGGATCAGGATGCCGCTGTGGTTAATTTGTCTACCTTCACCTTCACAAACCCAGCTGCCATCACCACTGACTGATACAGAATCCGAGAAATTCTAGACAGGAATCACCACTGCCTCGCTGTAAAGTCAAATCAAAACAATAATTTTTGTTGTCTTCGTAACATATACATTTTTATCTTAAAACCTTCATTTACCCTTTGCTAATAAATTCAATCCTCACTACGAAGACAAATGAGCTCTGTTAATTTCGAAGTAAAGGAAACGAAGCTCTAGAGAAAGACCGACTCAGACTGAAATAATCGGTCAACTTAAGTCTTTAGTTAATCTGTATCTTGATGAAGACTCCTGGGAAGGTATCGTATATGAGATTCATTTCCTCACAGTCAACGACTTGAAAACTTTCTGTTTGTCATCTTCGAACAAGTCTCTTGCGTTAGATGTAAGACCACACAGTGGATTCCCCTCTGAGTCTAGTAGAGATCTCTATCACTGATTGGGAATAGGTCTAACATTTCTAGCATGGCTAGAAACTCAACAGTAGTTAATTTTCTTAGGGCGTGCAGATGTTGCACTTCAGGCACAATATCTGGCTTCTGTAGGAAATCAATCCCTTCTAACAACCAATTAGAAGGCCGACTCCCACTCTGTTCTGATCTTGAAACTCTCATTGTGAAAAGCATATTTTCCGGACCAATTAGGCCAAATAACGTCAATGTTGAACGTTCTAGATCTTTCAGGGAACTCTCTACATGGCAAAATTCCTTCTTCCATGAGCGAAATAAAGAATCCAGGCATTCTTAATCTCTCCGACAACCGGTTATCAAGAAAAATCTACAGGCATTGGAAGGGTTTTGAATTACTAGACACCCTAGATCTATCATCTATCGAAGACCAATCTATCTGGTGGCATCCCAAGTTCCATGTGCTCACTACCTTGGCTTCGAGTTATGAAATTAAGCAGCAACAATCTCTGGGAAATTTTTGCGGTCTTTGCAAAACTGCACAGGTTTATGGACACTTGATATTGGAAACAACAACTTATCAGGACTTTACACAAAACAATTTATCAGGACCAATCCCACCATGTTTGGGCATCTAAGTTCTTTGAGTTCTATGATCCATCTGACTACCCCTTTTACATGGAGGAGATGGCGTTGAATGTGAAGGGAGGGCATCTTGAACACAGGTAGACGCTTGGTCTTGCGAATTTCACAGATATCTCGAGTAATGACCTACAGGGAGAGATTCCAGAGGAATTGACAAATCTTTACTGCTTAGTTGCCTTGAATTTGTCTTGGAATCAATTGACTGGAAAGATATCAGGAATGATTGGAGACCTGAAACTTTTAGAAACTCTAGACATCTCAATCAACCATCCTTCAGGTCTCGTTTCTTCAAGCGCGTGTCTTCTCTGACTTCCTTGAACCATTTGAACTTGTCACACTACAATTTACAGGACCGATTCCAACAAACCAGTTCGGTACCTTCACTGATCCTTCAATTTATGAGGGAAACCCGAGCTTTGTGGTTCTCCATTGCTATCAAACTGCTCCAAGCCGGTTGATGAGGGCAACAAGGCCAAGAATAACAAGCGCAAAAATGATGGTGATTGGATTGAAATGATATGGTTCTACTAGCGCCTGGAACTGGGATTCGTGTTCGGGTTTTGGGCTGTTTGTGGCACTTTGGTGATAAAGAAGTCCCGAAGAGATGCCTATTTCAAATTTGTGGATAGAGTGAAAGATAGAATTCATGTGTTCATTGCTGTGAACATGGCTCGTTTACGAAGGAAGTTGAGAGGGGAGCGATGAAATGTTAAGCCTCCACAAATATGAAAAGACAGGCATTGATGCTGTATTATTTTCCAGTCCTTTTTCTTCAATTTTTTCTATTATTTCGTCTTTAATAGCATTTGGTTTCTGATAAATGTAGTTGGTCGGCTGAAGACAACGGGATTTTGGAAGAAGGAGATATTAAGAATAAAGGGGAAGGCATCAGCTTTTCTCTGTGTGTGTCTGTTTTCTCTGCTTTTATTTGTTATCAGCACTAATCAGTTCACTGAATTTGGCTTGTCTTGTCTGTCGAGGACCGATGTGCTGCCGAGTATTTCTCATCCTTGTATCCTTTAAAATCTTGATAGCTTTCCTGATCGTTGCGGTATGAGGATCAGAAGCTTATCATTTATATGTTTCTGGATCAAGGTTTTGAGTTGATGAAGAACTCGAAAATACGGTAGTGTTTGGTATTTGGTGTTGTCACTTGAAGTTACTCTCTGTGAACATAGAGGTGAAAATTTTCAGAAGTAGAACCTGCAAGTATATATCTTTTGCCGAGTTACGCTGCTGGAACTTAAATAGTTCATGGGCCTGGGGATTTTGCCAAACTTTAAATGGGTTCGGCACTTCAGCCCATAGTCCAATAGACTTATTGAGTCCCGAAAATAAGTTCGAGACCGCCTTTGATAGGCAAATGTTATTATATATGCTTGGGCTCGAATCCTAACTCGATTAAGTATCCTTTTAGTTGTTTTTTTTTAAAACAAAACTATATTTGGAATAAAATTTTAAAAAATTGAAACGATATTGATTGATTTGGATAAAAAAAATAATAAATTCTTGATAAACGGACAAGCAAAAGACTTTCCCAATGACTTAAATAGTTCATTCGGCCGATTTTTCCTAGCAACCCCAACCAATACGGACACGCAAAAGGCTTTCCCAACGATAAACAATAAAGAGGTAGTATTATCTTGATCGTCATGTTCTAATTTTCTTAACATGCTGGAGGGAGAAGAACGAATGAGGTATAATGGAACTTTAGAGCTAACAATCTGGTGTTCACTTGATATGAAATGATATGATCTTATTTTATTTATTTATTTATTTTATAATCGGCATGATGTGATCAAAGTCAGTCGTTATAATATTGCTCGAGTCTCTTTATAAATAAATTGAAAAATGTCTCTTGATGAAGTTTGGCTCGGTCAATAACGTATGACGTTCATCAGATTGAAAACTAACCATGTGGAGACTCATTCTTTGTTTTGTTTTTTTAATATAATCAGCTACAATGTTTTAGTTAGCACCTCAATTTAAGTTCGGTGGCATGTCCTGATTTCACATGGCTTCTTTCATCCCTTTTCCTTTCAACTCTTCAAATCACTTTTTTTTTCCACGGCCAGTAAATTACATTAAAACCCCCAAAAAAAACAGACAGGGAAAAAAAAGAATCTGCAAAATCTATAGGTTTCGGTTTTTCTTCTTCTTCTTTTCGAATATGAAATCAAAGACATATTTTGTGCCTTGTGGCGAGTAATTTGAGATTTGTTTGCTCTAACATCAACAGAATCGATACCAGTTAATTTTTCTTCATACTAGCAGCGGCGGCAGGATATTTACAGAGTACCTTTGAACGGAGTCGCCATGCCAATTTCTTCTCTGTTTAGGCTCAGAACAAGCCGTAAGCATCAAATGATGAAATTTTCATTTCGCTTTCGGGAGTGTAAAAATGTTTTTTCAAAATTCTTGACGTGGTTACTTGGCCGCTGCATCCGAAACTACTAGGAATTCTTAGAATAAACTAGTTGTCCGGTGAGATTTCTTCTTCATTAACAGCAACATCCTCGTTTCATAATCCTCAAATTTCTCCTCGGTTTGTCAACTATCATGCCGAATAATGCAGCACTGAAGAGCACCAAATTCCTAGAAGTGAGGTATTCAGGAAATTCCTAATAAATTAATCTAGACTGCATACCTTATATGACATGGTGAAAGGTCAGCCGTTAGTTAAGGAGTTTTCTCTTGTCTTAATCACAAAACACATGTAATATAAAAGGAGATGCTAAATTAGATGCTTCACCTGCCCTGCAGTAGTAATGCCATCTATGCGGTGATAAAACCTTTTAATTTAATTAAATGAGATTCAAGGGACTTGAAACGTGAGAGAGTATTGGGTTAATTTATATGCTTTTTAAATTATCGTGAAGAAATAAATGTTAGAGTTTGAGAAATAGGATATAAAATGCACAGCACTCCCTTCTCAATCCGCGTTCTAAACATTTAGTATGAAATAGTCAAGTTGGCTGGTAACGTTATGAAGAAAAATAGCACGATTTCTTTGCGTCTGGGGCGGGAAATGGCAATGCTCTGTATAAATTGCAAGGGGCGTCCAGCTGCGGCATCCATGGTGAAAACCAACAGCAAAAGCATATGGCTGTGGCGGGATTTGTGTAAAAGATTACAGATATGGCTGACTTTCTTGATACCCACCAAATCTACATAATGAATTATTAACCTATGAATTCATTTTTAGATATTTCTTAAACGTTTCCCTTCGCTGAGTGAAGCCTTAAGATCAAACCGACTGACTCAATACATGAGATTCTTGAAGAGGACTTTCCTCCGGCCTTCCGATCGTCAAAGTGACGGCATGATGTGGAATGGCTGGTTTGTCTTGACTTTTTATTGTATTGATTATTTGTGTTTGTGCACGCTGGAGCGCCTGGACCCGTCATTGTCCATGCTTTAACCACTACTG
>Ga0325411_1002547_pt1 | contig 20674 bp, 4 predicted proteins | sample PopdelMetagenome_13_FD_206181 | JGI IMG/M metagenome (GOLD analysis project Ga0325411, IMG submission 206181) | Populus deltoides microbial communities from Bellville, Georgia, United States - Xylem-PdIQD-R4 | ecosystem: Host-associated > Plants > Phyllosphere > Stem > Wood/Secondary xylem...
TTTTTTTCAACATTAGCACATCAAAATAATCTGAAAATAGTAAAAAAATATTAATTTAAAGTAAAGAAAAAAATAAAAAAAATTTAAATTTTTTAAAAAATACTTTTAAAATAAAAAAATAAACATCAACTAATATAAAATTGATAGATATTTGCTTTCAGATAGCTGCAATATACTCATCAAAGATCAGCACAGTAGTTATGTTTCAATTAAATTTAGTTTAAAATAGCCTTGCCTTGGAATTTCTTCAAGTCTTTTCATAATCTCGTAAATGTTGCAAAAAATATAGCAGTCATCCCACCATTTAGACAAACTAAATTAATTTTAAAAGAGAAAAAATCAATTAATTTTGAGTGAACAAACATGAATTTTCTATTACTGGTAATAAAGCAACAATTTAAAATTCTAAGCTCGAGAGTTGAGAAATCCTCAATGGAAAACTGCAGATCTCTGGTAGCAACCAAAACAGGCCTAAATTCCGGCGGTAGATTTTCATTACCTTGGTTCTGCACTTCGTCACAATTTCCGGTAACACTTAAACTGGAGTTTCTGCACTTGAAAAGCTCATCCAAGGTCTAATGGAGTCTACTCCTCTTCGTAAGAAAATCCCAAAATATAACATAAAAAAAAAACCAGGAGTTTAAGGCCATGTTTGTATTTTGAAAAATAGTTTCTGAAAAAACATTTTCCAAACTTTTCTGTATTTGTTTACCATTAGAAAAGTTGGTGAACGAAAAATACTTTTCAGTCAAAGAAAAATTTAGTTTGATTTCTAGAAAATTGTTTTCCTGAAAAATTTAAACGAAAACACTTTTCGAAAGTTGTGAAAAATTTTAAAATATTATATTATTTGTTGATTATATCAATTTGGTCCTCAAACTTTTGATTGTTATATATAGTTTGTTTTTAATATTTATTTTTTAATTTCATCTCTTAAAATTTAATTTTTATATTAACTTTGATCCTTATTTTTTTAATTGTTATTTGCTTTTTCTTTATTATTTTTTTATTAAAATTTTTTATTTATCAAATTTGATCCTCATTCTTTTGATTGTTACTTATTTTATTTGAAATAATTTATGAAATATTAATTATTATTATTTAATTTCTTCATCTTTTATTTTTTTTTTAGATTTGATCTCTATTATTTTAATTATTATTTATTTTATTTGAGATAATTTATGAACAAAAATTTCAATTTCATTCTCATTCAACTTTTTAATTTGTTATATTTGTTTCTCATTATTTTAATAAACTTGAGAAAAATAAAATATTAATAAGTTATTTTCCAGCTTATTTTTCATAACATAATCAAATACTGGAAAGTATTTTCCAATTTATTTTTCATTATACTACCAAACATCAGAAAATAATTCAGTTTTCCAGAATTCACTTTCCAAAAAAAAAACTACTTTCCAGCAAATAAACATAGCCTAAAAAAATCATAGGAATGTCATTTTCTACGGTGAATGTCACATACTGTTTTAGATTTTTTTTGTTAACAAGATAGATTATTGGTGTGACGTTGTAGGCTATCTTTCAACGTGTAAGAGAAGTTTTTTCTATATGGTTGTTGAGATCAGATGTATTTTTAATATGTTTTTAAATAAAAAAAATTAAAATTTAAACACATGCCTCACATTATAAACCCAAATTGATTCATTTATATTTTTTAAAAATTATTTTTTATTTAATTATATGATAATAAAAATAAATTCTCTAAAAAAATAATTAAATATTAAAAAAATGATGATGGGGTAGCACAAAAAATATTTGCTAAAATTTAAAAACAACAATTATATTCTTATTAAAAAACAAATTAAAATTTTAATGGCATTTAAAAAAATAATAACTCAAACATATTTTCAATTGATTTAATTAATAAAGTATTATATCTAATTAACATTTAGTTATTTAATTCAAAATTGAATAAACATAAATTAGAGAACACATTTTTAAAAAATAAATAAAAAAAGCCAAGATACACGGGCTTCAGGCTTGATGTGTTGGCATGTGAGCACAAGGCCAAACATATAAGCCTAATTTTTTATTATTATTTAGATAGGTAGATGATAAGTTGTTTGCTTATTTGTATTTTTTTTAAAAAAAGCACATGATATGTTATTTATAAGTCTAATTTTCAATGGTCGTAGAGTTGGTCAAAAAATCAGGCAGTGCATTTTGTTATCTTAAAAACATATGGAAAAACACTCTAATAACCTTAAAAAAATAATTTTCCAATTAAAAAAAAACCAGATTGGTTTTTTAGACAATATAAAAGCTAAAATAAATATCTCAATAGCATTCCTCTCATTAAAATGAATACTTTGACATCAAGTTTTGTCATTTTTATCAATGAAGTTGGACCATATTTATCTCTTTTTTTTTTCTTGCTGTTTTAGAAAAACTCTTTCTCTCCCCTTTCCCAAACTAAAAAACTAGAAGTTGATGAAAATAAAGTTTTTGACTAAACCATTAAATTGCCAAACTAAAGGGACAACAAAAGATGTTTAAAAAAATGACAGGCAAAATTAAACAAAAAAGCCCTCACGCCATTTTTTTTTAAAAAAGGCTCCCATTCTTTTTTTCTTTAATTTTGTTCCCTTCATTCTCAATCTTTTTTAAACAATAGAATTGGATTTGTTTTTCTAAAAGTGAGCATCGGTAGTTTTGTTTTTAATAAAAAAGCTTCTATTTTTTCTTTGTATCAATTTTAATCCTTTCATTTTCAATTTTTTCAAATAATAAAATCAAATTATTATTCTTAAAATTGAGCATCAACTTGATGCCGAGATAATTTTTAAGACCTCAATAACGATACAAAAAAAATCAAAATAAATAATCAATTTCAAGTTTCAATCAATACAATATTGAAAAAAGATGATGATGATGATAATAATAATAATAATAATAATAATAATAATAATAATAATAATAATAATAAAAAAAGACATTGTTTCAATTCACATTTTTTTATGATGTGGGTGAACAATATTTTCTTCACATATTTTAAGTTTTTAGTAGATCATTGACCCACGTTATGTCATGGGTTGGATCGTTTTTTAAAAAAACAAAATGTAAAGGTGTTAGTAACATAAAAATATCAACAATGATTTAAAAACCTATGCATATTAAACAACACTCTTTTTAAATATTGAAATAATAACATATCAAATAATACTATTTTTAAAAAAAAAATATTAAGACAATGATATATCGGATCGATTTAAACTAACCTTGGCTAACCTTCATTCTCTTTCAACTTTTTAATCTTTCAGATTTGATTTTCATTCTTTTGATTGCTATTTTTTTATTTGAAATAATTTATGAAATTAGATTTTTTTTTAATTTCATTATCCTTCAACTTTTTTATTTATTAGATTTAGTCCTTATTCTTTTGATAAACTTGAAAAAAATATTAATTAGTTAATTTCCAACTTATTTTTCACTGTCTAGCGAAATATTAAAAAGTATTTTTCAAATTAAAAAATAATTTATTTTTAAAAATCTATTTTCTAAAAAAAATACTTTCCACCGTACGGTCTCAATTATACGTTGCAAGAGCATCTTCCTTTCCTTAACAACAAGACCACCCTGCTTCACGTGTGGATCGCTGCCTTCTAACAGGCATTGAACTGGATGAACATGAATCATGACTAGGTGAGCATAGCAGTGTGATTTTCTGAGATAGAGAACGAGTTAATTAATATGACTAAATTCTCTATTCTTTTTTAATAACTCTTCTTATTTTGCACATCAAGGGAAATTTATTTTTTAGAACAAGAACAATGAAAAATAAAAATTTAAATAGTTCATATTTTTATCCACCTTGATGATTTTTTTTAATGTATAGGTATTTTGATTTTGTCCGGGTTTCAAAGCTCAAATTGTATAGTTTTAAGACTCTATTTAAAATTATTATAATAACGGTTATTTTTTAAAATATTTTTAATATTAATACATTAAATTAATTTAAAAATATTAAGAAATTAATTTAAATAAAAAATATATTTTTACAAAAACAATTTCCAACCACAAAAATCATCATAAATTCAGTGAAACTATAGAATTATTTTAATTTGCTTAAGTGAAAGAAACATAAATTTTGATTAGCCTTTCTTCTGGAGGTTTCGAATTATTTTAGCAGGTGAACTGTTATTTTCAATAGAGTTCTGAATACATCTTTCACCGTACAACCATTTTTTCAACCAGCAGAGAAATTTGACCGTTAGATTAAAGTTCTCTCTCTTGTAAGTACACACACATAAGGCTGCGTTTGTCTTGTAGAATATTTTATTCATCGTAGTGATTAGCTAATAAAAACATTTCCTTTGAACCACAGCTAATGCATGCTAAAATGTGTACAAATAGTTTTTTCCTCCGTTTTCTGTGCCGTTCTACAAATAGTATTCATCACAAGCCGCATGCCTGCATTGTGGAGTATACTACTCTAAGGACTCATCCTCTAATTACTAATTATTTTGGATATTTTTTAAAATTAATACGGTAAACACAAAAAAATTAGTAAAATAATACAATTTTTAAAAAATAATTGATGATTCAGTAGACCCGAATGTTATGATAAATGACAATAATGATGTTGATAATGAAACCATACCTCATATTTCTAAATGTAGAGAAACTTTTGGGTTTAGTTTTATTGTTTTTAATAATCGAGTATTTATTATAGACATATATCAAAAGGATCTGAAGTTAGAGGTTGAATAAACATTCAATAATATAATAAATTGATTAATACAATTAAACAATGACACATTGCATATTTTATGGGAGGGTTGGAAGGTCACATTTTATCTTCATAATACTAACAAAGAAAACAAAATTCACACAGTTGCATCCCGGTAGTTAAATATTTGTTGCACTGGACTTAATACCTTTGGAGAGAGGCTAATTATTGATGATGTTGTGGCAGAGGACAAGGCCACTTAGGCAAGTACAAGAGCTGAATTCAGTCATGATACTGCTGAACCCGAATCATCTATTAGACGACGTAGATATAAATAGATGGATGAGTTATGTTCATATATTTAAGGATTACTTGAATATTGTACTATTGAATTATTTTTTATTTAGTTTGCATGTATATATGTTTTTGTTTTGCATTCTTGAGGCTGCTTGTGATTAGGAAATGTAAGAATTTATTAAGTTTTCCTAGAATTTGTTGATCGTGGGTTGCTATGGTTTTTTTAAAACGGGACAAAATTTTGAATATAGTATTTATATAGGAGAAACTCTGTTCAAATTTTGTTAAAATTATAAAAATTTCAAATATCTAAAATCATAAAGTAAATTAAAATTTAGATTAATAAAAACTATGATTTTATAAACTTTTTCATGCTAAAAACACAATTTTTTTCTAAAACTGGACAATAGCCAAAATGGTCTGACCATTTTAGTTATTGTTTGACTGTTTTCTAAAATGTCTAGTTATTTCTCAAAATAATCTCCTAATTGATGTCATGATTTTCAACTATATTATGTTAGAAATTTACCGACTATGATTTTCTTCATACTGATATCTTCAACTTTGTACTTTTTGTCTAAACATTTCCATAGTTTTTTTTCCACTCTTGATTAAACTATACATATCATAAAGTGTATTATCTAACCTATTTAAGATGTAGTTCTTACACGTGAAATTAATATGATTCCATGCATCCACAACTACCATAATAGTAGAGTCAAATTCATTTTCTGACGATTTTAGCATTTTCTCAGTTAAGAACTTTGTTAAGTACAAGGTGGTCAGATAGAATAATATATTTTGTTGCCACCTTTAAAGTTTAACCCATTAAATTTTTAGGTTTCTCACTATGCATCAAAGAAGGTGATAATGGAATCATCACTACCGAAATAGTACTTACTGAAGCAACAATGGTTGGCACAACCAAATCTTGAGTAGGAGTAAAAGATATGATACAATCTATATATATAAAAAAGCCAATAATATTTATAAATAAATATTTTGGCTCCACGAAAGCAAGTAATAAAAAACTATAATAAAACAACTTAATAAATTAAAATATTTAAATTATCCGAGATAACATCAACATGCACCCCTTTTCTTCAGTTACGAAGATGAGCTCTATTTTGTTCATTGTAATATGTTCAATTATCACTATTTCATATGCAAATTGTACCATATACAAAAATAGTATTATATGAATAATATTTTTACTAAATAAGTTTCTTCAAAAGATTGAACCGGTTACAAGCAGTCTTGTTTAAAACTCAATCTCCTAATACAGAACTTCTTAGACCGTATCTATTCACCACACTAATCTTTTATACATATGAACAATAAGGTATATAAGAACAATAATCAACTAGATAATTGTCGAAATATGAAAAACAATTTTAGAACATAAACTATAACTTTAAAACAAAATTATATAGCAACCTTCTAAAATTAAACAAAAAAAGGAAGAAGGAAAAAAACATAACAAATCAAAAGGATATAGGTTAAAACATATAGAATTAAAATTAAAACTATACATGGGAATATAGAAAATTAAAAGAAAGTTAAATTATAACTTAAATTTTAAAGATGCTAAAAACCTCTTTCACAATTAATCTATACTATTATTTTCCACAAAATTAACTAAATAAAATCTAATATAAAAAATAAAGCCTCAAGATTGTTGTCAAAATATATTGTATTATATTAGAGTAGTGAGTAAACATGTTTAATTTATCATAACAAGAGCATACAAACCATAAAAAATTATTCAAGATAAGCATAAATTGCATACAATTTTAAATATAAACATGCAAAATAAAATTCAAGACAAACATGTTTTCAATATATATATATAGACACACACACACACACTAGCATGTTTCAAACTTACATTATATATAAGATCAAACTCCTAGCATACATGCTAATAATAAAAATAACAATACTTAAATTAAAATAAAAAATAATACTTACTTATTGAACCACTTTTAAAAAATGAAACTTCTGTTTTTGTTAAGGACAGATCATTTGTTTTTAAGGTTTTATTTTTTTTAAATTTTTTTTGGATTCGAGGAAACTCCACCCCCGGAAAGCGCACTTTGTGGGCTCAGGTGAGCGAGTAAAACCCCAGCTGTCCCAGATTCTTATAAGAGGTGCACGCGCTAACTCGAACTCGAGACCTACTGTGCAGATCTCAAGCCCTTTGCTATCACGCTATGCCCCTTCATCACTTGTGCAACTAAGATGTTTGCAATATGCTTTTTAAGATTTTAACACCACCACCTTAGTTTCGATATACTTTAAAACAAGATCTTTAAATAAAAATAAAAAAACTCAAATATTTCTTAACAAATTATGAACCCAACCTCTAAATCTGGAAGAAAAAATCAAATAAAAGAAGAAGAAAAAAAATTAAAAACAAGGTGAGGAAAAATATGTAAAAATATATAAAAAATACATGTTTAAAACTTCCCTTTACTTTTTTTATAGTGATTTTTTAAAGCTAAAAAATTAAAGAATTAATTTTTACTATTATCAACATTTAATTAACCATCATAAATCAAGAATTAAATTAAAAAAAACATTAAGATTTTTTTAGTAAAAAAACCAAGAATTTTTTAAGATTAACTTGTTATTAACTTATAATTTATTTAAATTATAGTAATTAAATAAATCTTCAGTACTTTATTGACGCATGAATAATTCACAGTGCATAAGATAAACACCAAATAAAATTACATGCATAAAAAAACGCTTACGTGTGTGTGTGGCAACAAATAAACCGTCAGCATCGGACCTGATGGCTGCTGAAGCTCTGACCCCATTGTATTTTATTGTTGGGGCCATCAAGTTGTGGTCCATAAAATATAAGGACCCATACGTGTCTTTCGTTGCCATCATTATGTGGATGACGTGTAGTGAAACGAACAGTTTAGCCTCTCTCCGCACGTCTCTTGATAAATTTATTCAACAAGATCAGGGATATGTTCTTAGCCTAAGAAACAACGACCATCATTTAATCACTGATAATTTTATTATTTACATAACAAATAAATTGCTGATACCAATCTCTTCGAGCACATGTTGGTAATGGTAGAATGCGTTGACTCAAATAATCTAGATGATGATACAATAATAAAAATTTAAAATTAAAGAGTTTATTTTTCTATAATCTCACATTTGAATTCTGTAATTGTTAATATAGTAGTTACTGAAAACTTATATGGTCGTTAATTTCAAGATCCGTGAAATTAGTTAAAATACATACAAACTGATCTATATATCTACATTAACTAAAAAAAAAAATGTGTTGCGTTGTTTGGGTGTGTTTCTTGATTCTTGATCAACGGCCACAATATATAACTTGGAAGAAATTTAAAAATATATTAAAATAATAATTCTTTTAAAAAATTGTTATGGTAATAACGTGTAAAAAAAATCAAAGAAATTAATTAATATAAATAAATATAATTTCAAATCATGTCTAAAAAAACAATTCAATATTAAATTTCATTGCCTATGTGACTTTTTCTTTGTTTCCAAGATTGCTAAAACTAGAAATATCCCGACATGTTGTTCATTTAAATGTCCCATCCATAAATTGGAAGGTCGGTATCGTCTTGCATAAAATAAGAGGCGCACATACGAGACGGGTTCTTGATTATTAAGGAGAGTGGGATTGGATGTTTGTTTTTATGTTTTAAAAATATTATTTTTTTATTTTAATATTATTTTAATATTTTTAAAATTATTTTAATGTGTTGATATTAAAAATAATTTTTTAAAAATTAAAAAATATTATATTAATATATTTTTAAATAATAACCACGCTAAAAAATAATTGATAACAGGTCGGAAAAGACGAGAGCTGTTGGTTGAACTGCCGATCTCGAACGACAGGACCCGATTTTCCGGTCTTCCTAACACGACAGTCCAGAACGCCCTCTGACAAGCCTCGTCCGAACAGGACAGCAGTCTAGAATCTAGATCCATTAGAGTTCTTGATTTAGGTAAATTGACCCTTGAAAAATCCACAAGGATTGCAGCCCTCGAAAAGATGAAAGAGGTCCGGCCAGTGGTCCACCATGCCTAGCCAGAAGGCTCTATCAAACAGTGCACTGTCAGTTGCTTCAAATCCACAAGGATTGATGCTTTGACAAGAAAACACATGGAAAAAAAAGAGAGGCTTAGAATTCAGATACAAAATACGTTCAATATTGGATTTGCTATCTTGAGGCGGCAAAGATAATTGACTTGCAGCCTCCGTTCCATCTCTATCTCTGGAATTTGGTTTTCGCCTTCTTCTCATTTGCTTCAATTTTTAAGAGACAATAAAGCCATTAATCTCGCAAGTTACAATAAATTTCTCCGCCAAATCGACAAGGTTAGACTGACACATCAAAGAACATACAAACGAATTGTTTTTTGAATTTGTTGGACAACTGAGGCAGACAGAAGATAAATACGACATTTAAATAAAAAAATATACAATATTTTAAATTCACAAGTTTATTTTTTCTCAAATAATGACAATAAAATCTGTTTTCTTGGAAGGTTTACAAGGTCTTCTTCTTATAAAGGTTTGCAAAGTCTTAAATAAAAGAAGATCTTTGCCACGACTAGAAAACAAAAACAAAAATTTAAAAATACAAAAAAATTAGCATAAAATCCAAAATAAACAAGAAATCTAAAAATAAAAAAAATCACAAAACCTATTAAAATAAAAGGTCCACAAGATTTTTAAAATCTAAAGATCCGATTATAACAACGTAATAACTATAATAGGAAAAACAACCTCTATAAACTTCTATAAAAATTTGAGTATGATCTAGCTATCGGATAAAAAATTATAGTCTTTATGAGTTGTTATTCTGATCTAGTGTGATCAGATCTTCTCTTGGGCAATGACCAGTCCCACTAGTACATAAAGACATTTGTTAGGCTATTCTTGTAATTTATCTGGAGCATATTCTCATTTAATAATAACAAACTCATATCTAATTGCTCAGAACCATTTGTTATCACAAACCCGATTACTTCATTTATTTTGTTCAATTTTTTGTCTTAATTCAATCGGTTCGTTTAAGATTTAAAAAATTAAAAAAACCAATCCAAACTAAATAAAAAATCCACTTGAAAAAATTCATTATTAAATCAAAGCCTATAAAAAATAGCTCAATTAAATAATAATCAATTCAAATTCAAATTATTTGATTTTAACAAACATAAAATTAAACCAAACAAAACCAAACTTAGCAATTTAATTATTTTATTCGGTCCAATTCACATTTTTTTAATAAAAAAATCAGTTTGGAATTAAATTAAATCGTTTAAATAGATACTCACCTTTGGTGGTAGGAGTTGATCATATATTTTTAACTTCTCGAAGAAGTCAATTGGTGGCTTGACTGGAGGATCAACGACTGCTCGAAATAACTGGTAAGAAGGATTGCTGCTTAAAAATCCTGATGCCCAAGCAGCAGCGTCCAATCCGAAAGATGAGAACATATCTGAACAACTCTGAGGATATCCATTTTCAAGGATCTACCACCATGCTTATTCACTCCCTTTTTCAGGATCTGCTATCATGTTTATTTCACTCTTTTTATCAGCCAAGAAGACGCTAGCAGAAGCACACCAACCGCCCATTACATCCTAGTTGGAGCACTGCAACAAGGATTGACAAGTAAAAGAGTGAGATGGCTCGCTCATCCCATATTAAAACTGCATCAATGGTGTTGTATTAGCTAACTAGAAAGGCAGCTTAGTTCAATGCAAGCCCAGCTCACAACAGCAGGGCTGGAATTACTTGGCTGAGGCAGAAGACTATACAGTTTATGAAAGTTACCATCAGCTTAGGTCACACCATTTCAATAACATGAGAAGTGCCAAATCATAACATTAGAGGAGCAAGACTTTCCAGATACTTGTTCTAGCACACTGCTTTGATGGAACTACAAAATGGGTTGTGAGTTTTTGGAAAAAGTTAAAGAGTTACCACACTCCTGTTTTCTTCATGTGGGCATTTGGCAGCCACATGGATCCAGTCTCATTTTCTGGGTCTATACTTCAAAGCTTTCTATCTACCATTTTCTATACCTGAAAGGTTTCTGACAAGCCTTTAGAGTTCTCTACTTAAAGAAGTTTGGTTCATAAGCGAGGAAAATTAAACATTTACCGTTTCACATTCTAGCAGTTTACAGATGATCATACAAGGCGTTTATCTAGAACATATTCAGAGAGCGTGGAGTCGTGGAGAGTTTTGGTGTTTCAGCATCGTAACTTGCTGTGTGTTTCTGTGTTCAGGAGAATTCCCCGTCCTCTTTGTACATTTTCTCCTTATTCTAACACAATTTCCTTCTCCATGCACTTCAAGAACATATATATTTGGCAGTTTATAAAACACCTTTCTTTCCATATGGCAACAAAGCAAAAGCAATTATAGTTTCAGTTCTATTTTGTTTTGTCGTCTTTACGTAGAGAGTGAAAACGCCCCCAATTGAACAAGTGGGGATGGCCAAAAGACAACAGGGGGAAGCAGAAGCTTTTAAAGGCAACTGAAATGGAAACTTAATATAGGACAAGTCGATCTGGAACTAAAAAATGCTGAGCAAGAAAAGCAGTAAAACACAAGGAGATTAGCTGTCGTAGCTTCAAAAGCAATCACCTCATAATCAACCCCTTGGATACAAATGTAATCGGGGTCAAGCAATGAGAATGCAAGTCCAGTTATCTGCAGTTGTAGCAAAAGCAAAACAATTTAGGATGAAGCATTAAAACCAAGAAGACATGGAGCTTCAGTATAAAAATTGTAAATGCTAGCATATGTGGCCAGAAAACCCTGCTCTTAATATTGAAAACCATTACATTTTGATGTTCAAGAAAAACAATAAACCTCATGAGTGAAGTAATTTATGAAATGAATTTGAACAAGCGAGATCCCTTTAAATGCAGGAAAGTGAGAGAAGAGGATCTGTAAGGAGCAGACTTGCACTAGACACTCACTTGAGGAGTTTATTTTTAGCTTCAGGTTTTTCTCTTCTTTTGTCTAATCTCCAGTGAAACAATCAAATCATGAACAGATATTTTTTTTTATAAAGATACTAAATACGCAAAAAATCAATAAACAAATACTACAACAATGGTTTTCCTTTTTCCTTCCATTGCTGATACAACAGCTAAAACTATCCTTGGATGTCAAAACATAGAGAAGAGCCTGAAAAGACAAGAATTTGAGGGGAGAAATTGATCGAATAAAAACAGACCTCATATTTTGAGCAATGTGCCCATCTGGAAATTGGCGACCATCGACGTTCAAGATGTAAACATTAATTACGTCTCATTCTATTGACGGAGAAGAGTAGTTTTCCCCCCATCTTTTTTATTCATCTTGAATACAACCAGAAATTAAGAGGACATTATAAATAATGTGTTGATCAGAAAAATAAATATGCAATCATTGATACTATAGCCATTATCTGCCTAAATCATCATCGTTACATGCCACGATAGAATTTATCTATAATTCATCAAGACAAATAAATTCAAAACCTTTAAAAGGTCAAAAAGTTTAATAATAATAATCATACTTAATTGAGTGAAAAATTCTAAAATCTAGGTTGAAATGAAAACCATGCTATATAATAATTTCAGTATCACTAGAAAATTATTATTTATTACTTATTCTTGTGATGAAAAAAATGTTACTTGCAGCGTGATAAAGTTTAAATTGAGTTCTTAATGATTTTTATATCTTTGCACACCATGTGAATAGCAGAATACTTTTAATGAAAAACACCTATATAAGTGAGAAATATGGCCATCTCTTTTATAATTTCGATAAATGTTAAATTCTCTAAAGCACTCATGAATCCAAAAGTTATTTAGAGCTAAAATAAACACAATAATAAGAACCAGAGAAAATCTCTAGGTAGAGAACTATGTGAGTACTATTGTCTTGGTTTACAGAAAAGGCCGAATAGTTCAAAACATCGCATTTACTATTTAGCTAAGTAAATCTGATAGTATTTCGCTAAGGAAGGTTCAAAGTCAAAACCTACCTATCCTGATGTAGTAATCTAGCAAATCAGTATTTCTCAACAAATCTTTGAGTCATTTTCAAACTTGTGAAATAATTTTCATTCATATGGGGAATTGTTGAAAACTTGTTTTAATTAAACAAATTATGGGTGAATGAGAAATTAATTTTAAAAAACCCTTGGCTTTTCCACTATAAAAACTCTTGGTTTTTCTATATTTAATTCTTGTTTTGTGGTGGCTAATGAAATGTTGATAATAGTAGGAATTAATTATTATTAATTCTTCAATCTTTTAGCTTTTAAAATTGAGTCTTTCATATTTTACACACTTTTTCTCGTCTCATTTTTAGTGTTTTTCTTCTCTTTTTTTATACTTTGATTTTTCTTTGAAATTTGAGCTTAAATTCATCTTGCTGAGAGATATTTGAGTTACATAATATTTAGTTCAAAAATCTTGTTGAGAAATGCATTTAAATCAAGGTAGTGTCGTTGGAATCTTGAGAAATATATTGCAAACATCCTAGTTGCACTAAGGACAAAGGATTCATCATTGACAACAACAAAAGATTCATTACTTTAAAGTGTTTCATAAAGTATTTCTTTTGTTTTAATTTAAGTATAGTTAATTTTATTATTAAAATATATACTAGGATTTTTTATTTTATATCAATTACAAGTTTGAATATATATTGAGCATGTATCTAGTATTTTATAATTATTTTTATGTTGAATTCATGTTTGCTATCTTACATTGTTATAATTTTAAACATGTATAAATTCTAAATTTATATTGGACATTTTTGTTTAGCATTTGTATGAGATAATAAATTTTGGTTTTACATTTCTTTCATTCTCAAGTCACACAGCGTCAACTGCAGTAATTCCAAGAGATGAAGCAGAGCAGCACGACATGTATACAAACAGGGAAATGGGAAAATATAGAAACACACAATTTTACCTGGCAGCCCTCAGCAACGGCTAATATAAAATTTCCACTCCCATGGTCTGAATTCTCCAAGAAGTTCAATGAGGATGGGTTGCAGAGTTTGCAACATAGCCAAATCAGTGATAAATGAATTAAAGATACCCCAACATTCAGACAAAAAAGTTACTTGAAGAAGTAGAAAAAAATTCAGGAATTCTAAAGGACAGAGAAATTTTAAAGGGTGGGATGTTCTATGCTGGACATTGATGTATTTTAGATTGAAGGTGTTCCCTTCGGTCTATTCAATAAATCACTCTATATTTTGGTGGCTTCTAACTTCTAATAGAAAAAAAATCCCTTAACAGCCAAATGAACTCCGGCCAGCACTATCTCTACCATCCCTAAATCACAGATCCCGCCACTCTCTTCACTGTCAACAGTGGACACAATCATCTCCTTGAGTGTGGAGAAAATGCAGTACGTAATAATACACTTAGCCATCTCTTGCGATGGTTTCAATCTCTCGCTAGATGTTGAAATGATATTCACTATGGCCAGAGTATATATCAACACACACACAAAATTAGTGCAATAAAGAAAGCAATCACCACGGACCATTGACTTGGACTGAAGCAAAGGCCTGCCCAACTGCCTTCTCCAGCACCAGAATCTTGAGGAAATGATGAATAAGTAAGCTGTCTAATATATGAAAATAACAGAAATCCATTTTGATAAGACGCTTCTACTACTCAAAATCAGTAACAGAGACAAAAAATGAAATCGATGGTACCTTCATAATAAGAACCTACAATAAAGAGTAATGTATCTTTACCACCAATATATAGTTTGGAAACAATAGGGTGTCCAGAACAATCCACACTTCCCAGCACCAAGTAGCCATCAACTCCATCGATAGGGCAAACTAGCTAAAGGCATGAACTGCATTTCATCTGTTAATGTCAATACAAAGGCACTTACTTTCAGTTTCATAGAGCACTATACTCTGAATTTCTAACTGGTAGGAGAAGCGATTAGCTAATGAAGAGTTCATGACCTTCGTAAAGTCAGATGATGAACAATTAAATTGACACCTCAATAGTGAAATAACACAATGAACTAAGCGGAAAGGCAAAATAGAGGGCTTCTTTTGCAAATTTGCAACAGTCACGTACTCAGAAGAATGTGATGAAATACCTACGTTTGTACATGAACGAGAAGGCTTTCTTTCCCTTCGCTGACAGAAGAATCGTCCACGGGCATCTATGAAAAAGATAAGACAGGATCTGAGCAAAAGCCAACTTCTTAGGATACAAGATCAGCATCCAAAACAAACACTAATGGCGTGGATGATGGAACTTGCTAGTTTGAGTACTCGCTCATCCTAAGTCATTGTTGCACTGTTCTCATCAAAACCACACATCCCATAAAAAAATGCTTTTACCAACACATTTAAGTTCTGTACTTTCTTTCTTCGGAAGCTCTTTTAACCCTTTTCACAATTTGATTCTTTTTATCACCCCATTTTGAACTTTCATAACTGCAAATTCTCACAGTTATTCTCAATTTTTAATTTTTTAAAGAAAGCACTTGCTCTAAAATACGAATGCAAACAAACCAGACACAAAGGCACTGTTTGCTTTCCTGTAATCAGATTCCACATCAGTTCACCACTCTTGTGAGTTTCAAATACCGAGTAATCATAGCATAACGAAGGCACTGTCCCCATGTTTTTTTAAGTGTGTTTGACGTATTTTACTGAAGTTGCTTTTAAAAGAATGGTTTGCATTAAAATAAATTTTTTTTAATATTAATATATTAAAACTACTATTGTTAATAAACACTAAGATATTAATTTAATATTTTTTAATTAAATATGGTTTTAAAATATACTCAAACACAATTTCAAATGTAAAAATAATTTGTAGCTCAAGAGTAATAAAAAACAAGAGTTTGAAAAAACCATTAAACCCACAAACGCTCATTCCCCTCATAAATTGCAATTATAGTTAAAAAAAAACTAAATTGCATAGGTTTATTAATAATAAAGTGTTTGAGAGTGTGTCAACGATTGCTTTTTAAAGTATTTTTCGTTCGAAAATACATCAAAATAATATTTTTTTTAAAAAAATTATTTTTTATACCAGCACATCAAAATGATCCGAAAACATAAAAAAATAATAATTTTAAAAAAATATTTTTTAAATTTTAATGAAAAGCAGGTTGCATCTCCAAGCCAAACATACACTAAGTCATGAGTTACTATAGTTTTTACTAGATGGGTAAACGTTACGTCACAGGCCTACCCAAAAAAATTTCAACGTAAAAACAAATGCTAAGGTTTACAAGCATTCCTAAAAAAGTAAAAAAAAAAAGAAAAAATTTCAGACTCGGGTCATTAACTTGACTAGGTTATAAACTCAACTAATTTAATAATACGAATAAAAAAATTTAACAACAAAAAATAAACTGACAAAAAAAAACTCGACTCGAACCCATCCGGGTTAGCATTCCAAATTTGCAATAGTCGTGATACTGAGATAACCCTATCAAAAGCAAACTAAATAAAACTATAAATATCAATTATCAAACAACCAAGTCAACTTGGGTTAACTTGCTAACCCCGTGATCATGAGCATATAATTGAGATAACACCATAGAAAGGAGAGTGCAAAAACAAAAGCACATAAACTAATAAATTAATGTTGAATAGTGAAATTGATAAAAAAAAATCAATTTTAAAAAATGACTAAAAAAACCAAAATCAACATGTGTTAACCATCGAAACTCATGACCCTAGTAATGAACCTCAAACTAACCCCATAAAAAGTAGACCTAAAAAATAACAAAGTGAAATTTTCAGTCTATAAAATGTTGACGATGAAATTAAAAAAAAAATACAATAAAAAATATTCAAAACAAAACTAATAACAATAAAAAGAATAAAGACCAAATTTGATAAAAAATAAATTGAAATCAAATGTTGATGGATAAAATTAAAAAAAAATTCAATTAAAAAAATAATAAAAAAACCAAACAAATAACAATTAAAATAATAAGGATCAAGTTTAATATTAAAATCAAATAAAACCAAATGATCAGGATGAAAATGAAGAAAAAAACAAAAAAAAGTTACAAACAAAAAAACAAAAGACAATTAAAAGAATGAAGATCAAATTTGGTATTAAAATTAAATGAAACCAAATGATTATGGATGAAAATAAAGAAAAATTAATAAATAAAATAAAAGGCAATCAAAGGAATGAAGATCAAATTTGATACAAAAAATAAATGATAGGACATCTTTATATTTTGTCATGCCAGCACGAAACTTGAGGAGAAGAGAGAAAAAAAAAGGAGAGGAAAAAAAAGTTAAATGGAGCCCAACTAGGCAACTATTGAATCATCATGTACATGCACTTGACCACTAGAAAAGGCATGTTGGGATGCTTTCAACATCACCTTGGAAGGTGGCGTACATCATCTTATGACACCTCACGCGTTATTCAAAGACGACAGAGGTTGTCCACACATGTCAGCCACTTTTGATTTTTAAATTATATTTTATATTTATTAAAATATTAAATTGTCTCTCATTTAACTTGATTATAACTAAAAAATTAGAATGAAAATAAATAAATAAAATATAGATGCCAATTTAATTTTTTTTGTTTACTTTGAAGGATAATTGAGTCATTAATTACACCATGCTTTAAAATGTTAAGAGTCCAATTTATCCACAATCAATCTGATAATGATTAATAAATCTTTTAAAAAGATAGCATTACCCTCAACAACTAGTTCAATGATTTTTTTCTTGGAATGACAAAAATGTCGTTATATTATTTTAATCCACAGTATGCCAAGTATGTATCTACAGTGAAAGTCTGGGATCGTTTAGGTTTTTGTTAATTGAGGATTTCACTAGTTTTTTTTTCCATTTTGGCTATTAAATTATTTTTTTTCAATTTTATCCTTTCATGTTTTGTTGTTATTGTTTTGTGAGTTGATGTTTTTTTAATCGTATATTCTTCAAAAATAAAGGTTTTGATAATATTTGAAAACTTGAATGAGGTCAATTTAATGAGATATAATTTTAATTTGTAGCATAAAGATATAATTAAAAATTAGAGATCAAAATAAAAAAAAACATTAATGTGGCCTATCACAATGACACACAAAAAAGTACAATTTAATCCACATATTCTCCATTGACTTCTTTTTTATCCATTTAGTAAGAAATTTATATTTTGATCCAAAATTTTATTTTATTCACGTTGAATGAGAGAGAAAAGAGAAAGTTACTAAAAATAGAGGAGAAGAGAGAAAGTAGTTGACTGGCTATTTTTCAGCAACAAAACAATATTGATTTTATTGTTAATGGATTCCATTTGACTAAAGGAGTTTTATTGAGTTGTTTTAACCCTTTCTGTTGTTCAAAAAAAAAAAGATTAGACCATGAGATATTTTTTTATTCTAACTGGTTTTTTTATTTTTTGCACGATTAAAAGCTGATTTGAGGTTATAAATGAGTTTATCAAAGTGTCTAAAGTTTTTTTTTAATTGTTTTTAGGTAAATAAAAAAGAGGTTAAAAATATGGTTTTCGATCCTAGAAGTCCGACTCTGACTTTATAGCCACCTAATATAAGCAGAGTTGAATTAGTAAATGACAAGTTATCTATTTTTTTTTCTAAAAAAAATGAAAAAAAAGATGGTCAAGCACACAAGTCTAGCTTTGTAAACCCACGCATGCCTAATTTTTTTTTGTTAAGGCCAACAACTTTTTTTTATAAAGCCCTTCTAGATTTTTTATTTTTTTCTTAGATTTTAATTACAATTCAATTGAAATTAAATTATTGAAATTATATGTATGATATTATTCTATTAAATAATATTTAGTTTTGAATTTGTTTACAAATAAGTTATATTGTTTTTTTTTAATATTAGTAAACACTCTTTATATAGAGCGTTTCATGGTTATTTTGTTTTTTTTTCTTAGAGTTTAATCAAAATTCATTTCAATAAAATAATTAAATTTATATTTAAGATGTGATTTCATTAGATGTATTTCATTTTAACATTTATTTTCAGATAAGATTACAGTATCTTTTTATAATATTAGCAATCATTTTGTTAATTATTATATATTATATGTTATATGTTAAGTTACTATCTAGACTGTTTTTAAGTTTGTACTCATGAATATTGTATGAAAATAAAGCTTAAATTATTATAGTTTTTGAAAATATTTTTTTGGATTTCTATTGTTTTTTTTATTTAATAATTATGCTTGTTATAAAAATAAATGTCCAAACAACAAAAGAATCACGTAAAAAAGATAGTTTTGACTACAAAAATTATATTTGTTCTTCATGATTTTATCTACCTTCTTACTTGTGAATGTTTTTTTATCGCCATATCATTTGTATTTTCTTAATACATTCGACTTTAAATTATTAAAAAAATATCTTTTTTATTATTATTATTTTAAATTGATTGATGAATCATTTTAGCTATTTATTCTAATTTCTCTTAGCTTTTATTGAATAAACAATATAACTCAAAAAATATAATTTTTTATTAAGAAATAAAAAGTATATTAATAAGAATAACAAGAATTATAAAAATTAATTATGCTAGAGAATTATTTTGTTTCATTGGAATTTAAACTATTATTTTTCTTATAAAAATTAATTTTATTTTCATATAATTAAACTAACTAATTTTGAAGAGCTTCTCATGAGAGCAAGATCATATATCTTAATTTGTATATCTCTTAATTTTTTATTTATTATTAATAAATTATTTAATATTTATTAGTATATATAATTTTCTATTTATTTTATTAAGAACACATAAATTTTTAGTTCACAACAAATTTTTTTTATTATTATGTTAGAACATCGTCGACACCTTCTTTTATGTTAAATAAAAAAGCTTTCGATCGGACACGCACTAATTCCTAAACGAGATATTAGAGTAGAAGGCACAACTGACTTTCTCAGACTCCTAGCCTCCAACACCATACTACTTTCTTTAGGTTGTCGCCGCCGGCAAGTAAGTGTCCGGTTTTGTTTTTATGTTTTTGTTTTTTAAACAAGATACCGCTCTTGGCCGGCTGGTATTTTGGTGTTATCTTGTTTTAAAAAAAATAAAAAAAATATTATTTTAATATATTTTTAAATTAAAAAATATTTTGAAAAATAACGAAAAACATGATTTATCTAACCGGAGTCCCAACTCTCGAACTCTTGGCCAGCTGGTATTAGCCATATATGGTTCTCATCACCCAATCATATCATTTGTCACATGTGCATAAAAAAAGAAGAAACCCCCGGCTTCAGGGCTCCTCAATGCTAAAATTAAAATTAAAATTAAAATTATTATTATATTTATTATTATTATAAAGTTAAGAGTTGTCATAAAAACACTGGAAGCATAGACTCATTCGTTGTATTTTGAATGGGAACACATCAATATCTTTGCTTTTCAAAACGAAAACCATTATGAACTGCTTTCGAGGGTAAAATATATTTTTAAGGAGATTTATTTATTATTATAAAATTAATTAGGATTATAATAATCTTTTTATTATGTATAACACAGTAAAATCATATATTTACCCTTAAAAGCAAGAAAAATTAGTAGGCTACAAAAGGCTTTTCCGCCCTTTTCCATATGGTTTTGTTGTTATAATAAGGTTGATCCTTTTCCATATAGTTTTTTTTTTT
>Ga0325411_1002549_pt1 | contig 20668 bp, 12 predicted proteins | sample PopdelMetagenome_13_FD_206181 | JGI IMG/M metagenome (GOLD analysis project Ga0325411, IMG submission 206181) | Populus deltoides microbial communities from Bellville, Georgia, United States - Xylem-PdIQD-R4 | ecosystem: Host-associated > Plants > Phyllosphere > Stem > Wood/Secondary xylem...
TTTATGGCCTTAACCCACCCCTACTCTGCCATTACAGTAGCCAAGGTTTTTATGGAAAATGTTTATAAGTTGCATGGGATGCTAGTAACGATTGTGAGTGACAGAAACAACATCTTCCTCAGCTAATGTTTATAAAAAATATTTATAAAAAAAATTATTTATGATATTTTAAGTGTAATTTAAATATTTTTTTATAAAAAACAAAAAAATTATAAAAAAATTTAATTAATATTTCTATTTAAAATATTTGAAGGGTAAGATTGATAAGAACTTCATAAAAATGGATTGATAGGAACTTCATTTGTCCGTCTGTTACGGGTACTGATCTATAGTCTTCTCAATTTCATCTTCGAAGTTTGGCCCTCCATTATATATCTCTATTCAGTGGGAAATTCGGTGAGTCTCTCTCACATACACTTTTCAATTATCTTTTCAGTGGAAAAGATGGAAAGGGAGATGAAATTATTGGTGAACTGGAAATTACAAAGCGATACACCCACAGTGTGTCTCACGTCAATTACAATATCTTCCATCGAAAATATTGAATTAGTGATCAAATTGCTAGAAAAAAAACTAGTTTTTTTATTTTATTGGAAATGACCTTTCATTATAGAGGATAAAATATTTTGTATAAAAAAATACAATTAAATTTTACAGAGTATGTATCTAAGTAGTTCGTGTTTGAAAATAATAATAAGTTTATTTATTTAGATTTTATGCACTATCACTACTTAATTTCAACTTAATTAGAGAAAATATGTAATAATCAATTGGTCATAGCGATTAACGTTCTCTCTATCTCCTGTGGAAATAGTTTATCTATTTCACTTCTTGTCAAGCACGAGGATTTAGAGAAGAAGCAAAAGTGAGAAGACTTGACATTGCAGAGACCTTTATCCATTCATAGTATAAACGAGGGATGGGAAGATAAGGGTTGTAAACAAGGATTGTCGTTTGTGAAAGAGCACTTGCTAGCTACTAAAGCAGGACATCATTCTCATTTATTACGAGAATAATGTTTGTCTGTAGCTCTTGAGAAAAAATTAGTGTGTTGCACAGTTTAAGAGTAGAGTAAATTGCAAGTTGTAAAAGAGATATATAGCGATAAAAATAAATAAATAAATAAATAAAAGTTTGATAGAATTTATCTGTCCATCTTTTTTCCCAATAAAAACCGTCTGCAAACAAGAGATGGTACGCATCCATCGTTGATCAAAGAAAAACGTTAGCTGCCATTCATCACATCCTGAGTGCCGGGGCCATTGTTTGCCCTTTGGTTAAAAGCTCCAGTGCCCTAAAGTATCCAATCATATTTGAACTCCACGTATATATGTCCTTGAGCTTTAGCTTGGCAAACAATACTCCGGCAATAATGCCCAGTGAGATTGTCATATGCAGAGGCCCCATATATAGAGGTGACAAAGAAAGCCAGGCACTGTACGGATCAAGACAAGATCGAAGACTTCTTTTGCAGCCTAAGTTCATGAAACTAATCAACTGCGTGCTACCCCAGAACACATGTATATACCTCTCAAATTAACGTCAAGTCCATAGCAGTCGCATGTGCCCATGCCGGTGCACCATTAACATCTTTCAACGTAAAAATGGATAAGCTTGTGCACAATTTGGATGACAGGGACCCCAATTTTCCCATGTTTAGAGATTCACGGTCATAGCCTTCTTCTTGCTATCGCAGATTTCTATTTATAACCCCACACTGCATTTGTATCTTTGCTTTCATCGACTGGACAACAAGTCTACACATTACTGGCATTTTGGAGGGAAAAAAAAGTAATAAAAAGCAAAAATATACGATAAAAAGAAGGTTTAACATGTTGATTCCTTCGCGGTCAGTTTCCGGGGAGTTTAAAAATGTAATAATAATTATTTTTTAAATTATTTTGTTTAAATATATTAAAATAATATATTTTTTTATTTTTATAATTTATTTTTTACATCAACATATTAAAATAATAATAATAATAATATATATATATATATATATAAACAATTTCAAAAAAAATATTGTTGTCCTTTCACAAACTCAGTTCATTTATTCACTGTTACTCATTTATTTAATGAGTAAAAAAAAAGAGAAATTACTCATCTTCTCCATTTATTTAAAGACTAAAATTCTCTAATGTGTCTCTACATGTAATTTGATCCTTTTCTCCATTTCATGGTCTTTTTCAATTTATTTTATTTCTTTATATGAAATAGTAAAAGGGAAAAAAAGATAAGATGGAAAATTTAATGAGAAAAAAGAGGATATCTTCTTAAAGCCGGGGTGAGTGTTTAATTCATTTTACAGAGGGATTGAAAATAATAATAAATTTATTTATTTGAATTTTATGCACTATCACTAGCCTAGTTAATTTCAACTTAATTAGAGAAGATATGTAATAATCAATGATATTAAAAACAATTCCAATATATCATGTTTTCCTACCTGTATAAATAATACCTCTCCATGGAAGAGCCTAATCTAGTACCATAGCAAACCATATCCTATATCTCTTGAAAAACACACCATGACGACGTCCTTACTCTACGATCCAATGAATTTCCATCATTTCATTAGAAAATTCAAACCCAAAGAACACGATAACAGTCTATTGGTTGGTGAAACTTTCACTGTGGAATCAACAAATGAAACTTTCATGTGCTCCAATTTGCCTCTGTGACCTTTTTTGGACGGAATGTAGATTCAACAAATGAAAAACATAAAACACGAGAGGTGTTTGTGTTTAGATAATACTATCAACTGATCAAGTATTATTTATAATTTAACATAAAATAAAAGAATAATATATTGAATATAGAAATTATACGTGTCATATAAATGTCAAGGTGTGTATACATATATATTGGATATTCAAACAATATAAATATTATACATATAAAATTAACATTGATGAATATATTATATTTACCATGCATCAATTAAAAGTAATTATCTTAACTTATTTAAATTGATTTTGAATTAACCTCTGTCTAACTTCGGAATAAATGAACACCCCTGTTCAATTACAATGCATTGCATGCACAACCTAAAAGACTATCCGAAAGATAGAAAGGCAAATCAAATGATCCCTCGTTATTTTTATTTATTGAACGACAGTATCCCTCTTATTCCCTGTGGAACTTAAGAAAACCTAGTCTAATGCTTTTCTTTTTTATCCTTTGCATAACTGCGATAAGTGTTGAGTTGGAACTCTCTTGATATTTAAATTCTTTTGATATTTATAGTTAATTAATTTTAAAATATTTTTTGTTTAAAAATATATTAAAATATTATTTTTTTTATTTTTTAAAAATATATTTTACTATTACTATATCAAAATAATCTAAAAACATATAAAAAAATTAATAAAAATAAAAAATATTTTAATATTTTTTAAAATACAAGTTATTTTAGTAGAATGTTACTAAAAAGTATTAAATTAATATTTTTTTATTGTTTTTAAAATTATAATATTAAAAATTATAAAAAAAATTATAATAATATATTTTAAAATAAAAAAAAAACATTTTAAAAAAATAGTATTCACCCACGTCAAGAGTAGCAAGATAAAAGAAAGCCGCATCTTTCACGAGTTATAAGTACTCCTCCTGCAACTTGCTTCCTATCCACGTGTCGAACTCCCACACACCTAAACTGACAAACACATGGACGCTTTTTCTAGCGTCTGTTACATCTCGAAACGTGTCCTCTGCTCTAGAATTAGAAAGGTAACCTGTTTTTTAGGTTCGTTCAACACGGACCTCAAGAAGACAACGAATTAATTAAATAATCAGTAAAAAGGAAGAGATTTGTGCCAGTCACAACCACGTGTCACCCTTCTCCTCTCATGATCGCCACCTGGCTCTCTCCCAGCTACCTTCTTTTCCTTGTCTTAACTTGAAGGGCACTTTCGTCCTTCAACAAGTACAATATCTTTTCAATTAATTGCTTATTTCTTTCCTTCTTTTCACGATGACCGCCCAGAAGCACCCCATCTCCCTCTCTCCCTCACCCTCTCCCTCTCCTGGTTTTCCTCATCGATTTCTCAATTTCTTTAAATGTTTGGCTTCTGTTTTCCTTCATTTTCTCGGTACTAACTATATTCTTATCAAAAGAAGAAGGAAGAAGACATCAACGTTTTAGTAGCCTTCTCTTTATTATTATTATTATTATTATTTAATTAAAAAAACAAGTAAAAAACATAGACAGCTGACTGCTCCGTACCCATTAATATTCAGAGCTAATTGTCATATATATTTGCCCTCATTCCCAATACAAGGAGACAGACTATCGATAAAGGCTACCATCCAACCATGATGAGCAGGATTGAAGAACCAATAATTCCATTCAATGTATTTTTTTTAAAAAAAAATACATTGAATAAAAGTAGAAAAATAAATCAAATAATATAAATTAAATTAAATATAAAATAAATTAATTAAATAAATATAAAAAATACATTCAAATATATTAAAACTAAAATAGAGACGGTACTAGATGAGGAGGAGGAAGCTAATCGTCATCGGAATCCAAAAAAAAAATAATTAGAATTTCTGTTTAGGATATTTAAATGATAGTTTAAATGTTTTTTTATGTAAAATAAAAAAAATATAAAAAAATAATTAGAATTTCTAGAATACTTCAAGTCTAGTTTAAATATTTTTTAAAAAATTAATTAGCATTTTTGTTTAGGATACTTGAAGGGTAATTTAAATATTTTTTTTATAAAAAGTAGAAAACACTTATAAAAAAAATTATTTATGATATTTTAAGGATAATTTTAATATTTTTTATAGAAAAAATTATAAAAACATTAATTAGCATTTCTGTTTATGATACTTCAAGAGTAGTTTAAATATTGTTTTAAATAAAAACAATTAATTAGATTTTCTGTTTAAGATACTTCAAGGGTAGTTTAAATATTTTTTTTATAAAAAATATTAATTAGCATTTCAGTTTAAGATACTTGAATGGTAATTTAAATATTTTTTTATAAAAAAAATAATTAGAAAAAATTAATTAGAAAATCTGTTTAGGAAACTTAAAGGATAGTTTAAATGTTTTTTTATAAAAAAACTATTTATAAAAAAATTAATTAGCATTTCTATTTAAGATACTTTAAAGATAATTTAATTTTTTTCTATAAAAAATAAAAAAAACATTATAAAAAAATTAATTAGCATTTCGGTTTAGGATGCTTCAAGGGTGGTTTAAATGTTTTTTTATAACAAATAAAAATATTTATAAAAATATTAATTAGGATTTCTGTTTAGATTTATTCAAGGATAGTTTAAATTTTTTAATAAAAAATAGAAAACATTTATAAAAAAATATATATTTAGGACACTTCAAGTGTAGTTTAAATATATATTTTTTAAAAAAGTAATTAGTATTTCTGTTTAGGATACTTGAAGGGTAGTTTAAATATTTTTTAATAAAAAATAAAAAAAAAATTAATAAGCATTTCCATTTAGAATATTCAAGAGTAGTTTAAATGTATAAAAAATATTTATTAGGATTTCTGTTTAGAATACTATAAGGATAATTTAAATATTTTTTTATATAAAAAAATAATTACCATTTCTGTTTAGGATAAAAAAATTATAAAAAAATAGTCTTGTATGGCCACTAAATCTAAGTCGCTTAAGTCTAGAATAGCTACCAAATTCAAAGGGCTTAAAACATTCTATGCACTCTTAATATTTTTTTTAAAAAATTAATATTTACCCGCTTTAAAACACATAACACTATACTAGTAACAAATCAAGGACATACGCAATGCCAATTCTTTTAGAGAAGATTTGATAGGCCACTTCGAAGAGCTGCACCCTCTCCTCTCCCCTTGCCCGAATAAGTAACTGCTCTACATGGTATCGCACATTCCCAATTAGATACTTTCCATGCGAGCTGTTTTTGTATGATTTTATTACTAGGTGGGTCAAATCTTTCGTTCGGACATGCCCTGAAGTGTTAGAAAAAATCCATGCTGGATCTCTTTTGTGGGGCTAAATCTGACGACCACCTCCTATGTATTTCTTAGGACTTCTAGGAGCGAGGCATAAAGAGAAGGAAAAATCAAAAGAATCTCTCTACATGGTTTGCAAACGTACTGTCAATGGTTATGACTGGGGCTTTACAGAAGATCCTTAATGAGAATGTCATACGGGAGTTGCTGATATGTGACATGCCATGGAATGGTTTGCAGCTACGCTGCTGCTGCTGCTGCTGCTGCTTCAGAGTTAAATTACTATACGAGCTGGCAATTACAAGAATTTTGAAGTCCTAATCAAACACAAAAGCTTGATCGAGTTGGAAAGCCAAGAGGATTAACTTTTTCAATGCTAAGCACAAGAAAAGAAACAGTTCAAATTTATTGACGAAAAACTATACAGGAAACATGTAAGAAGTCAGTACCTATTTTATATGGGCAAGCAGACAACCAGATTAAAAACAACAATGCACCATCGACATACACGAAACATTTCTAGATGGGTGTAAATTTTACATTTTTCTCTCAATCCTTTTTCTTTCTATAGCATATTATGGTATAGCTAATCACATGTAATGACAAATTACAGCAAAATTATTAAAAGCATAGATTAGGAAAGGATGTCATTCTAATGCCTGAAAAGAATACACTAAAGCTTTTGCGTGTTCTCTATTTGAATAAGACCAATTTTACAGAGTGTGTAACTTCTATCACAGGCTCAAGTTCTGCTAAGAAAAAATGGATCAGGTTGAATTGGAACATGGAAAACTTTTTACAAGCTTTCACCATCACTTTGAAAAAATTTATTATGTGTAAATATGTTAGATATGTGTAACTTCATAGGTGAAATAGTATCTTAAAAAAAGAATATTTTTTTCACCGCTACCCAGAGAAAATATTTTGTTGCGAATGAATAAGATATTAAGTAATTGTCAATGCATAAATCATAATTCTTGACACGGATCTTTTCAACCAAAAAAAAATGACGAAACCTTTGGTCACAATAGAAAATGAAGTGACGTGGATTATTCAAGAAGGAAAACAAGAAGATGATGAGTTTATAATCATTATGCATATTGACATTGACCCAACAAGCCCCATTAGCCTAACAACATGGAGTTGCCCATAAATGCCAAGCCAATGAATGAGGACAGTCCCATTCACTATATTTTTCTTTGTTCAAAGTTTTGATCAATTCCAGAGTGTTTTGATTATTGTTCTTTAATTCAGAATAGTCTAAACATGATATCTCTAATCTCCTCATCAAAACCTTAGATTCATACACAAGTTTTGAGCAAAGGGTCAATCAAGTGGTTCCTTCTGTTTTCAGCATTCTTATACAAGCAAAGTGCACAAATTAGGTTGATGAATACTAGTAATGGCACGAACGAAATAAAAGGAGATTGGGGATGAAAAATAGCTGCCTTGCATAATTTGTGCAAATATTGAAATCTTGTAATTTAACTTGGGGGAGGGAAGAGAGAGATCCAATTATAGTAGATCAACACTTGGTGTTCTCTAAAAATTGGTATTGTGCGAAGTTTAAGAGTTTGAATATAACATCCTCAAATTATAATGTTATGAAATCTCAAACATTTCTTTAATGATATCAAGTATTGAATAATATGTCTAAGATTATGGGATTTGTTTTTTTGAAAATTTCAGCAGAGTTTTTTCTATTTTTGTTGGTATCAAGTTATCGACAACATTTCTATTATATATGTCATTACAACTTTCATCTTGATCCAATCATCCTAGATTACATTTCATTCATCAAACAATATCTCAATACTTATTTACTTATCAATATATCCAAGTCTCATATTATCAATTAATAAGTCAACATAAAAGTATTACTAAAACAATAAAACAATTCGAAAGATAAACAAATTCATCACTAAAAAAATAATAAATGCTAACTAACTATATATATGCATTTAGACTACATGAATACAATATTAAGATTAAGAGTCATATTGTCTTAAAACATCTAATGTATTCTATTACTTTATATTATAAACTTATCTTATCATTTTGAAAATGATTTAACCATACTAACAACTATACATAAATATAATACATCCACTACATACTACACATCTTCTACTTGATTTTTACAACACAAAGGTAATACATCTATTACATATGACACATCTTCTGCTTGATTTTTACAACACAAAAGGTTTTCAAAGAAAATAAAGACATAAATATTACATTCCAAAATGATAATTCATGAACAGAAAACTCCTACATCTAACGATCTTCATCACCTTGCGGTGTACCTGTTTCAACAATAACCACATTAATTAATTTACTCAGTATCTTAGTCTAGTATTAATTATTTACTCTTAACCTTTGAAATTTAACACTTCTAACTTCAATCTAACTCAATCAATTAATTTACATAATCTTTTCAAAACTTAAATACCCAGCTAACTCATTTCGATTACCAAATAATTCTAACACTTCCATATAATTGCTCAGAAATTTGGCTTTCCTTCCTCTGTTACCAATAAATCCGGTAATTTCCATCCGAATTACCCATCATCCGGCTAACCTCTTTATTAACCAGTAAACCCTGTAATTCGTTTAATTACCCAAGGAATCCGGCTAACCCATTTTGGTTGCCAAGATCAATCCGGTAATTCCATATAAATTACCTAGCATCCGGCTAACCTCTTTTGTTAGCCAATCAATCCGGTAATTCCATACGAATTATCTCATATCCGGTTAACCTCTTTGTTAGCCAATCAATCTGGTAATTCCATATAAATTACCCCATATCTGGTTAACCTTTTTGTTGACCAATAAACCCTGTAATTCTCTTAATTACCCAAGAAATCCGACTAACCCATTTCGGCTACCAAAATCAATCTGGTAATTCCATATGAATTACCCAGCATCCGGTTAACCTCTTTTGTTAGCCAAATAATGATCCAGGTAATTTCACATAAATTACCAATAATTCTTATAATAATTACTTAATTTATTCCTTTGCTTCATTCTTTTAATCAATTAAATAAACAACATAGATATTCAGGGAAAACTAATAATTACCAAATAAGGTGACAAATCACCTATCTTTTGCTCGTGATAACCCAGCTCCTCCTGTCTGATAACCAGCTCTAGACACAACTCCTGAATCAATCAAATGTTAGTATATCATTAGTCCATCAATATTTTTCTTATGTGCCGAAACGCAAAGCACATAATTTATTTTTATTTGTAATTCGTTTTAATAAAAATTCATTCTCATACATAATATCATTATTTTACATGCAACCACATATTTAAATCACGTTACTTCTTTTATTACTTTATGTTCATAATTCCTCCATCAAATAATCTTTCTATTCTTTATGCCCTCACATCATATTATTATTATTATTTTCTCAACTTTAATGCTATTTCTTCATTTAGTCTTTCTTACATATTTCAAATATCATGATTAAACATAGTTTTCTAAACATTAACATCAAAACTCATTCCTCCACTTTTCCTTCATATGGCCGAATGTGATGTTCCTTTTCCTCCCCCAAATTTTTCTTCGTTTACTTGTTTTCATTCTATGCCACTTCAACTTCATCATTTTTCCTTCCCCTCCTAATTCCCCCAAATCCCCATAAGAACCCTAAGTTCAAGAATCAAGGATTTAAGGGAAATTAAAGTAAAATTCCATGAAATTACTTCCTAAATTAATCAAGTAAGCTTAAAAACATCTATATCGAACATTAAATTCAAACTTCTCAAGCTTACCAATTGACTTTCTTCCAATTTCTCTTCTCTCCCAAAGTTAGCTGACACGATCAAAGAGTTAATGTCTTATCCCAAATACAAGAGTGTCAAAGCAATAAATAACCTGGCAAAACCGGGGTCGAACCATATGGAGGTGAGCTATATAAATTATAAATAACAACAACAACAACAACAATAATGATGATGATGGTGGTGGTGGTGATGAGTTAAAGAGGACTTTGAGATGTAAGATTAATGTGAAGATTAGACAATGATAAAAACAAATGTCAAGGTTAGAGGATCCACTAATAGTATTAGAGATAAGTAAAGTATAAACTCTTTATAAATTATCAACATGATCATATTAATTATCTTATTTATGTAACACCATACTTATAAATTTTATCAGGTATTCATGATGCTAACTTATGTTGACAACAAATCAATTCCTCTCATAACAACAATGTCGGCCGAAGACTATGAAGGATTAAGTATTTGATGTACCAATTATTATACAACACAAATCTAGATTAACCATTTAAAAAGCAAGGTATTAAGAATTAATAAGATAAAAATGATAAGACATGTTAATAACAAACTTTCTTGGATATAAACATTAAAGTCCATGTTGAATTTATATTATACATATTCTAACATCATTAGTGAAACCTTTTCACCTTGACATAATTAACTTAGCTAGACATTATGAAGAAAAACATAAATAAACAATATCAGAACATAAACATGATATAAGTTAACTAAGTATAGTAAAGGAAATGAAAAACATAAACAAGAGATTAAGGAAAATATAAAATGGAATAAAACTTGAACATTACAAAAAAAGAGAGCAAGAGCAAGATCTTGATCTAAAGAACCAAGATTTCTAAATGAATGGAAAATGCCTCCTTTTATAGGCTAAAATTCAAAACTATTCATTTGGTAATTGATTGATTATTGATGTAGTGGCCAACTATTGATTTAGTGGACTTGGTGGACAACAACACTCAAGCATTTTGGCTGGATGAAATGACATTCATGCAATTAGAATTTGGCAAAGTGTTCCGCATGAAAGTTGTTGGCAATCATCTTATCTTTCCACCCATACAATTTTAGAGCATTTGGATCACTAGAGCTCGAGATATGCCTAAAATACTAAGTAGTGCTTCTGGTGGACGTAGTGGATAGCCCTCAAGCTCTTGATTGGATGAAATGTCATTGCTACCATTATAATTTGAGCAGATTGTCTTCATGCAAGTTGTTGGAAATTATCTTATCCTTCCACCCACCAAAGTTGACATCATTTTGCCTTTTATAACTCCAGCTACGGGTAAAATTCTAAGCAGTGTTTGGGCTAGATTGCAGAACAGATTCTGACTTCTCTTTTGTGGCCAAACTTTGAATTTGAAAACGGTAGATTTGGATCTTCCACTATTCATGAACATTGTAGGCCTATTTCTTAGCTTTCTATCCATATAAGTCAAACTGAAATCCAAGATCTACAGCTCCAGATATGACCCAATAACTTAACAGTGTTCCAATTTGAATTGAATCGATCTCCTTTTTAAGCTTAGCCTTTTCTTTGTCCTTTCACTTTCAATAGTTAATCACATCAATCAATCCTTTGAATTGTGAGATATGCCTATATTTAAAATGAGCATTTACCATAAATTAAAGCTATCTTATATTATCAGACTTGTTATTATAAAACATGCTCTAATTAAGGATTTATTCATACTTGAAGTGCAAAATGATGATATAAAACCTTGATAAAAATGCACTTTTAAGTACTAATCATTAGCCAAATTCCCTCTCTTAATTCCTCCTTCCTTCACTTGATTCTTCCTTACATTAGGGTTTTATAAGTTGAACTTTGCAAGTTTACAAAGTTACTCTCTCAATTTCTTTATTTGTTTTCCTTACTTTTCTCTCTTTCTCTCACGTTCTGTTTTGTTCTGTTCTGTTCTTTCTCCCCTCTACTTCTGCCTAGTCGGCAGTATATAAAAGGAAGGGAGAGCTGATTTATTTTATTTGTTTATGGCAAATAACCATTTTACCCTTAATGAGTCATTTTGCTTCTATTTGACAGTCCTTATTTTTTTGCTAGCACTACGGGCTCCATTCATCCTAAATTTTAACCAGATTTTATTCAATATATTTTAAGGTCCCTCGTAAATTTTTAGCTCAATCTGATGGTCGGATTGAAAATTATGTTCAATAAAGTAAAACTAGTCAAATTATGATTTTTCGTCAAATTTCCGAATTTCTCTAAAAGTTCTGAAATTGTAAGATAACCTGGTCGAGAGTTACAAATTCTTTTGTTTTACATGAAACTAGTCAATTTATGATTTTTCACCCAGAGGTTTTACATTCTCCCCTCTTAAAAAAAATTTCGTCCTCGAAATTTAAATTCATACCTATGTAAGAAAATAATCCAGGATATTTCTTCATCATTTCTGACTCTCTCTCCCAAGTTTCTTCTTCTATTTGATAGTTTCTCCACAATACTTTTACTAATGGCACCTTTTTATTTCATAATTCCTTTATACTTCAGTCCATAATTTGCACAGGTTGTACCTCCATAGTTAAATCTTCCTGCACTTCCATTGGAATTTGTGGAAAAATTCATGCACGATCCAAGTCTGCTTTCCGCAGCATCGAAACATGAAACACATTGTGTATGTTATCTAAATGTGGTGGCAGCAGTATTCGATAGGCAACCGTCCCAATTCTTTCTATAATTTTATATGGCCCGATATACCTAGGTGCTAATTTGTCTTTCATTCCAAACTGAATCACATGCTTCCATGGAGCAACTTTTAAAAATACCATATCTCCAATTTTAAACTCTAGAGGTCTTTGTTGATTATCTGTATATCTCTTTTGCCGATCTTGAGCTTCTTTCATCCTTTCCTTTATCACCTTCACCTTATCAACCGTGATCTGCACCAGTTCAGGTCCCAATAATTTTCTTTCCCCAACTTCATCCTATCATCCTGCAGTTCGACATCTCCTTTCATACAATCCTTCATATGGTGCCATGCTAATAGTAGATTGATAACTATTATTATAAGTAAATTCTACTAATGGCAAGTGATCCTCCCATTGACCTCTAAACTCTAGAATACAAGACCGCAACAAATCTTCCAAAATCTGAATTGTCCTTTTAGATTGCCCATCAGTCTATGGATGAAAAGCTGTGCTTAGATTCAATCTGGTACCTAAAGCCCGTTGTATATTCGGCTATAACCTTGATGTAAATCGAGGATCCCTATTGGAAACTATAAAAACTAGTACACCATGCAATCTCACCACCTTTTTAATATATAATTGAGCTAGTTTTTCAACCAAATCCCCCATCTTCATAGGTAAAAAAGACTTTGTCAGTCAATTCACGATCACCTATATGGCATCATGTTCTTTCCTTCTTCTCGGTAACCCAGATACAAAATCCATAGTGATATTCTCCTATTTCCATTATGGAATCGAAAGAGATTGTAATTCTCCAGCCGGTCATTGATGCTCTACTTTCACCTGCTGACATATGGCACACTTGGCCATGTATTCTACTATCTCCCTTTCCATTTTTAGCCACCAATAACTCTCTTTCAAATCTCTATACATCTTCGTGCTCCCTGGATGGATCGCCAATTTAGACTGATGAGCTTCTTTTAAGATTTCACCTTTTAAAACCTTATCATTACGTAAATATATTCTTTTTTCCATAACTATGAGCCCATCATTTGACACTCAAAATAAAGAGTCTTGGCTGACTTTTACATTATTCATTCCTTTCATCACTTCAAGATCTTCACCTTGAGCTTTTCGAATCTTTTCTCTCATATTAGATTGTAGCACTAACGTTGCCGGTAACATTCCTCCTAAAGTCAAATCTAAATGCACATTTAGCCCACCTAGTTCCAAGAGTTCTTTATCACCTCACACTAGTAAACCACCAATAAAAGCTTTATTCTTCCGACTCAGAGCATTTGCCACCACATTTGCTTTCCTAGGGTGATATTCAATAATACAATCATAATCTTTGATCAACTCCATCCATCTTCTCTATCGCATATTCAATTCTTTTTGTGACATCAAATATTTTAAACTTTTGTGATCTGTAAAAATCTATACTTGTACCCCGTACAAATAATGTCTCCATATCTTCAAAGTAAACACCACATCTGCCAGCTCCAAATCATGTATCGGATAGTTCACCTCATGTGGTTTCAACTGTCTGGATGTATAAGCGATTACCCTAAAAATGTTTCTTAGGTTTGGCCGGCTACTATCGAAGGTTTGTGGAGAACGTTTCTTGGATTTCTGCACCATTGACTAAGTTAATGCAGGAAAATGTTGAGTTTTAATGGTCTGAGGCTTTTGAGAAAAGTTTCTTAGAGTTGAAGGAGAAATTGACTACAACGCCTATTCTAGCAATACTATCAAGTTCTGGTGGTTACACAGTGTATTGTGATGCTTTGGGGTTAGGATGTGTTCTAATGAAACATGGCAAGGTTATTGCATATGCTTCATGACAGTTAAAGAAGCATGAACATAACTATTCTACACATAATTTAGAGATGACGACTGTAATTTTTGCTTTGAAGATTTGGAGGCACTACTTGTATGGTGAAACTTGTGAGATCTTCATAGATCACAAGAGTTTGAAGTACATCTTTCAGCAGAGGGATCTAAATCCGAGGCAGAGGAGATGGATGGAATTGCTAAAGGATTATGATTGTACCATAAAGTACCATCCGAGTAGGTCAAATGTAGTTGTCGATGCTTTGAGTAGGAAATCATCAGGGAGCTTAGCTCATATTCAGGAGGTACGAAGACCTCTGATTAGGGAGCTGTATAAGTTAGTGGATGAATGAGTCAGATTTGATCTTAGAGAAGCTGGGGCAATGATTGCTCACTTTCAGGTGAAGTTAGATTTGTTTGACAAGATATAAGTAGCTTAGAAGAAAGATGATTTGCTACTCAAGATTAGAAATGAGGTTGAGTAGGGTAAGGCTGTAGGTTCTTTGATTGGTGATGATGATGTGCTGAGATATAAGAATAGGCTTTGTGTACCTGACGTAGATGATCTGAGGAGAGAATTGATGGTAGAGGCACATCAAACAGTTTACACAATACATCCAGGTTCCACCAAGATGTATAAAGATCTTAAAGTGTGTTATTGGTGGAATAGGATGAAGGCCGATGTAGTAGACTTTGTTTCTAGGTGTTTGACCTATCAAAGGGTAAAGGGTGAATACCAGAAACCTCCTGGATTGTTGCAACCATTTTTTATTCTAGAATGGAAGTGGGAAAGGATCATAATGGACTTTGTGACAAGATTGCCTAGAAGTCAGGAGGGTTATGATTCGATATGGGTGATTGTTGACAGGTTGACAAAATCAGCCCATTTTTTGCTAGTTAAGTTTACTTATGGATATGCGATGTTGGCGGAATTGTTTATTAGCAAGATTGTGCAATTTCATGGTGTGTCAAACTCGATAGTGTTAGATAGAGGTCCGCAGTTTATATCGCGGTTTTGGGTGAAGTTCCAAGAAGCTATAGGTACTAAGGTGCAGTTGAGTGCAACTTTTCACCCTCAGACAGATGGTCAATCTGAGAGGACTATTCAAATCTTGGAGGATATGTTAAGGGCTTGTGTTATGGATTTTGGGTTTGGTTGGAGTAAGTTCCTATCATTAGTGAAATTTGCGTACAACAACAGTTATTAGGCTAGCATAGAGATGGCATCTTATAAGGCTTTGTATGGTCGGAAGTGTAGATCACTGGTTTGTTGGTTTGAGGTTGGTGAGGAGAGGCTAATAGGACCAGAGTTGATTCAGATTACCTCAGAGAAGATAGAGGTAATTAGAAATAAGCTTTAAACAGCTTAAAGTCGACAGAATAGTTACGCGGATAGAAGAAGGCGTGACTTAGAGTTTTTCAGTGGGTGATTGTTTGTTCTTAAAGGTATCACTGACCAAAGGAGTATTCAGGTTTGGCAAGAAAGGCAAGTTAAGCCCTCGGTTCATTGGACCGTATGAGATTTTAGAGAGAGTCAGAGTAGTGGCTTATAGGTTAGCATTACCACCAAACTTGTCTGTTATTCATTCGGTATTTCATGTTTCCATACTAAGGAAGTATATGTCAAATCCATCTCATGTGTTAGAAGTTCATCCAATTGAATTGAGAGATGATATGATTTATGAGGTGCAACCGAAAGCTATAGTAGATCGACAAGTGAGGAAGCTTAGGTCGAAGGATATAGCTTCAGTGAAAGTGAAATGGAAAGGTCATTCACGTGAGGAAGCGACATGGGAGCTCGAGGACAAGATGCATGAGGAGTATCCTTATCTTTTTGATAATCTCAGTAATTATTCAATCATTTCTATTAAGTTTCGAAGACGAAACTTTTATAAGATGGGGAGATTATGATGTTTTGAAATAAAATGAGTAGGAAAAGGCAATAAAGCCCTTGAAGGCTTAAAAATGAGTATAAATGAATAAGGGGTATTGTAGTAATTGAATAAAAAATTGATAAATATATATATAAAAAAAGAGAGTTGTGTTCTAAGAGTGAAAAACTGGCGGGAGAAGAGAAGAAAAGGGGAAGAAGAAGAGAAAAGAGGGAAAGATAAGGGAAGGAGAAGAGAGTTAGAGAAATAAGCTTAAAATATAAGATTTAGGCTTTTAGATGTATAAATGTGTGTTCTTTTAGCTTTAAATTTTGAAGATTGTGTTTTGGGTTGATTGATGAATTGATTTGAATGTTATGGGTTGTTATGGATGATTAGTTATTTAGTTGATTATGGAAGATTGTAGGTAAAGATGATGATTTTGAGTTATGATTTTGTTTGAATGATGAATTTGTGTTAGAAATCAAGAGATAACAGTAGGTTTTCTGTGGAAATTCTGGCTTTGAGGTTGAAGATGATGAATTTCGGTTTGGTCCCTCAATTTGTGAAAATTACAGTTTAGTCCCCAAACTTTGAAAAAATTATAGATTGGTCCATGGAGTATATTCCAAGATTATGGACAGAATAAAAGATGAATTATGGGAAGAATTCCAATATAGTTATGAATTTTTAACACTTTCAATTTGGTCCTCCCATTTGACAAAAATTACAATTTGACCCTAAAAAATTTAGAAAAACTCCAGAATGGTCCCTGGAACATAATTAGAGATTCTGGATAGAAATGAGGATGAATTATTGACATAATTAAACTATAGTCATGAATTTATGATATTTTAGTTTGGTCCTCCAATTTGACAAAGTTACAATTTGACCCTTAAAAATATGATAAATTCCAGGTTGGTCCCTAGCTGTAATATTAGCTTTTGCAGATTGTTTTGATGAATAATTGAGGGTTATTTAGTGAATTATTATCAAGTCTTATTATTTGTTTTATTATGGATTAGAATTCGCGAAAACCATTTAATTTTTGGGTTTTTAGAAAAAAATGACTAGTTTAGTTTAAAAACATATAGGGTTATGGAATAAACCCTTAGTTAAGTGTATTAAATAACTTATATGTTCTTTCGAGTCGTTCTTGAATATGTCTCTTTTGAGTGCTGTTTGCTTTTGAGTAAGGTGAGTGGATAATTTTTCATATGCATGAGAAATATTATAAATATTTGATTTGTTAATATGAGTTGGATATATATATATATATATATATATATATATATATATATTCCACAATTGATAATATTTTATCGTAACAAGGACAATAATCAACATATATATATATATATATATATATATATATATATATATATGTTGATTATTGTCCTTGTTACGATAAAATATTATCAATTGTGGAATCTGAATTATTGATATGAACCAATATATATTTTGAATTTACTTCTGAATTGATAACTCCTCATTTGATTGATGTCATGAGTTGAGCCTTGAGATATGAATATATCTGTTTGATTATGATTATGAACCTATAGTATGCCAGTCAGAATACCCATGCTAACAGGGTAGTGTTAGTCTTTGTGCACATCATATCTGAACCCTAGTTGGTCGGGGGAGTCACCAACCTGTGTGGACTGATCATCCTACAGTATGGAACCTCATGCTCATTGCATTTTGATTTTCTAACGAGCTTTACCTTATGATATTTTTGTTATGGCCTATTTGAGAAACCTTCTTATAAGAACCTAAAGCCATAATTGCATATATATTCATCCTTGTTATATTACCTCATGCGTGTATATTGAACATTATCTACTCATTGAGTTGTTAAACTCACCCTCTCATTATTTATCTTTTCAGGCTTATAACTTGTTAACGGGTCACTTTTGTTGGACTTTCAGAACCTGCTCTTTTGTTGAAATTAGTATTTTTTTTATGTTTAGTTAGTGCTCCACAACTATAAATTTGTATTAACTCTTGTATTAAGACAATCAAATTATACATTATGAAGTTAATTTTGTTGTTAGTGTTGCGTTGAACTTTGATTGAGTTATTTGAAGGATAAATTTGTATGTAAGTTTGGGTTCGCATAGGTATGGAACCTTGACGGGAAACCTTGCCTATGTGCCGGTCATGGATCTGGGAATCGGGTCGTGATAATGTGTATAACAATTAGCTCATGCAACACTAAACCTCCATGATTGGCCTCATGCTGGATTATATTGCAGCCAATCCAAATCTGTATAATTAGCGAAACTGAAGGGAACTGTATTTGTTTCAGTATAGATATATACAACTTCAGGAACCTCACCCTCCTCACAAATTTCATTAGCAGAAACCTGAACTCATTGGACTTCATCACGATGTAGAAGTTCTCTGCGTTTTTGGTCAGTAGGAATTGTTTTCTACCAGTTCTCACATTCTCTGCCCACAAACACTACTCTGATTCGAGCTGGTTCCTACACAAATTAGACACTAATATAGGAGAAGCAGATCTTTAACAGCCTGCTTTTATGATCCCTTAAAGAATCCCACCTCAAACCCATTCCCCTTCAAATAGAATAATAGGAATTCCCTTTCATGATGGTATATCATGATTCAGTGTTTAGGATTCTAACTCAAACCCATTCTGTTTGCCATTGTCTACCAGGTTTTCTTGCATGCTAGTATTTTCTCATAAAAAAATAGGTCCTAATCTGTAGTTTCTGGTAGTTGAACCCTCTGTCATCTATTTGGGTGAGTAAGGTATTACTTGGTCATTTGAACCAGACTTTTCATTGGTCTGCAAGCAGAATGCCTACTTTTCACTATGTTCTAGTGTGCTATGTCAAAGGTGATTATAACATTGTTACGGTTGATGACCACAACTTGATTACTGTTTTAATTTAAAAAATCCAAAAGAAAGATGGCACCTTTATTTCATAGGAATTGATTATCATATTCTAAGGGGTGGCAAAACTAGAAATTGTCTATTTTTTCTGCATTTCTTATTTGTTTTAAGTCTTTCGGTCTTAAGCAAGATTATAATTCTTTTGAAGGTTTGTAATGCATTTGATGAGAGAAAAAATCTACATACAGTTTTGTGGTTGGATGCTCTCAATCATGCTGAACAGAACAAGTGATGTAGAACAAGTAGCGGAAGCATACATGCTCAAAAGGGATCACCCGAAATTCAAAGGCAACTGAATTTCGGCAGCCGGGGCGTCGGAGTCGGAATGCCGCGAAATTCACCGAACAAGTAGCGCAGATTCGCGAGATGCTTGCTGCCGGGGTTAACCTCAACGCCAATAACAGGCCACCACTTAACAGGGCTCGCGCTGAAGGAATTGCCAGAGGCCAACCTGTTGATAGAAGACGCAACCCAGCACCTCGCATCCAACCTGACAGCGAGGATGATTCTGATGAAGAAGATGACATGGGATACGGTTTACCTCCACCTGCGAGGCGTCCGAGGGAACAAGATGATTATCGCCTGAAAGCAGATCTGCCCAGTTTTAATGGGAATCTGCGAATTGAAGATTTTCTTGATTGGGTTACCGAAGTGGAACGATTCTTTGAGATGATGGAGATACCAGAAGAAAAGATGGTGAGGTTTGTAGCCTTCCGATTGAAGGGAGGGGCTGCAGTATGGTGGGATCAATTACAGAAGAATCGGCAGTGACAAGGGAAGGCGCTTGTAAGAACTTGGCGTAGGATGAAGCAACTGATGATAGGAAGGTTTCTGCCACCAGATTATGAACAATATCTGTTTCAATTACTTCAAGACTGCTCACAAGGATCCAGGTCTGTGTTCGATGATACTGCGGAGTTCTCTAGACTCTTGGAGCGAAACAATCTTAACGAGACGGAGGGGCAGCGCGTAGCCAGGTATATGAATGGATTGAAATCGTCATTGCGAGATAAGATTGGGTTACAGGTGGTTTGGACTGTGGAGGAAGCTCATAATGGATTGAAAAAATGAAGCTGTGTCTGCTGCCAGCCTGCAGATACACATTCTGGAGGCATGCTTGATTGATTCTTTTTTTCTTTTTCTTTTTCTTTTTTGTTGTGGAAACTTCTACACTAGGACTGTATTGAATGAACAAATCATTACTAATATTGAATGCAAGCATTTTAAAACTGGCATTCTTTCCATTTCATCAAGGGAATGAGGAAGGAGTATGGGAATGAGATTTTCCATTAATATATTTTACCTACCACTACTACTCCACACACATGCACAGCATAAACACTAGAGCAATATCAATGTGAGTATTTTTCCTCTCTGTTTTTCCCTCTCAGAAATGGTGAGACAAAACTCATACTCCAAGATTGTTATTTGCCTTTATGTGTTAAAAATTATTTTCTTGGAAAACTGAAAAACACAAAAAAGTTGTTTTCCAAATGATCCTTTATGTCGATACACGACGTCGGGCGACGGCTCCCGCTTTTTTTGTTTATTTAACAAAAAGGGTTTTTTCTCGATTGGGGGAAACAAAGATTTTATTGGAGTCGCCATCTAGTAATTTGAGGGAACTAGAA
>Ga0325411_1002550_pt1 | contig 20665 bp, 6 predicted proteins | sample PopdelMetagenome_13_FD_206181 | JGI IMG/M metagenome (GOLD analysis project Ga0325411, IMG submission 206181) | Populus deltoides microbial communities from Bellville, Georgia, United States - Xylem-PdIQD-R4 | ecosystem: Host-associated > Plants > Phyllosphere > Stem > Wood/Secondary xylem...
CTTTGTTTCATCATTGAAAGTAGGTCAAACATCAACTTTCTCTCCTTTCGCTGTTTTGCAGTGACTTTGTTTTCTCTCAAACCTATGGATTTGAAAATGAACAAAATAAAGTTTTAGATCAAATAAAAAACTACAAAAACTAAAAAGACATAAAATGAAAATGAAAATATTCACAAGCTAAAATCAACAAAATTGTGTGGCATCAACAATGTAAAAAAAAAAAAGCTTGTTGCTCACTGTCAAATTTGGTCCCTCAAGTCTTAATTTTTCTCTATAATGTTTTTTTTTTAATTTTGTAAAATAAAGCATCAATCTAATAAAAAGATTTTTTTTTCATAGTAATAAGCCCATAAAAAGAAAATATAAATAGATTATTAAGCTCATTTGAAAGGAATGTAGAAGGAGTAAATAAAAAAAAAATTATTTGGTGATTAGAATGGAAAATTTTCGAAGAAAAAAAATGAAAACCATGCGAATCTATGTCCATAGTACAACAACAAAGTTTTAACCACACAACTCAGATATCTTCTTAATAAAACAAGAACTATAATAAAAAAAATTAAAAAAAAACACAAAGGAGTATTATATGGTTTGGTCCATTAATACTTTAGTGGCATTTAATTTTTTCCATTAGTTATTATTTTTTTTATAAATTAATATAAGCTCTTAATATTCTTCATTTTTTTTAAATGTATCTTTCTTCTCTAATTTCATTAAATCTAAAAAAAATAAATGTAATATCTCTCAACATATTAGCATAAACTTCTTGTAGGTAACAAGATATCATTATCTACATATTTTTTATAGTGCAATTAAATGAGCAAATTAAAAATGTGAAAAAGAGATATTTTCAACATAAAAATCATCTATGTCTCCAAAAACACTTGGCATGATTGAGAAAAATAATAAAAAAAATATTGATTCACATTTAAGTTTGAACCTGAAATAACACAATTTGATAGAAAAATTGAGACTTAAGTTAAAAAAAGAATTGGAGCATTTAATTTCATCAAATTAAATTGACAGCAAATGCCAAGTGGGGTTGTTTAGAGTAACCAAGCAACTAAAAAAACAAAGGAAACCAAAAAAATTAAAAAAATATCACACGTAAAGAGCGTCGCGATGATCGTTTTCTCAAAGCGGTATCTCTTTTGTGATGGGGAAAAAAATAAAGAATTCTTGTTTCTTATCAATAAAAAAAGCATGGAGTTGCTACTTAGTATTTTAGTTACTAGAAACTCTAACTAGTCTTAGAGTCTGGATAAGAGGATTGATTGTGTATAGAGAGGATGCATCACCCCTATTATACATTACCTAAGTTAAGCTGTATTTTTTGTTTGTTTGATATAAACTAAGGTATTGTTGTGTTTTCTAGTTGTTGATATGTTTAATATTTTAAAAAAACCCTCTTCAGTAAGAAGATTATTATCTTATCAGGTTAATTAAAGCCTAACCGTTTTAAAGTTAAAATATATTTTTGTATTTTTTTTCTTTTAATATGATGAATATATCTTACGTATAAGTTTATAATCCTTGATATTGGGATAAAAAAAATAATATTTTTTAATATTTTTAAAATATAGTTCAAGTTTTCATGGTTTAAATTGGTTACTAAATTTAAAAATTCATGTAAGAACAAGAAAACTATTTTTGTGATTTTTTAATATACTTATATACAAATATAATTTATTTTTGAGATACTTGTCAAATTTGATTTAGAAAAAAAAAATCTAAGAAAATTCTAAGATTTTGGGTTTTTGAATTAAGGGAAAATTTGGGCTAAATATGAAAATAAACCTCCATGCTATATGAAGCCGATCTTTTAAACACATAAAGATCCAGCAAGACCAAAACAATGCATTTTAGCCCACGATTAGAATTCTGCTTATCATGCAATGGTGCACTCGTTTAAAATACAAAGACCTAAATTAATTACCCTCTAGCAATTGTCATGGCTCAGCATCATTGAAGAGGAGAAGCACACAATCCTTAATTAAAAACCAAGCAATGAGGTATATACTCATGCTCTAATCACAACACAATCCATGTTTGAGCTTATACAAATAAGCTCTGTCTACTGTCCAACATACACAATGAATACTATATTTAAACACAAAGTCCGGAAGGTCATCAGAATCATCCACAAAAAAAAAAGAAAAAGAAAAAAAAGAAGAGTTTAATCCTAACTATGCATGTTTTATTGTCTAACCCCAAATATTGAAGATCATAACTCCAAAACAACTTATGGCAGAAAGCTACCCCATGTTTCAAATTTTATACAACCGAAATGCATGATCAAAGGGAAAGAGATGGAGACGTTTATACCTGCAAAAACAAATGTGGATCTTGCTGCAAAAAATGGCAGGCTTCCTCAGCTTTAACAGTAAAGGTGGAGTCCCTCAAACTGCTACTCTCAGCCTGAAATGAATCTGTTGTGGTTGCTTCTTCCTTAAACTGCTATTTCTAGAGAGGTTCGCTGCTGCTACTGGAGAGGTTGTCAGCGTGAAGGACAATCGGCTACAGGGGCTGGGTTGTGGAGATTCACGGTTCAGCTGCTGAAGACTTGCTGGAGGATGATCTGAGCTGCTGCTGACGCTGCTGGAGGCTCACGGCTTCACTGCTGGATCTGGAGAAGACGTGATGGGTTGTTGGACTATGAAGAAAATAAAGTGTTGAAACTCCTGTTGGTGTTACTGCTCTGCTGGAACTTTGAGTCTGCTGTGCTGGAAGTAGCTTATTGGATGTTGCTGTTGCTGGTAGTGCTGGATTAAAGGCTGCTATGATTTCTCAGCCACAACTGGTGCTGCCATGGTTGTTATGGACAGAGGAGCTGAAGGTGTGGAGAGATCGGTTGCTGTTTAGTCGCTGTGAATAGAAGGAAAATACGGATCCTGGTGCTGTGTTGTGATTCTAGTGTTGCTTTACTGGAACAAGGGAGATAAGTTGCAGCTGGAGGCTGTGCTGTTGTTTGCTGTGGAGAAGCTACGCTGGTGCAGAGCTATATGGCTGAGAAGACAATAGTGCAGCCGTTCCTGGCGTAGAAAAGAAGAAGCTGCTGTCCGATGGATGTGAGCTGGTGGAGGAGATATCAGTGCTGGAACCTCTGGAACTATGTTGCAGGGACTGCTATTTAAAAGAGGTACAAGGAGAGGTAGAAAACACTGATTTCAACAAAAAGGAAGGAAAAAGTGGAAAATGGTGCTTCTGGGTTTCTGAACTGGGTCTTTGGATTGTAAAGAGATGGTAGCTTATAACCGTGTCCTGGGTTGTTGCTCTCGGTTAAGATTTTTTTGTGTTCCAATCTTCTTCTCCAGGAACAAAGCTGCAGGCGAGGTGATCTAAATGGCCAACTGATGTTGTGTTTATGGCTACTGAGGAAATAGAAAAGAAGAGCTGGGCTTGCTTTGAACTGGAATAGGGAAGCGGCTGGTGTTTGTTGCTAGTGGCGTGGTGTTGTTTCTGGGTGCTGGAAAAATTAAGGAGAAGGCTGAGCAGTCCTCCCCCAGTTTTTTGGGTTATAGGGTTTTGTAAGATATTTACGGGAGAAATGGGAAGGTTTTAGAGTTCATGGTTTAATGGGATCTCGATGCTTGATGCTGAAGAATAAATTTCATCCTTTTATTAAAGCTAAGGACAAAAATTTCTCCTGCTCTGCAACTAATAAAAAAGACACGACTGTTTTTTTCCTGGCAAAACAGTGCTTGGTAGTGTTTTTGGGTGATAATTGACAGGTGTTTTTAAAATAATAAGAGCTGAAATTATGGCTCAAGTGAAGCAAAAATATTAGGGTATAAGTTGACATACAATTGTAGGAGGGATGAGGGAGAAATTAGGGCTAAAAGGTGGGTAATTGGTCATCTTTTTTCTTGTTTAAATGAGAAGAAAATGATGAATAGTGAAATTATGGTAGTTTTCAATTTGATTCCTAAATCTTTAGAAATTTGTAATGAAATCCCCAATCAATCCTAATCTTTTGGATTCCTTACAATTTTACCTTTGTTCTTCTTTGATTGGATCCTTAAATTTCTGTGTTTTTACAAAGTGATCCTTGATTTTGAAATTTATCAATTTGACCTCATATTGACCTCCAAACTTTGATTTTCTTGTAATTTTATCCCTGATTTTGCCCAATTGAGCTTGTGAAAATTAAACTTGATCCTCTAAAATTTTATTTTATTTAATTATATCCAAATTAGGCATTCAAACTTAATGTTTCACCTATTAAGTCCCAAATAAAATTAATTTGACCCATTAAAAATCTAATTAAGTTTTTACACTTAATTAATTCTTTTTATTTGACCCAAATTGATTCTTAAAATTAATTAATCCTTAATTAGGCTCATGATTAAATTGAATTGGCTTATTAAAAGTCTAATTAAGTCCGCAGACTTAATTTTTAAGCAATTTCGTCCAATAATCATTTAGTTTAACCTTAAATTTGCATTGTCCTTTAGTCTTGAGTATAATGCGGTACAAGTAGGCTTTCAATTTCACCCAAAACTCTAGCTTGGTTTCTCCATACAATTAAAACCTTCTCAACCTACTATTGCCAAGTTGCTAGTCTTTTTTATTTTTATTTTTTTATTTTTCATTACTTTTCATTTTCTTACAGTGTTTCTTCAATTCCAATTCCTGACATTTTTAACATGATTTTATTCCTGTCATTTGTAATGGTCTATCTCAAAAGTTATAGAGTTGTTTAAATTATAGTCTTGTCTGATAGGACCCTTGGTCTTTCCTCACTCACTTTGTAAGAAGTTTATGTAGCTAGATATCATAGTTGTTTATATTTTTAACATGTCTTTTGGGTTATGGATTTAGGCAGTTTCGTTGTGATTTTCATTCATGTTTGCTTTCTAATTAGGGAGAGGTGTAGTTGATAAGGTTGTAAAAAATCCATAAGAGAAAGATTGGGGGTGTTTTTTATGGGCTAATAAAACTAGAGGCAGAGGACTTGGTGGGCTTGGCGACACCTGCAAGAAAAATGCTTTAATACTTAAGTCAGTATACTGTTTGTACAAGTGATAGAAAATAAGTAGTATTTGTGTATAAAGAGAGAATAAATAATATTCTTTAGACTTAAATGTTTCTTAAGCTTGTTCAAGTCTTGTATTTAGACTTGTGTTGTGTTGGACTTGTGTTGAGTCTTGTGTTGTCTAGAGATATAAAGTCTAGGAAGATTAGCCCTTTTCATGCTCTTAGAGATATCTGTTTATATAGTATTTTTTTAAGATAAATATCTTAAGAAATATCTTACTTTTAATATATTTTATATAAATATATCTATAAATATCAAAATTATATATCTATATATATGTATATGTATATATATATATATATATATGTATATGTATATATATATGGAGATGTGTACATTGTATAAAACATCATAGAAATAGTGAGAATGATAGAAAAAGAGGATCAAGTCAGCTAGGCGATGACCAGGTTGTCTGATGTTGGTGGGCCCGGCTAGATCTGCTTGGAGCTGACGGGGCACGAGTTTCTGATATGGGTCAGATGGAGCTTACTCGGAGCCCGATTGGACTCGACCCAATAATTAATATTAATGTGTAGTTTTTTCATGTATCATCAGAGCCCTCAAAGTCTTGCAAACAAATATGTATGGAAGACTTGACCTAGCAACAGTAGGGAAGGAAATACTTACGATGGGTAATGTTACCTTTTATGTATACAAGCCACTATAAAAGTTGTTTATAGACATAGATATGAGGCATAACCACAAGCATAGCCATGAAGAGTGGGGTCATTATAGGAGTAGCCGCAGGCTTAGTCACGTGGGGCATAATCGTGGGCGTAACTGTAGGCCTAACCACTAGCTTAGACGTTGACATGTTATCGGCATAGATGTAGATATAGTCGCCAATATAGCAATATAGGGTGTAGCCATGGACATAGCCACTACTGTGTTGGGGTTTTGTTAGTTATGAAAAGAGCTTTTGAGAAATAAAAATGAAACTAACTTTTTGTCAGTTCCCACATACGACACCAATAATGAGGCTGAAAGAAATCCCTAGGAAAATGATTAAGGATGTTTTCTATGAGTTGATAAAACTGGATCCGGAGGGCTTCGTGGGCTCGACAACATCTGCAAGAAAAATCACTTTGATGCTTAAGTTAATATAATATTTATATAGGTGACGGAGATAATGAGTTGTATTTGGATGTAAAGAGAGAATAAATGGTATTCTCTAGTCTTAAATGTTCCTTAAGTCTTGTTTAAGTCTTGTATTAGATTTGTGTTGTGTTAGACTTGTGTTGAGTCTTGTGCTGTCTAAAGACATGAAGTTTAGAGAAATTTATTTATATAGACTTTCTTACTATAAATATTTTAAGAAATATATATATATATAAGTTATAAGATATTTAATTTAAATATCTTATAAATATATAGAGATATTTATATATTTATAGAGATATTTATGAAAATATGTACATTGTATAAAACACCATAAAAATGACGAGAATGACAGAGAAAGAGGATCAGGTCAATCAGACGAAGGCTGGGTTGTCCAATGTTAGTGGGCTTGGCTAGGCTAACCTGGAGCCGATGGGGCACGAGTATCTGATATGGGTCAGGTGAAGCCTACCTGGAGCTGATTGGAATTGACCAAGGAATTAATATTACCGTGTAGTTTTTTCATGTATTATTAACAACAGTACTGCTCAGAAAGAGAAGATGTGTTTTACCTGGTTATTCAAGAGCCCAACAATTTTATTTTTATGTTGCTTCAGGTGACTATAGTGTGTTGGATGATTGGTTTTGGCTTGGCTGAGTGTATCTTAGGGTTGATCGTCCAGTTCATGGTCCTCATGTTCTTGTTGGAGGTTTTTTTTAGAGTGTATTTGGTATTGTGATAGCTTTTATGGTTTTGATTGAAAATAAAGCAAGTTAAAAAAAATCTTGTTGTGGGTGGTTAAACTAAAATATATATTTAATTAAAACTGTAGTTGAAATTAATATCAGTAATAAAATAACAAAAAAAAACATGTATTAATTTTTCATTTTACAATTTTATTAATATATATATTTGATTATCATTACATTGAAAAATTATTCATGCAAATTACAACATTGATTTTATTCTCGCATTACTTACATGCTGAGGATAGATTCATGAACGTCAATCACAAAATAGGATTTCATCACCTCCCCATGCCCTACCCCTACACAACCAACACCTCATTATAGCTGTACACCAAAGTAAAACACAGGCAAGCCTAAACATGATATCATAGTCCATAAAATGCCAAATCAGTAACCTATCATTATAACCTAACTTCCTTCACACGCTCTAACTTGGAGAAACGAACAGTTAGATTGATAACTTGGTCAACTCAACTTAGTTCCTCCCACCCAACCTCAACTTAGTAGCCAAAAATGGCTGCTTTACACAACATTTCTCCTCACGGTCTCTTTCCTCTTTCAAAAACCAACAAAACCATTTCAAAAAACCTGCAAAACCCTCAGTTTCTCAACCCAAAATTGCCAAAGAGCCAAATTTTCTCCAGAAACAAACAGAGCTGGCACTTGAATTCTGTTGTCTAAGAAGAGCTCAATGTTATTCCAGTACAAAGTGGTGACAATGTAGACCAGCATGAAGGGATAGTAGCGAGTCAAGCAAAGAGAGAAGGGACAAAGTTGGCAAAGGTGAGCGGGTTTGGAGGGAGTGAGGGTAGTTTTCTTTGAAGGGTTCTCTTTAGCTTCAAGTTCTGGTAGTGATGGAGAGAGTATAGAGAGGAAATTGGAATCCGAGAGGTTAATTGATCGTTCTTGGTGTTGGTACTTATTCTATCACCAAGTTGCTCACACTAGTTGACCATAATTACTGGCATGTAAGTACAATCTTATATTAGGTGTATTTGGAACAATTTATAATTGTTTTCTTTGTAAATTGCTTGTGGCTTTGTTTTTTTTGCTTTCATGCTCTTTATGAAAATTGTTCTTGTTCATTACGGTTGGACAATGCAAAGGTATCTCATTTTTTTCATTCATTCTTTTAGGAATGTTCTTCATGCGTATTATTTCTTGACAAATTCTCTTGGCGTTGGAGCAAATTTGATTCTGTTTCTTGTATCACCTTCGGCTTTGAATTTGTGTCCTCTGGCTTAAATTTATGCAATTAAGATATGATTTTATGGAAGCCGAAGGTTTTATTGGGGGTATTAAGAATGCTAGAATTTCTTTGTTTTTTTTTTGGATTTTGTAATAAAAGAAGTTTGGGACTTATGGCTTAACATATGCAGCTTATGACTTGTACAGAAGATTCATTAAAACCTTTGATTCGTATTCTGGTTTATTGATGCTAGCTTGATTTGTTGTTCTGGTCACTCAATCGAGGAGAAGGAAGAAGAAGGTCATTTTCGTCTGTTTAGGTTATCAACAGTAAAAAACAAGAAGGATACAGCACAGTCATGTGAACCGCAATAAAAAAAAGAAAAAAGCTAGTGAAAGATGCTTGCAAATAACTAAAGTTGGACCTCAGTTTATTGGTGGATCCCACAAACAAAAACACAGCTTTCTTTTGTAACCAAACAATATAATCTGTGGTTCTGCTCAAAACGTGAAAGCTGCTACAAAAACGAACGCGCTCTCATAGTCACGTTTGGACAATAAAAACAGTAAACTCTTCCCCTTTACTGAATAGAGACCCTTGCCATGGGTCAACGTTCCACCATCCATCTACTTTTTATGTAGTCCTGCCTTCAATATTCAATTATTTCATGCCCTCATAGTTTACAAATGCTTTCTTGGAAATGTAGCACTTTAGTGGGAACTGGTGAAAAGTCATTCGCTGATTTCAATTGTCCATCTTTTCCTGAATTTAGAGATTCATTACGAGCTCCCAAAGTGGTGTAAAATCTCTTGAGACACATGATCACGGCCTGGAGATGGGACTAATGAAATTTCATATGATTTGGCAGTATCAAGTGGAACGGATTCGTAAAACTAACTCTATAGAGAACACATGTTGCAAGCTTCACATTGTAGAATTCTCGAGTTCCAAGTTCTGGAGTAGAGTAGGATGTTGGTATGCTACTTCATGTCTCTTTTTTCTGGGAGCATTCATTCTTTGATTTCTATTTGCAATAAAACATACAACCCTGGAAGCCGAAAGAAGTAAGCATCAGAAAAAAAGTTGGGTTTGTTGTGAACACATTGACACATGTTTGCTGTGTAAATAGGTGGACTTCAGGGTTCTGTCAAGTCAAATGGCAAATAACATAAGTTGGGATCAACCTAAGCAGCAGGTGATTAGATATCTGGTCTCACACTAGCTTTATCATATTCAATTTTTTCTATTTACAAGCTCCTGCTATGCCTTTTCTTTTAATCGTTTTGAACATCAATCAAATAAATCCTGAAGGCCGGGATCATGACTAAGTGTTCTGATGGCTAATAACTACAAATTACAAACTATTTATGTAAACCTCCAAGTAACTATAAGACCGAAGGTAATAAGACGTCGACGAGTAATAGAAACTCGGGATGGAAAGAGATAGATAAATGATGGAAATAAAAATAAATATGATGTGTAATGAAGGGGATGACCTCTATAAATAAATTTAAAGGTATTGTTAAAGTTAAAGTTAGAATTATGAATTTTAGCTTAAAATTCATAACGTCGACGAAATTGATAACGAGTTTTAACGGATAGAAAAATTAGAAAACTTTAAATGAATATGTTTTGAAAATGAAAAATTAATTCAAGGAATTATAATAAAAATAAGGACTAAAAGTTAAGAAAGAACTGTACTAAAAAGTATTGGTGTAAACCTTAGTTAAATATCGGTAATATTATTGTAAAATCGTTGTAAGTCTGTAAAAGAAATGAATGATGAAAAGACAAGGTCAATATATTTTGAAGTAAGGAAATGGTCTTGATGACTTAGTAAGATAATTGATATGATTTCAATAAGGATTGAATAAGAAAATTCAGATCTTGATGTAAAATTGTATACTGATTGTTTTTACGCTATCATGTATAATTCCCAATCAGACTGTTGGATTGGATTAAAATTTTATGAGTAGCCTCCTAACATGTCACTGTATCTTGGGTTAATATTTCATGCCAATTGAGATTTAGAAAAACCTTACAAAGACACTGACAGTCAGGTAAAATAACTAAAAAATGAATTATAGGTTCATTAAGGGTATTATTGTCAATTTGGATAAATTTATCGTTCTTCCCCCTAAAAAATGACCTATAGGTTCAAAAAGGCTAATTATCATCATCATCTTCTTCTCTTGTTAACATATTCCATGGAAATTGATGGAAATTGTGATGAGAATGAGAGATTAAAACCGCAAACATCCAACACTAAGCTTAAGAAATCATATAGAGAGAAAAAAATAGAGAGAGAGAGAATAATTGGAAGAAAATGAAGATTTGAGGTGGAAAATTTGGTTTGGAGGAGTGGAATTGACATTAACACAACAAGAAAAAGTTGTTAAAATCGCCTGATTTACTTCGATTTCATTCTAGTAAGTTTTAACATTTAATTTTCAAGGATTGTAAATTAGGGTTAATGAAGGATTTTAAGGGAAATTGAAATTAGTTGTTGATTTTTGTAATAGCAAATGAAATGAAGATATATATGTTTGGTTGTTATAGAAATTCCTACTTTCTGGTCAAAATTTGAGCTAGTAAATAAGGGAATTTGAAATATGTTTCTTGATGAAAGTTGTAATTAAGGATGTTAAATTTCAAATGAAACTTCTCTTGCTTAATTTTGAGTTATAAAAATGTAGATATAAATAAAAAAACTAAAGAGAGGTCAAATTAAAATCTATACATTTTTACCATTTGAATTTCAGCTGGAATTAGAACTAGTAAATGAGAGAACTATAAATATGTTTCTTTATGAACGTTGTAGCTAGGGATGTTAACTTTTAAATGCAACTGTTCTTGTTTAAATTGGAGCTATGAAACTCCATATAAGAGTTAAAAATTGAAGAAAGGTTTAAATTGGATCCTGTTAGACAGATTCCACATGCTACTATAATAAGTGTTATCGATGTATAAATGACAGAAATGGGTTCATCGCCCTCTATCATTGTTGTATTTTTATGTCTTAACTTTTCAAAAAGATAAATCACGCTTAAAATAGTGTTTTACAGCTCTAGTTATGATCAAAATTCCAAAACATGTTATGGTTTTGTTAGACCAAATCAATCAAGATTTGCTATTTTGTAATTCTTTGATTGACATGGGGTATAATTGTGTGTTTAGATGGGCCTACTTATGTGAATAAGCATGAGAAATAGATTCTTAAAAAAAAGAAGGATGGAACTTAAGGAATGACTAACTTGATAAGTTTGATTTTTCATGGTACTTTGATAATCCACTTGTTAATTGACTTAAAAACATAAATTGAATAAAAATTAGAATGAGGTTTTTATGGTGGTTGTCATGTTATAATGAAGATATTCTTGTTGGTACAAAAGAGGTTGTCGGGATAAGACAACTTCAGAGAGCATTAGGCATACAAGCTTTAGATAGGTGTTTGACACCTCATTCCATATTTAAAATCTTAAACATTTTGTAATTGTAACTTCTTTACATGTATAGTTTGGGTTCAGATAATAAAAGTACTGTAGAAAGGGCAAAAGCAAGAAAAGAATGAAATTAAATATTGGATGGACTGATTGGCAACTAAAAAGGTAGATAGGGTTATTGGCATTCCGTAAAGGAATTTCTGGAATGATTGAGAACCAAAAAGGTAACTGAAGTTATTGACATTCCATAAGAAAATTGCTGGAATTATTGATAGCAAAAAAGGTAGCCTGAGTTATTGGCATTCTATAAAGGAATTGCCGGATTGATTGGAAACCAAAAGGGTTAATTGGAGTTATTGGCATCCATGAAGGATTACCATATTTATGGGTATCCATAAGGATTAACTTGAGTTGGGAATATCTGTAAAGGATGGTTGAGTTTGAATTGATTTGATTAATGATCGATTGTGAAATGGAGAGACCAGTTGAATGGAAAAAAAAAGGATAAAAGGGAAAATTGAATAAAATACTAAAAGATGCTCTGTATATATAAGTCACTATTGATAATGGTGATAAATCTTTATGTGAATGGCTGAGATGATATGATAACTATATAGATAACATGTTTTAAAATTTAATAACGAGTAAAAGTGAAAGGCTTAATACGAACCAACATAGTTAGCAAATCTTCCATGAAGCAGGGAATAATGGTATTAGTTGATATTAAAAATTAGATTGTTAAGTAGTTGGAGATATTTGGAAAAGTCATTAAGGATAAAAAGTTCATATTAGGTCATAAGGATAATAGAGTAAGGATTAGTGACAAAAAGAAAATAAACACAAATGGATACAATATATCCAAGGAAGAGGGCTGGTCTATTAAAAGAGATATTATAGGAGATTAAGGTACGATGTCAATGGAAGTCAGATCGATGGTTTAAGATAAGTGACATGTCCTATGATAGAATAATTAGAGAGGATGTTAGTAGATAAATGAGGAGATGAATGGTGATGATAAAACAACACGTATGATGGGTAGATGATTATTGTTTCAAGAAAGTTTATATGGGATAAGAGTGATATTTATATATGATACAAGTGGTGGCAAAAACATTAGCAAAGTGGTCTAAAGGTAACACAAATAAAGGTATAAATGTGATGTCTAGATAAGTTACTGTGATGGACAAATTATGTTCTATTTGTTTGGAAGTTAGGAAAGCCAGATCATGATGACAGAGTAGTAAAAAAAAGAATAGCTATGACAATTCATAAAGAAGGATTTTTAACCTTCAAGATAACATTGGGCGTGCTAATGTAGAATAATTGAGTTAAAGAAATATTGAGAAGATCTAAAACTATTAAGATAGTTTGAACTTTTAGAGACAAATGAAAATTATATCATAGAAAAGAGAGGGAAATGGGTTATTAAGATGGTCTGGGATGTGAGAAGATGAAGGAATAGGTTGTCGGCTTGTTTTAGCCAAATAATGGAACATAGGGATTGCAAAGGAATATAGCCGTAGAAGGGACTGATAATTTAAGAGAAGAGTCAACAAAAAAAAAGGTACGATTAGTATATGTACTTACAATAAGGATTAAAGAGAGAATGATTGGTGTAAATTTGATATAAATCAAAATGTTTTAAGATGTTTGTGATATTATTAAGATGTATGATTGGAGAATGAATTATGGATCTAGACTGTTGGGGGATCGTATGAGAGTATACATTAAGGCATTTGCTTGATAATTAGGCTGATGGAAACTCCACGAGGAACCCATTTTCATTAGTGAAATGGGAAAGAAGATGCCATAAGATCAAAAAAATACAAGTGAGAAATCTTTGAATTAGGATTTAAGAAATTAAACTTCTTATGTGACTTATGAAAACCTACATATGCTCAATTAATAAATAGAACCTGTACTTAGGTTGTATGTGCCACTTGATCAATAATCCTAAACTTCGTCGGATTTTCTGAGCTAAGATCATGACTTTTTGTGAATATGCAAGAATCTAAGATGATGTAACTAGCTGGAGGAATTACTCAAGGACCAAGACCGCGAAATTACTGCATATAAAAATTGTTGTCTATTTTTATAAAAGGGCTAAGACCCATATTTTTTGTTTTGTACTCTCCAACGTGTATGAGGTTTAACCGAAATTAGAACTTTGGAAAGATCTTTTCAGATTAATTAAACTACAGACTTTTTCCTATAAAGAAGTCATGGATTAACTATTTGAGCAGGTTAATCCATATTTGAGGTACCTATATATACACCTGAATTCATGAGCATACATGCATTTATGTTTAAATTCATGCATACATACAAAGGTTGAAATATAGGTCCCCGAAATGCTCAAATTTATAGAGTTTACAATACTAGACTCCAATAGAGAAATTTAGAAGATGAAGAACGTGCTCATCGTGATGCCCACTTCTAAGAAGAGTTGGGCCTCATGAAGGTTAGCATGACTCGCATCGCCAGCTTACTCGAACAGACGTTTAGGAATACCTCTGATGAAGGCACGTTTAATTGAGCTGTCACTTTTACTCAAACTCAAGCAATAGTTCAGCCCAAGGAAAGGATGGACAAATAGGCTCAAGTCCCCTTGTGTAATACAACCTTGTGCAGTCCACAATACCTGCACCAAACCTAGCAGCCGCTGGCGCATTTTCTAGCGAATCCCAAAAAACATTAACTACAGTCCTACCGGTAAGGTTACCTTTAAGGTGACTATATATGTTCTATATGTGTGTGTGTGTTCTATAAATTTTCTAAATTTGATTTTCAGAATTTATTGTCTAAATATTTTTCTTGATGTGAACATGAGTTGGGCTACATTGACGCATTCTCACCAAGGTCTACTAAGTGTGTGCTGTTGGATCATGAACCCATTTTAGAACATGACTAAGAGATTGACCAAACCTTAATTTTCCTTGACCTTCTTTTTTGGTCCAATGCCCATATTTTCAAAGTGAGGACTAGGCTTGGTGGCTAGGCCTAATTCCAAATCACTATCTTAGAATTCATGATATCTTTTCATGAAGATATTAGTTCAGGTAAGATTTTTACAAAAAAATCACAATATGTATTTTTATCATTAAAAACTAGCACAATGCAACTTGTTTTATATAAGATTTATATGGTGATAGTTATCTTTCTTATTATATAACTAGCTTTTTACTTAGAACTTTGAAGACCAATTAAAAGTTTTAGTTACTATCATGACCACAAATTTTGTGGGTGTTGGTGAGATGTAGGTTCTATAGAACTAACCTAATTGTACAAAATAATAATATAATAAAATGATTCTAATTGTTAAAATGATGCTAGAAACAATTAGAAAATGGGAAAAAAATTAAAAAAAATGAAAAAAACCAGAAAATGATGTTAGAAACAATTAGAAAAAAATATAAAATTTCTATAAGAAAATAAAAGGTTGATTAGGATTTAGAGAATCCTGTAAACTAAAAACGGAAAGGAAAACTAAAATCAAAATGAAAAAAATTGAAATAACAATAATAAAAAAAACTATATGGGATTTGAGTTTTATTTTTTTTAGTTTTTAGTTTTTTTTTTATTGTTTTCAAAGTCTTTTTCGTTTTCGTTTTGTGTTTGGAGTTTTTTTTTTTAATCTTTGTATGCTAAGTTGTATAAAATTATCCACTATATTACTTAATTCATAGGAAAATAATATTAATAATAAAAAGTTTAGTTTCCTCTGCTTTATTTAGTTTTCGAGACCCTTTCTGCCTCTTTGGTTTTCTGTACATGCGGATTCCTTTAACAAATTTCCCTACTATATATAAAAAAATTGAACTCCATTACCTCTTTAGTTGTTTCTTCATATCTAATTTTTATAACTATGAAGATATAAATGAGGCTTGGACCACCATGTTAGAGAATAATATACATCATATCTTGAAACCTCACCTAACAGCTTAAGTTGTTAGGTTGAGATGATTTTTTGACATGATATCAGAGTCTTGATGACCAAGCGGCTACGAGTTCGAATCTCACTATCCCTATTTATTTGATAAAAATTAAGCAATATGAGCCTGTACAAATTTGAAGTTTAAAAAGCTTTCACTTGAGAGGATGTATTGGAAAATAATATAAATCACAAACCATCTGTATTTTCCACTTTACAGGGCATTTCACGCCATCACATATGTATTCAAGTGATTAATTCGATAGATTTGGCTCTCAATCGCTTCAGATTTATGCATTTTTCATTCAATAATTATACAAAGTACTACTCATCATTGGGTAAATAAAAATTTATGAAACTTCCAACGAACATAAAAAAAAAATCATGAAAAAGAATTCATATACATACTCTGTTCATATATATATATATATATATATATATATATATATATATTGTAGGAAAGTTGAACTTATATTCATGTATATTGTTCGTGTCTTTAAATAGGCATTTCATACATCACATGTCATTGATTCTTACTATATATACATGATTTGATGCAGGAATTATGGAAATCATGAAGTAAATGAAATGAAGAATTATAGCAGGGGATCTCTCAATAGAGTGATGTATGCAGAAGATCCATGTAGGATTTTTGCACTTGAATCCTGCATGGAATCTCTGCATATATTTCCATATTTCTTCATCCCCCCTCAAGCTCAAGGCGGGGCTAGATCGAGGCAGAGCCTGTCACGATTTAATGCAAACATTGCAGCATAAAGTGATTTGGTGAAAATATCCGTAATTTGGTCAGATCCTGGAATATAAGCCAAAGAAAGAGCTCCACTTGCAACTCGTTCTCTGACAAAATGGACATCTATTTCAATGTGTTTTGTACGATGATGGAATACCGGATTTTTAGCCATATGGATGGCACTAATATTATCACAATAGAGCTGAAGAGGAGGAACACAGTGGCCAATATTTTTGAGTAAATGGACGAACCACATGAGCTTAGCTTTAGTGGAAGCAAAGGTGCGATACTCTGCCTCAGCTGTTGATCGAGACACAGTGGCCTGCTTCTTAGCTCCCCAGGATATCAAATTGGTGCCTAAAAAGATAACAAACCCAGTAGTGGAACGTCTGTCATCCCTACAGCCAGCCAAATCTGCGTCACAAAAACCACGAAGTTCATGAACATGAGTGCGAGTGTAGTGAAGTCCAACACTGAGTGTCCTCTTCAGATACCGAAAAATCCTTTTTATTTACAACAATAAGGTGAGTATTATGAGGTGTTTGCATGAATGTGCAGACATGATGGACAGCAAACGAAATGTCTGGTTTGGTAAGGGTGAGGTATTGTAGAGAACCAACCAAACAACGATAGTGAGAAGGATCAGTTAAGAGAACACCATCAGTGGTAGACATGAAAGAACCTGATGCTAGTGGTGTGCTTAATGGTTTGGCACCGTCAAGGCCAAACTTTTGAAGAATAGATAGCAGAACTTGTTTAAGTGACTGTGAATGTGGACTCATCACGAGCAATTTGAAGTCTTAAGAAATAATGAATGTCACCAAGATCTTTCATATGGAAGACAGTAGAGAGATAGGCAATAAGCTTGGTAATCTGTGAAGATGAGCTGCCTGTTAAAAGAATGTCATCAACATAGATGAGTAAGAGGAGGATGTCGGATCCTTGAGTGCGATAAAATAAGGATTGATCATAGGGGCATCGTGTAAATCCCATTTGCTGAATATAGTTACTGAATTTGAGGTACCATGCACGAGGAGCATGCTTCAATCCGTATAGAGCTTTATGAAGATGAAAAACATAATTTGGATGAGATGAATCTTCAAAACCTGGAGGTTGAGCCAGATACACTTGCTCCTGTAGATCACCATGAAGGAAGGCATTACTGACATCTAGTTGTTTGACAGACCATCGATGAGACAGGCCAATGGTGAGGATAAGCCGAATGGTGCTTGGTTTGATAATAGGACTGAATGTTTCATCATAATCAAGTCCTGGTTGCTGTGAAAATCCACTAGCCATCAGGCGAGCTTTATATCTTTCAATGGAACCATCAGATCGTGTTTTGATTTTAAACACATATTTGCTGCTGATAATATTCATTTTGACGTGTCTAGGTACCAAAGTCCAGGTTTTGTTGCTGTGAAGGGCATCCATTTCAGCTTGCATTGCTTGAAGCCAATGTGGATATTGAAGAGCTTGTTGAACTGAAGATGGCTCTTGTGGTTGGGCAACAAGGTCAGCAACAAAACAGGCAGGGATGGGATGTCTTGAAGAAATAAATACCTTGGGTTTTAGCTTCCCTATTTGAGTTCGTGTAATCATATGATGCTGTCGTTGTGAAGCTGGAGCAGATGTAAGAGAGATCACTAGTGGTACATGAGTGATGTCTGCTGTAGTAGATGAAGAAAGCGAAGTAGAAATGGCAGGTTGAGGTGTTGATTCTTCTTGAACATTTTCAGCATTTTGAACAATTATTGTTGAATTGTGATGACTGTCTTATGGAGCTGTGGCAATTGATTTTTTTGCCACAGTTTTGAGTAGTCGAGGAAGTGCCTTAATTTTAAACAATTGAGAGGCATGTGTATCAGGTTGTTGCATGCACTTGTAAGGAAACTAGAGTTCATTAAATTTCACATGGCGTGATATGTAAAAACGATGTGTCTGTGGCTCAAGGTAAAGATAACCTTTGTGATTGGTGGAGTAACCAAGAAAGACACATCGTGTGGATTTAAAATCCAACTTTGATCGACCAAATGGTGCAAGCAAGGGATAGTAGGAACATCCAAACACTCGTAAGGAGTCACAAGTAGGGGCAGAGCCAAAAACCACTTCATGCGGTGACTTGTAACCCAAGACCAAAGTTGGTAAGCGATTAATTAGAAACACTGCAGTACAAAATGCTGCAGTCCAAAATTTTATTGGAATAGAAGCATGTGATAACAGTGTTAATCCTATTTCTATGTTATGTCGATGACGTCGTTCAGCTAATCCATTTTGTTCTGGTGTTCCTGGACATGAAATTCTATGAATGATGCCATTAGTTTTGAAAAGATTCTGCAGACTTTGATTAACAAACTCACCGCCTCCATTGCTTTGAAATATTTTAACATGAGTATCAAACTATGTTTCCATTTGCTTGAGAAAGGAAGGAAATATTATTGCTACATCAGATTTTTGATTTATAGGAAAAAACCATATATATCGGGAATACTCATCAATAATAATTAAATAGAGACAGTTTCCATTATAAGAGGGGACAAATGCAGGACCCCAGACATCTGAATGGAGTGTATGCATAAAAGCGGTAGCATATGATTTTCTAGATTCAAATGGGAACTTTGTTGATTTTCCCAAAACACGGCTTTCACAAAAAACATTTTCTTTATCTATAGATGGTAAACATAACTTTGTGAGAATTCTGGCTTGAAGGTGGCCCAGTCATGCATGCCATAAGTTGCTGGACACTTTATTTGCTAAAAAACTAATTGGAATTGTGGAGAGTTGCTGCAGATTGATCGGATATAACCCATCCTTCATGAAACCTTTAAGAATTACCTGCTTTGTCTTCATATCCTTAAGAATAAAACCCCATGGATAAAACATAAAATAGCAGTTATTATCTCTTGTGAATTGAGATACATATAATGGTTTCTTTTTAATTGCAGGAACTACAAGAACATCATTTAGCTTGAGATTGGTAGTGGGAATAGTAACATTTCCAGTACCAGTGATAGGCAAGCCCTGACCATTTCCAACCATAACAGAGTCATTTCCAGGATAAGAGATAATACCTTGGACTTCATTTGTGTCAGACGTTATATGCTGGTTTGCTCCAGTGTCAGAATACCATATCTCTTCTGCAATTTCACCAATTTTAATTACAGCAAAGGCCTTGTATTGATCAGCTTCTTCATCAGATGCAAAGCATCCATCTGCTTTGTGATTAGGTCCCCCACATCGAAAACAAGTGATGCTACCACGTCCATGATTACTGTTATGTGAGATTTGTTTCTGATGAGTCCCAGTAAAGTTTCTATTTTGGCGAGGAAAACGAGTTTCTTTAGCTCGTGATGGAGTGTTGTTAGTGGGATTTCTCCCAGTAAAGCTGCGATGATTGTGACCACGAGTGTTGGTGCTTATCCATGGCTTTGAGTTTGTGCAGCCACGATTTGTATAAAAAGCCACAGAAGGAGCAGTTGTCTGTGATCCTTGAATTCGAATTTCAAAGTCATGAAGTTTGCCAATAACTCCTTCAAGAGATGGAAAGGTATCTCTAGCATTTAATGTTGCTACTATAGGATCAAATTCAGATCCTAATCCTCGAAGAATACAGATGATGAATTCATCATCATCCATTGGTTTACTTGCACCATAAAGAGACAGAGCCAAAGCTTTTGCTTTGTGTAAATAATCTTTCAGTGAAGAGGTACCTTTTGTCAGAGACTGTAGTTCGCCTTTGATTTGTTGGATGTGATCTTGAGTGTGAGTGCCATAAAGTGTCTCTAACATTTGCCATGCATCATGCAAAGATTCACTATTGATGACTTGAGAAAGAGGTCCATTAGATAGTGAACTGTTGATCCATCCAAGGATCAATTGATCCGTGCGCAGCCACACTGCTGCCGCAAGATTTGTTTGCAACTCACCGTTCTAACCAATGATAGTTGATTTCGGGTAGGGAACTTCATCCTTCACGTATCCAAGGAGTCCATAGCCACGCAAAACAGGAATAACCTGTGCTTTCCACAAAAGACACCAATTATGTGAACCTCGTGATCACGTGGTCACGCAACCCACACGCAAAGACACCAATTCCCGGAAAGCCAAATAAATTAGGTTTGATAGGAGTGTGACACAAAGATAACTTGTACCCAGACACCAGCACTATTGGAAACGGAGACCCCCACCCAACGAATATTGATTCGCGAACGAGAAGTATAAGGATGACGCCACGAAGAAAGTTGTTCTTTGATAAGTTGTTTTCAGTTCTTTAGAGAACCAAGGAAGGGAGATTATCCGACCAACACACAATAAGTGCAGCAAAGAAGTTTATTGATTTGAAAATTGCGTAACCTTACATGTTTGGTTATGCCTTTATTTATACTGACTCTAGACTTAATAAAACCCTAATGGACCCCCCTTAGGTGGACTTATATGAAGCCCACTTACAATTGACCCAAATAAG
>Ga0325411_1002553_pt1 | contig 20649 bp, 11 predicted proteins | sample PopdelMetagenome_13_FD_206181 | JGI IMG/M metagenome (GOLD analysis project Ga0325411, IMG submission 206181) | Populus deltoides microbial communities from Bellville, Georgia, United States - Xylem-PdIQD-R4 | ecosystem: Host-associated > Plants > Phyllosphere > Stem > Wood/Secondary xylem...
TCTGGCCCACCTCTACTAGGAAAAGTCCAGCTGATAAGCTTACTTCTCCCTCGTATATTTTGTCTCTCTTTTTCAAGAGAAAAAGAAATGCATAAACTGTTATTAAACCCCTTAGTAACAAATAAAGATAGTAACTATCTAAGATTAAACAAATTCAAGAAACCTTTTTAATGAAAGACCTCCCTCCAAGCTGTGCATATAACTTTCATCGAGAATACAACTGTATCTATGAGATTGAGAATGGAATTCTGATTACTCCCTTTAAATTGAGTATCTGTTTCCCTCCTCCTCCTTTTCCTGCTAGGATTTGAAATCCTATATTTTCCATATCCATCCTCTTGAGTCCTTGGGTTTCCGAAATAGTGTAAAAAGAAGATCCTCTCGCAACTCAAGGGCACCTGGATGAAAAACATCACATACAAGAAGAAAATAGTACGCCAACTATTAAATGGCCATTTGAAATACAATTCTGTCATTACACCGAGGAGCAGAAATTGAAATGTTCACTCTGAACTGAGAATGGTAAAGTCCGCTAGCCCAGCGACCAGAATCAAAAATAAATAGAACTTATTTAACCGGATAATACACTGTACTCAACAGGTTTCCGCAATTATAGTTGCTAATAGTCAAAATTCAAGGAACACTGGTGGGTTTTGAGTAAACATCACTTCTAGTTATCGACAACTTCAATGAGGGTGGGCTCATAGTCGTTAGGAGCCTCAAATCCATGAAGATTGATCACAGTTGCTGCTACATTGGCAAGTCCACCAGTGGGAACATCATTGCGGAACCTGACACCAGCTTTCAATCCAGGGCCTCCAATTGCAATAGGCACCTACACAGTGGAGAAAATATGTTGACTCTTATCAATTCAAGAAAATGGAGAATAAGAAGCAAGGACCATGCTTCTAGTCCTTCAGTGGAGAAAATAAAAAGCAATGTTACTTACTGGTTCAAGAGTGTGAGAAGTGAGTATCTGGAGATTGCCACTTTTATCCAAAAGGGGTTTACCAGACTTGTCCCGCTTAACCATGTCTTCAGCATTGCCATGATCAGCAGTAATTACATAGATTCCACCAACTTGCTCTATCGCATCGATGATCATCTACATTAAAAAAGTATCTCTTGTCAGCCAGAAGGCATCAACATGCCAGGAATTAGGAAAGAATCCAGAGTCTTGAACAGAGATTATACAACTTACTCATGGAAAATACACATGCTACCTGACCAGAATGGGCAAAACAATCAATTATTTATGTGCACATCCCTATCTAAGCATTGTGTATAACCTTTTAACCATTCATATTTTACCCTTTCCATGCATCTACGGCTCTGCCTCAGTTATTGCATGTTAGTTCAAAACTGGGAGGTGGCTTTGCTATTCACATCTGTAAATTGCACCAAACTTTTTATTCGACCTTCACGAGGTACAGTCTAAAATGGAAAAAATGGCAGCAACACAATCACTTCCAACCATTTTCCAAGCGATACAATGTTTGCTGTGTGTACTGGTTCTCGTAAATATTGTTTCATTTAATTGTGTTAGCTTTAATCTGATGAAACAAAAATCACCTAATAAGAATAAAAGCATCAACACTTAGGCATGACAACATAACCTACCCCAATCAACTGCAAATCTCAACACCTAATTAAGATTTTCTCTACTCAGGAATTTGTGACACCGAAAGGACCAGTTCATAAGTTAGTCTGAAATAATGGTTAGCATAGATCAACAGCAATAAAGTCCAGAACAAAAATAATAAGATCTAACAGCAATGACGTTGTACCTGAACAGCACCATCGGCAGCCTTGCATGCCACTACAGTGGCCTCAATGTCTCCTGTATGTCCCACCATGTCACCATTTGGTAGATTGACACGAACCTAAACACGCATGTGAAACAACATATCAGTCAATATTTCTATTTGAAATGAGACCTCATCCATCACTCGATATGTGGCATTAATTACCTGGTCAAATTTGCCACTAAGGATGGCCTCCCTTGCCTTTTCAGCAATCTCCAATGCCTTCATCTTAGGTTGGACATTGAATGTAATTCCAACATCACTTGGAATCTCCACATATTCCTCCATTTCTTCATTGAAATAACCAGAACGATTTCCATTCCAAAAGAAAGTGACATGGCCAAATTTAACAGTCTCACTGTTGTACAAAAAGCCAATCATGTGTAAGAAAATAACAAGGACTTGAATTTTGCAGAATATGGAGTCAAATAGGGGAAATTGATTTTATGCTCAATCATACTTGAACAAACAGTTGATAAATCAAGTTGACGCAAAAGTGTAAAAAGTTGCAGCACAAATACTATCCACCTAAAGAATCTTTTATGCCTAATACCTTCGTAAATATCCAAGTGTCCTATGCCAAAGCAAAATTGTACTTGGGAGAAACCAGCGAATAAGTATTGACAGAACGTACAAACCTATAAGTTGCAGGCCTACACTAGAGGCCACCCTCAATGAATAAATTTACTGACTAGTGTTTCATCATTCTGCCAAAATATGGCTCTGAAATGAGTTGAGTTGTCAATTTATGATAAATCTACTTGCAATCCAGAACACAGAGATACAGAAACAAGAAAAAGAACACAGGCTGTGTGATGCACGCAAAGAGTATTCACATATCAAGATATCAATGGTGCTAGCTCACCTGCAAGCAAAGGTGCGAACACCATTATGCACCAAGTATTCACCAGATGTCCTTTCTATCTCAGGAGGAGTAACTAGGTATTGGCTTGGAAGCTTCAACTCACCATCATATTGAAGCATTCCAGCATAATGAATTTTAGGGAATCGAACCCGATCAAATTTGTCAAAATCCGCATATTCAAGAGCCTTAGCAAGCATAGTCATGCGATCTGCTCGGAAGTTGAAAGTGACAACAGCATCACCATCCTTAATTGGTCCCACAGGATTTCCACTCTCATCAACAATGACAAAAGGAGGTAAGTACTGGTCATTCGCCTTGGGTTCTGCTCTCAGTTTCTTGACGGCTTCAACAGCACTTCTAAACTTGTATGGGGCTTCACCAAGTACTTGGGCATCCCATCCTCGTTTCACCACATTCCAATCATTCTGCAGAAGATTTGCAGAAAGGGTTCAGTCATGCATAAAGGAATAAAGCTAAATCTATAACTCTAAAGGTGCACACAAACTGATATCTATAACAACATTCAAGGAAAAGATCACTTTTGTAATTTATGCAAGTTAAACATCACCAAGAAGGTAATTACTATCCTCTTCCTAACTTATAAAGGAAGGATATTGATTACCTTCATCTTATCAACAACAACAACAAAGCCTTATTTTCAAACTATTCGGGGTTGGCTACACTGTTGAACCATTCAGCATGATCATAAAATAAATCCTCCTCAATAAAAAGATAGTTTAATCCTTTGGTAGTTGATGCCACTTCCATCCACATAATTTTTAGTCTCTTTCTACCTCTTTACCTTCATCTTATAAGGAAATCTTAATTTGCATCAGATTGGTATGCGGGCACGTCATTAATATACCAGCTATAAGCCACTGGTTGCCACCCAAAAAGACCAAAGTGGCTAAGAATGATTCTTCATTCCTCCCCAAAATCTTGTTTGACTAGGTCCTAGGTGTCATTTCTCCTCTGTCCATGCCGCACCTCTTTTGGAGGGGAATAGGGCCCCGATGGTGTGAAATATATACTTAGTGATGAGTTTCCATAGAAATTAAGTTACAAAAATGAAGCAGGAAAAAAACAGCAATTCATACGAGAATAGACCATAAATGGGAAGCATCATTGGAATTCTTCCCCTTAATTAAGAAAAGAATTTACAGCCATACCTCATAGCGGTCCATTGTGACACACATGCGCCCACCACCAGATGCAATTTGTGCATCAACAGCTTTCTCACGTAAATTTGACAGGTCTTTCTCAAGAGTCTCCACAAAGCCAACACTTGACCCGTCTAAAACATCACGGCCATCAGTAAGAAAGTGAACACGGATTCTTTTAGCACCGCGTTCAGCAGCACCTTTCAGCAACAACTGCAGAAAGAGAAAGGACAAGGAAAAAGGTATCAGGGAAAAACACTACATGATTTCAGGAGAACAAAGCGAGCACAATGATGAGTAATAAAAACCAAATCTTACCTGCAACTGATCAAGCCTTGAGTGAACTCCACCATCGCTCAATAGTCCAATGAGATGCAATGTGCCATTGTCGAAAGATTGTTTAATGTAATTAAATCCCTCTCCGTCATAGATTTTTCCAGAGGCAAGAGCAAGATCAACAAGCTTCGCTCTACATTCCCAAGTAAATAAACATAAAACATGTTATATTAGTTATCGTATTTTATTCTTAAACTCTTAAGAGAATGAACCATCTGCATAAGAAACTATTGGAATAGAAATAGGAAAAGAGAAGTAAGTTAGTTACCCCTGAGCAAAGATGCGACCAGCACCAAGAGCGTTGTGACCAACTTCACTGTTGCCCATGTCATCCTCGCTTGGAAGCCCAACAGCAGTACCATGAGCCTTAATCAATCTCCATTTTTCAGGGGCAGTCTATCCAAACAACAGGAACACACAGTTATTGTTTAAACTATTATTAAATAGTAGAATAATAGGTGATAATTAAGGGGGGAAACGTTTTTTAAGATTAGATTACATTGTTAACGACAACAAAAAAAAAAGAGAAAAAATAGTACAGTTTTGAAGGAATCCATGGTAGGAGTATCGGCGACATGGATACAGTTATACTGATCGGGTTTAGCCTCACCCCAACCATCCAAAACCACCATAGCGATAGTCTTTCCTTTTGGAAGCTTAGGATGATCCGCCAATTTCCATGCGTTCTGTCCTGCGCTCCCCATTTCTTTATAAATTCTGGCTTCTGATTCGATTGATTCAATCAATTTAATTAACACAGATAGAGGCAGCTAGCAATGGAGGATGAAGAGGAAGAGAAGAAACCGAGGCTTTTCTTTCCGAAACTGAAGTTGGATCTGAGTGGGTGGCGATGGTTTGATAGATTGGTTTCGGTAGTGGCCAAAACCTCTTCTGTCGCCGTTGGTTCTATTTATACACACGATACCACTCTTGCTAACATATTAGACGGTGTTTAAAAGTCGGTAGAGATTAATTTTTAAGATATTTTTTTGTTTGTAAATATAATTTTAAAAATTACCAAGTAATTTTTTAAAAAAAACAATAAAAATATAAAAAATTAATTTTAAATAACAAAATATTTTTTTATGAATTATTATTTGTACCGAGTTTTCAAACGGCGCGGTACGTTAATCAATTTAAACGCCGTTTATATCGCTGCTTTTCTAGGGTTAGCAAGCAACACAAGGGTTACACCTTGCTTTTCGCCTTTGGTTACGTCTCCCGTGATCTTTTCTGACAGAAAAAGAAAATAGTAGTCGTAGTTGGTAGGCTGGGTAAGATATTCTGTAGTCTCTAAATTTTAAGACTGACTATAACTCGGTGCTTTATATTTGATACCTTATAACTTAGTCCCTGATTATAGCTCGGTACCTTGTATTTAATTCTAGTACACCAAAATTAAAATAATGGGAAAAAAAATGCAATAATCTCAAAAAAATGAGGAAAAAAATTGCAATCAACTTTCTCGTTAAGCAATAATATCACCAAGTATAAAATTTCTTGACATCGAGTTACTAACAATATCCCCGAGGATTCAAAACTTTAAATTCTAGTTATTTAAGTTAATTATCATTTTTTAATAATTTTTTGGGCTTGAATCTTGCTTTTATTTTTTTAATATTAGTTTGACTCATCAATTAAATGGTTGGTTCAATAAAATTTTACATTTTAGCTAATTAAATTGTCAATTTAAAATTATTATTATTATTTTTTCACCTCTTATTACTAAATTTTTTTTAGCAAAACTTCTTGTTTTTTTTCCTTTAAAACCCACATTATTGGGTTTTTCTCTATCGATTTTAAAACATCAAAGACTACATTTGATATGTAAAAGAATTCAACTTATCTTTTTCTAAAATAACAGTTAAGGAGCTAATTTACATATTTTAAAATATGAGGAACTATGTTATAATCACATTGAGATTTCAGGGACTAAATCATATATATATAGTAACCAATCGCTCTCTACTTACACGTGCATCAGGCGGCCACGCGATTCTTCTCGAGATTTTTTTCTTTTCCTTTTATGGTTTCAGATATTTAGGAGTGAAATAAAAGTTATTTTTTAAAATGTTTTTATTTTAAAAATATATTAAAATAAGTTTTTTATTTATATATTAGCATATTAAAATAATTAAATAATACTAAAAAATATTAATTTAAATTTTTCAAAAAAATCAAAATTCCCAACGATATTTTAATTTAATACTCAGGCTTGATCGTCGAGAAATGGAATATTCTTTATTATCCCTTTTATTATACTCCTACTGCTTTTCAATGCATGTCCCGGCCCTTTGTTGGTTTTTTTTTAATATATTATTATTAAGATAAAACCGGGTCTTACAGGTATTTCTTTTATTTGACAAATTAATTTACATGTTAGTATAGACAGGACCCTTCATTTCTTCTTTGCATATGAATAATATATCCATAGAGGCCATATAGTAAATATATACATGCATAGCAAGTATAAATAATAATTTAAATATTACTAAAACACTTTACGAATCAATTAATTAGGGTTTTTATACCATTATTCACATTAACCCTAATTTATTAAATTGGGGGGTTTTGATGCTTAATTCACAAAATATGCATTACAAGTATAAACAATAATGTAACTATTATTAAAATGCATACTCCTGTAATCAATCAAGCCATAAACCAATTAATTAGGGTTCTTATAGCTTTAGGAATAGCAACTTCCATAATTAGTATAAAATATACCTAAAACATATATAGAACAATCCAATTTCTTAATTATCAACCAAGAATCCGATAGTTTAGGGTTTTCAAAGCTTCAAGATTAAGTTCATGGTAAATTAAAAATTATTTATATTTTTGTTAAATCAAGTGGATATTTATAATATTTTAACTATTACCTACTAATTTAATATAAATAAATTGACACACATGCCATTCAATCGAGATTTACTTAAAAAACTTATTTCTCCATTGTTATCAATTATTCCCAACAAAAAAGTTGAATAAAATAACATCAAGATGAGGTTTTTGGCTCTTGATATTCGTACGAAAAGATTAGATATACAAAAATAAATCGTGCTTCAAATTTAGTTTTTTTTTTTGTTATGTGTGTCGTGTTTTTAGATAAAAAGATTGGAGAGAAAAATCATTTTTTATAAAGAAATCGAGGTTAATGAAAAAATTATATAAATTTACATTTATTATTTACAAGGAAAAGAATATATTTTCTTTTAATTTGATTTATCTCATTAACACTAGAGAAAAACTATAATTTCTCAAACCCTATAAGAGTAAAAAAGAACCAAAGTATAGAAGATTATTTTTATAATTATTCTAAGTAATTTATCCGATGCATTCCTCAAGTCTTAGCTTCAAAACAAATAATTGACCTATTTATTTTTAAAAGAAAAGTAAAAACAATAGAAAGAAACTGCCATTTTAATTTGCTTGATCTTCTGACCTTATAATTAGATATTCTTTGTCGTGGAAGAAAAACAAAACAAATTTTCTTTAGATAGAATAGAAAGCCTTACCTACCCCCATCCACACTCCACACCTAACAGGCTACCCTTCTTGTTCGCCTACCGCCGGCGCATTTTCTATTGTTTTCGTTATAAGTATTTATTAATGTTCCTTGATTATGAGAATTTCTTTTTAATTTATATTCTTTGTTAAACCCCAACCACATGCAAAAAATTGTACCATATTTCATTTTCAAAACAAGATATGGCTCTCGTTTTATAAAAACAAAAGGGTAAAAATAAAAATTTACTGTTTGCGGTTGTTTTTTAAAGTATTTTTTATTTGTGAATATATCGAAATAATATATTTTTTTATTTTTAAAAAATTATTTTTAACATCAGCACATTAAAATTATCTAAAAATAAAAATAAAATATTATTTTTAAAAATACTTTTTAAATAGAAAAACAAATAATTCCACGCAGTTTTAGCAGTAAAATCATTAGCTAGACAGGCCAATTTTTACACATGGAAACCATATTCATTTTTATTATTGCTTAAAAAAGTTATACATATTCTTACGCTAATATATGTATAAAATACATGGGTGTGTTTAGTAACATAGAATCGATTTTCTTTCCCTTTTCCTAGTTTTATTTTCTTTTTTCAATAGAAAATTGAAAAACAGGTTCATTTATTAAAAAAATAACATATTTTTTTTATAAAAAAATACATCAAGATTAAAAATATTTTTCACACATATTAATAATCTAATTTTAAAAAATTAATTTTATTTAATTCAAATTAAAAATTATATTGTTAACTAAAAAAATCTTTATAATATGAAAATATATATAAAATAATTTTAATCTTTTACATTGCTAAAAAGTGCTTGTATATAAATGGAAAAAAATGTTTTGTTTGTTTTTTTAATTTTAAAAATAGTGAAAAACTTGTATTGAAAAACCACAAAGAACCTTTAAAATGTGTTTTCTAGACTTAGTGTTGTCACACCTGACATAGAAAAAAGGGTGTGTGTGTGGGGGGTTGTGAAATGGACTTATCATCTTATATTATAATCACTGAAAAACTCTAGCTGCTTTTCAAAGAATTAAGGTAAGAGATTGATTATACTAGAAGGAAGATACTATCATTCCAAAACATCATATATGGGATAAGTTGTATTGCTGGTGTTTAGAGATCTAACGTAAGGACTTGTTATACTAGAGAGAAGACACCATTACCTTAAATCATCTTTTTGTATGTGTAAGAGGGGGGAAATGTCTTAATTTTGTGAAAAAGATTTGCTACTTAGTATTATAGGTAATAAAAAACCCTAATTGGTCTTCATAGATATAAGATAATGAACTGGTTGTATCTTTCATGAAGTAAATTACATTGCTAGTCTTATTTTAAATTAATAATAGTCAATTGCATATAATCTACATGTAATCTATCTATATGGTGATAACAAGTTTATTATGGTAAGTTAAACCTTTATTAACGGTTGGAACCTAATTGATATAAGAAAGGTTCATAAAATGAGTCTTAATGAGCTTTACTTGTCACAGGGTCTCAACATTCTTGACTATGATGTTAAAAAATATTAAACTGAAAGTAATATCTTTAATTTTAGTATTGATGAGTATTGTATTGAAAAAGATTCAATATTTCTAACTTTGATATCGCTAAATACTGAAATGAAAAATAATATGTTTAATTTTGACATTAATAAATATTACACAGTGAAACTTTAATACTACTATAGATGCAGATTACGAAAGTGTTTGAAAATACAGGCCAACTCGTATTTCAAAAAAATTCAAATTTTTTTATTAAAAATTAATTTTTTAAAATTATTTTAACGGGATGATTTTAAAAATAATTTTTTTAAATAAAAAAATATTATTTTAATATGAAAATCGAGGTGAAGTGCACTCCGAAGCTATAATTCTTCGGTCATTCTGCTGTGCATGCAGACTCAAAACCACTGTGGATTCAGACATTTCTATTTGTTTCCCAGCTTCGTCTCGAGCGGTCAACTACAACTTCTGTCTGATTATTATATGATATGGACAAAGAGCGAGAGTATAGGGTAGAAAGGCGGGTGCATAACTTATTGGGCTTTTATTCTAGTTGGGTTGGGTTTTAAGTGTGTGTACTGTGAGGGGCATCGAGTTTAGTCTCTTGCAATTTATTCCTGGCAACTGGGTTTTAGGTGGGTTTCTGATTACAGTTGTTCAGCAGTCTTTCACACTTTTGATCGACAATTATGCGCCATGCTTCTCTTATTGCAGCTGTGTTTGGTGCCCTGCTATGCGACTTTAGCTAGAGAGGCATCGTTGTGCATTTAATACGCACACTACTGTGTGATATTGAGAGAGTGGCTACTCTCTTGTTTGGAGTTTTTAGTTCAATCTTGATTGGGAGGGTCGGTTCCAACACTTCTCCTAGGAGAGTAGAGGCTTCGAGGGGAGGGGATTGTAACCGGGTAAGTTTCTCCTTTATTATGGTTTGATTTTAGGCTGGTTTAATTATTTTTTATTATGATGACTTTCTCTGTTTCACTGTCTTTTATTTTTGTCTTGATTTGATACATTTTTATGGCTTGGACACTCGCTATTTTGCCTATAAAATGGCTTTTAAAGGGTGAGATTTTCTTCCTCTATTGGCTTTTTGAAGTTTGTGTTTCGCTTTTTATGAATGTGAATTTTCCTTCTCCGTTGCAATGGTTTGATTTAATTTTGATTTTTCATTTAGATTCGTGCTCTAACTCTTCCGTGATGGTTTTTGATCATCAATTGTATTTGGTTCTGTTGTTGTGAGAACAATTATTGAATCTTTCCTTTTGCTTTGGAAATATTGTATCTGTTTTTTGTTTGCCACTGTCGCTTTATTTTCCGTTTCCTTTGATCTATATTGGAGGTTAGTGGAGTTTTATGGTCTTCCTTTCACTACTTGGAGGTGCTTTCTTTACGTGTTTTTTCACGATAGTCTATGATATAGTCTTTAGTACTCTTGCTTGATTTCTTATTGACATTCACGATAGTCTATGAAGTCAACTTGGTTTGGTGTTGGGTTTTTCTATCATTTTGACTCCGCTTGGTTTTGATTGCATTTTGCAATTTTTACTATTGAAGTCATTGGTTTTTCTTAGGTGTATGTGTTGTCTATGCTCTTTTCTTAGAGATGGAAATTGATGTTACAAGGTTCATCCTTTTGAATTTATGACTATTGACTTCTTTTTTTTGTTTTTCAATTATATGTAAGGGGTCGTTGTTTACGAGCTTTGCCTTTGATGTTTTGGATAGCTTGAGCTGTTTATTTGTTTGTTTGTGCTATCTTTTGATTTTTCATTTACATCCCTGTGTTTTCGTTTACGGGATTTTCCTTTGGTTTCTCAAATGACTTCTGCTGTTTATTTAGGTAAGATTGTGTTGTCTCTTGCTTTGGAGTCCTGCAGTGTATGTTTGTTCTAGATGAATTTGCTTTGTGTTTGTCTTTTTGCATTTAGGGAGATGTTATGATTTTTTTTAACAAAAAATGAGATATAGGTTGTGTGTCATATCAATACAACGTTGCATGTTGCTTAAAGCCGTCATGATTTCTTTGTTTATTTGGTTGTTGCTAGTTTAAGGCCTTTGAATAACTTGATTTTTTGAATCTTTTTCCAGGCTCAATTGCATCACGCCTTTGAGAGGTTATGACTATTTTTAAAAAGATCTTGTTTAGAGTTTCGAAAAATTGATCCTGATACTGCTACCTTTTCTATTTTTAAAGGTTTGCTTTGTGATTCTGTTTCTCTTTGGCTTATATCATTTCACACTAGACAAATTCATAGAGGATTGTTATTTTTGAAAAGCTTTTTGAGATCATGTACAGAGTACAATGCTTTCTTGATTTTTCATGCATTGTTTCTTTTACGTCGTTGTTGTGATTGCAGGATTTTTTTTGCAACTATATATTCTACTTCTCTTATGCTCTTCGCACTTTTTTCTTGCTTTGAAGTTGCGGAGATGTTGTTATGCTTTTTAGTTTTCAAAATGAGATTGATGTTGTGTATTAAGTGTTGGGTGCGATGTTGCCTTCTCGGTAGCTCTGGATTAGGTTCTTTGTTTGTCTGGTTTAAGGATAACCAAAAAATTGAACTGCTTTTGCAGGTTTAATTATATCATGGATTTGAGAGGTTGTTGTATTTTTTGAAGTGATCTTCATAGAACTTTCTCCCGATTGATTCTAGTACTGCTCACATCTCTCTCTCTCTCTCTCTCTCTCTTAAAAAAAACCTTGTTGTTAGTTCTTATGCGTTAGACTAGGATTGTCTATGAGGCATCTTTGCATGAACACAAAGGTTTGTGATGTTTAATTGAGATTATGGAAGCTCAGTTTCAACATTTAAGATTCATATGTATTTACTGTAAACGTAATGGTTCCATGTAGCAATGCCAAAAAAAATTTAAGGAACCAGAAAAATTTGTCTTTTACACATACAATATTACAACAACAGTCCTTTAAAATGGTGGAAACTCCAAGATGTAAAATACCTTCAACGACTTTGTGAACTTTCATCTATGTAGTTTTTTACTGTCGATTTTAGAATGAGTTATTTCAGCTGCCGCCTCCTTGGGTTAGCACTCTTTGTGTTTGATTTTTTGGCACTAACTATTTAAGCTCTTTGAAAAAGCCAGGAACCCTTGATTGCTCTAAAGGCTACAATTGACACCTTTGTGACTATCACAATGAGCGTACTCTTGAGTTCATATTTTTTCTCCTTATTTTTTCATATTGGTCCTGCACATTGTTTGATTGATGTTTAAATATGGCATCCGTTCTATGTTTTTTTTTTTTTTTTTTTGCTTTCATGCATATTGACTCTGTCTAGAGCATCACAATAGATGGTTCATACAATAACTCAGCTCCATGACTGATGGTCCTATGCGAAAAAAACCCAAATAACTAGATGACTATCATAAGCTATCTCCCAAATGGTTTTCTGGTTTTTTTTCAAGCCATGCACTTGCATTTCAGACATATTTTGCAACAGATTCAAAAAATTTAGTCGTGACTGCATTCTTTTCTTTCTGTTCAGCCCACATTTCAAGTTCTTCAATATTCAGATATTGTTTCCTTGTATTTCCTCTGTCATTGGTGTTTAGAACCAACTCCAACTATCTTTTGCAGAAGTAGTGAAGCCATTTGGCAACTACGATGTCCACCAGGATTCCATTTTGCCGCTAACCATGTAGGCTGCCACAACTCTTTCAATGTTGGTGGACAGCATATGCTAAAAAACCCGAGTAAATACTAGGATAACATTAGTTTGGTTAGAATCCATGGAGCCTTTTTGTCTTGCTTAGTTCTCTGTTTCAAACATGTTTCTTAATGCTACTATACTAAGCTAATGTTGTAACTTAACGATTCTCGAATTTAGTATATTGAAAGGCTCTGTGCCAACTAAAACTATCACTCCCTTATTGAACATTACAGGCTTACACCTTTTTTTTATATAAAAAAAATGTCAGATTGCAGAAACCAGTGTTAAACACTGCAAAGTATAGCGGAGCGCGGACAATAAAGCTAGCTAGTATGGAACTAGATTCTAGTCAGGCATTGGATGACATACCCTCCTATGGTATTTGTTCATTAAATGATAATTCGGTAGATTATTTTTTTATTCGATAACAAGGAGTTTATGTGTCTACTAAAATTAAAAATCTTAATTACATGATCTTAAGCAGATGTTCTCTATATTATTTTGATGCAATTGATTTTTTTTTAATAAATTCTTTCGATTTCAAGATCTAAACTCAAAAAACTATAAAAATCGAGTATATCTTCTTAATCACACTGAGAAGACAATATGCTAAACTGCAGGTTGAAAGACAAACCCGCACCCTATACCAGTCCATGTCAGGCGCCCAGTAGACCTTCGAACCCGCAAGTTGATGGCCTAAACCCATACCCTTATAGCTGAGGGGCTAAGCTCACATGAGACCCCTAATTTCACTCAACTCTTCACTAGTATATACTTTTAATTACAACGATCAAAGTTAGAGTTTGCTCAAATATCAAGCATTAAAACAGCAACATAAATATAAAATACCGAGATTCTCAAAATGTAACTACTAATTTTTATTTGATTGTTCTATATATATAATTTTACTTTTATTTTTACGAAGGAAAACTAAAATTACAAGGGAAATTAGAAAAATAAACCACAGCAGATGATCATCATCACCCCCACTTAACCTCCACCCTTAGCCCAACAAGACAGGAAAAAAAAGGTGAGACAGCAAACTATTGTAGTTTGTTTTTCTATTGAAATAGATACTTACATCCCCACATGAAGCTTTGGCTTTTTATTTAAAAGGAAAAAACCAAGCTCGACATACCGGTAAAAAGAAAATAGAAGAAGAAAATAAAAGGTGGAGATTTGGATGCAAGAAGGGCTATAATCGATGACGGAAAAGGCCGCCAGGGAGGAGGTGGTGTTGCAATATTCACTTTCCAGTTCCCATAGTGTTCAAGCAGCAGATCAAAATTCAAAATCAGAATGGGACGATCCATTCCTTAATTGCTAATTAATTATGCACTGTACGGTTTATATATACCCTTTAATTCCCTTTATACGTAGGAGGCAAGTGTCATAGCTAGCTGGTTATAATTAGGTAGAAAATCGTCTGGTTGAACCAAACATCTGGTCGAGGAGGATGACAATAGCCATGGCCATAGAGCTGTCAATTTCTGGGCCAACAAGGAGGCGGAATACGTCTACACCAAAAGCCACCCCACCCACTCTCTCTTTCTGCTTGATCTCAGCCACCCTTCTCTTCTTCTCATCATACACCGCACAGCATCTTTGTGCATACGATCCCTCTATCTCATACATAACGTTCTTGTTACTACCTGCGGCTTGGCTAACATGAGCTAAACACTTTTTGTTGAGGATGCTAGCATGCTTCTTCACAGAAAACTCGGGGTTGATGGCTGTTTCTCCATCATACACCAGCCAACTATCTCCTAAGCTCAACCTCTGTTATTAATTACATCAGATAAAAATGAGTAAGGCCATTAATTAATATAACTGCCTAAGTAACCGACCCATTAATATTATTCAAGCTGGTACATGAATATATATATATATAATATACCTTGCGTCGCATGGTGAGGAGAGGCTTGCCAGCAGCATCCATAAGGACGATCTCACCATTACTACCGGAAGTGGCCATATAGTTGTCAACCCTAAACAAAAGGTTGCCCTTGCTATCAAAGACTGTATAGCCATTGCAGTTGAACAACAAAGACTTCTTCCACACGGTTAAAACAACCGCGTGATCGGCGTCTAAGGCATTATTAGAGGACTTGAGCTTGAGCAGCTGGCGCTGCTTCTCATTGGCGGCGGCGGCGGCGGGAGCAACGTTAGGGTACACCTTTGTCATCGCTGTACTTAAGCGGGGAGTAATCGATTCCAGCCTCACAACCTTACCCTGTCCTGGAGAGGAGAGGAGAGGAAAAGGAGAGTGAGGAAGAGGGGCGTGTTTCTCTTCTTTGAGTTGTTTATGGCAAGTTGATATTCAACACTCACCCTTATATATATAGTAGTAGTAGTAGTTATTAACAAGATCAAGACGGAGCCAAGGGGCGAGGCTTGAAAGGTTAATATTCCTACGGCTAATTAATGGTTCCGAGGTGTCCAAACAAATCGAAAAATATTATAAAGGATGCCTTGACAAAGAATAAGATCATCACCACCTAAAGGCGCCCGATTGTGAAAAGAAAGTCCAAGAGTGCGCCTCCCCACCCCACCCTTCACCCCTCAATTGCATGACGTACGTATATGAGGACGAAAAGCACCCCCCCTACCTATTATTATTATTATTATTTTAATGTAGGGTGTTGATTAGTTTGTGCTTATCAACTAAGTTTTTACTATTATAAATCAGTTTTTATATGAGGTTAAGTTTTGCAGTTTATAGATTTGGGATGTATTTGGGGATGTGATTCTGATTATTTTAAAAATATTTTTAATTAATGTATCAAAATAATTTAAAAATATTAATTTAAAATAAAAAATAAATAAATAACTTTTAAATTTTTTTAAAAAACAATTTTAAAACATAAAAACAAATGGAATCTAAATCTCTGAGCTCCTAGCTAAATATTGCTAGAAAAACATCTTTGGGTTTTAGCTAATACCCTAAATGCACAAAATTACAACTCTCATTTATCGGATCGTTATTAGCGAAAGATTACGAAGTTATTTACCACTTTAAAAAATAATTAAAAAGTAGAAGACAGATGGGGTTGGTGGTAAGTAATGGGCTTGATAATCATTAATTAATTAATTAATTAATTAATTGTAGGTCAACACCAATGATAAGAATTCCTTCTTTAACAATTGCAGCCCCACGCTATCTTTTCTTCTAAGCCAATTAAATAATAATCATCACTCATGAAATACCAAGCAAGCAAGTACACAAACAAATACTATACTATACTATACTATACTATACATACATACATACATGCCTATATATAATATACAAACAAAATCAATATGGTAAACTTGTGGCTGAGGACTAATTAGCGGTGCTACGAGTGACACCCGTACTCTTCCCAAAGATATTTCTTTTGGGTGTTCTACTTGTAACAAGTCAAATAATAATAATAATAATAATAATAATTAAAATACTAAAAAATAATGGTAATTTATTTTGATTTTTACACGACACCTAACTCAATTGTACAATGAATTGTTACAATGGAACCGGGTCAGCCTCTTTTTCCTTTTTTTTTTCTTTTTTGTTATTGAAAAACTATTTAAATATGGCCACTCAATTTTTTTTTTGTTTCATTCTTCCACGTTATATTCATAAAGTTTCAAATCTCTATTTATTTCATTAGACGTGCTATGTTGTATTTATAAAATAAAAAACTATCTTGAAATTAAATTGATCATCAATGTTGCAAATTAAAATTAATTTTCTCAATTTAAAAAATTAAAACAATAAAGATCAAATTTAACACATGAAAAAAAACCTTTTCACTGTTTACATGGAGAAAAAAAGCTATAGTTTGATCTTCAGAGTCTTTATATTTTTTAATTTTTAGTTCTCATGTTTTGAGGGTTTCACACTTCAGTCTCAAATTTTATTTAATTTAAGTTTTGATCCTTAAATTTTGAGAAGACAGAGAAAGAGATAGCCGCCTTAAAAAAGAAAAGAAGATAAAATACTTTGTCTACCATATTCCAGTCACCAAAAGACCAATCTTATTGTTAATGGATTTATATTTGAAAACAAGGTTTAATGAAGGTGATTTTTCTTTGAACAAGTCATAAAAAATAAATTGAAACCCTTAAAGTTGTTTTTTATTAGATTGGATCTTGGAATTTTAGAGTGATTATAGGCTTTTTTTGGTATTTGAAATAAAATTATTAAAATTTATATGATGTTTTTGGAGTATTTCTTAAATGAAAACATGTTGAAAATCAAATTTTTAAGGTCTAAAAACTTGGATCTCGACCTTTTAGCTATCAAAGGTGGTTAAAAAATCAAATAGAAGATGATATATCATATGCCCCTTAACAAATGACACATCATTTGCTATATATAAAAAAATTGAGAGTGAATGATGTTGTTCGATAGTTGAAAAGAAAAAAATAGGTATGTGGGTCTGGCCTCCCAGGTATAGAATTAATATTTACTTGGGTCCAACGTGCCTAGCTTTTTTTTAGATGTTTTTTTATTTTTATTTATTTATTTTATTTTTTGACAAAAAAATCTTTTTAAATCAATTTAGTAAAATAATATTTAAGTGATTGTTCAATTACATCATTGTTTTTAAGAAGATTAGGGTTTTTTATGATAATATTATCATTTACTTTATAAATAATTATGTATTAGCCTAATATATAGAATTTGTAAAATAATTTGCTTATTAATATTGAATGGAAATAAAATATTTTTTACTTATTTTTTATTATAATTTTTTTTATATATCTTTTCAAATTTATTGATCTTGGATTTTCTGATATAGATGCATAAAAATAATTGATTCGTGATAATTTAATTTTTTTTAATTGAAACTTTCTTTGACGAGTATAATAAATTTTTGCTCAAAAAAATAATGCTTCCCATAAAAAAAATATTAATCAGAATGAAAAAAAACACATGGATAAGAAAATTATTTTTGTTTAAAAGTATTTTTTTCTCTTTTTAATTAATATCATTATGGTTTTTCATAATATTTTTTCTGGATGGTTGTTATTGCTTTTTTTTCGATAACTGCTAATAAATAAATGGTTTTGTTGTCAAGAATTGAAAAAACAATTTTTAACAAAAAAAACACATTTCTCTTCCATGACCATTGGCTGTTTTCTATACTTATTGTATAATTAATAAATAAGGATTAATTTGAAAAAAAAAAAAATCCTCGACGACAACGTATGGGAATTATCAATAGTCCAAGCTAATCTAATCGTTAATTAGAGTTTACGTCACAATCATAACAATCCCATTGGCTGGGGGCGGTTTATGCTACTCCATCAGGTCGCCCTGGAGCCATTTTTCAATGGGGAATCCCTCTGACCCTTTTGTTTTTATTTGATTTCTTTATTTAGATACTTTCCTCAGCTTATTATTATTAATTTAGGATCGACATTGTAGATGTAGATAATACACTAAAACTCTTTAATTATATGGATAGCTTCTGATTAATTCAAGCTTACAACGACATATTGTCGAGATTTGTCTCTCGATTTTAATTAGTTGGAGCTGTGCAATCTAGACACGCATTGGCTGGCAGAGGGGAGAAAGAGGATGGCCTTGCGAATTCTATTTTAAACTCTAAGGTCCTTATCCTCAGTCCTCATCGCCTTTTGATATATTATATATCAGGATCCAGCATCGAAAGGACACGAGGCTTCTGATATCCCATGGCGCCATTAAAAATCGATAACAGGCTCTGTCAAAGGTCACATGAAAGAGGATCCATCTCCTTCTGATTCCAATTCACAAGCTTGTGGACGAGGACGCGCGACAAAATAGTACCTGCAGACATGGTGCATATTCTGTATACTACACACACACACACACACACCCACATATATGTATAAAAACATTACTCTCAATTGTCTTGGACGGTAGCCTCTCGGTTTTGGCGAAGTAGGGCCAGGCGCATCTTGGCTATTCATGACAATGCAATGCATGTGATTATTAGGGTTTTGACTAGAGCATGCTTGAGATGCCTGCTCAAGATATCAGTTCATACTTCATAGTCTTGCTTTCTTTGTAGTCGACGCTACATGGGCGATGAACAGGAGGAGTTTCTAACTTTTTATGGCCATAAAAAGAAGAAGAAAAAGGGGTCTTTAGTGCGATGAAGGGAGGCGTTGAAATGGAGGAAAGAGGAGAGAAGACACGCTTAAGGGTTATGCTTTGATAGCGATGTGCCACTAGCTAGCTACAACGACTTGTAGTGGTGGTACTCAGTTTTTAGTGGAGGGAGAACCATTCCGCCATTGCACTCCTCCTCATAATAATATAGAAATATCCCCTCCCCATAGCCACCACTACGTAAAAAGACAGAGAGATGATTCGATTCCTATTCGCTACCATTTCATAATCAAACAAGAAAACACCTTCTTCTTCTTCTTTTCCTTTTTTTTTTTAATCTCATCTTCCTAAAATTCCCTGTGCTTCTCTACTTTGTCTTAATCAATGAAAGCATCCTCTATTCCTAATTCTCCAATCACCTCATGTCTCTCCTACTTTTCTAATTTCATGCTACCCTAAATAAATGGATAGATAGTGATGCGCATCTTCTCATGGACGTTCACCAACTTCTGATAATAAGAACCACCTTCTTTCTAATTAATTATAGGAGCATCGTGGCACAATGCATTCACGAAAATGTTCACTATAAACTAGCTAGATAAACAAATGGAAGCTTTGTAAAAAACAAAAACAATCAAAAAATTTGATCCCATTATTCAACCAGGCTAAACTTTTTCCAGAGATTGGAAAGACCCGTAATTTATATTAATATGACGTGTTAAATAGGCTTTTTAAACAAATAAAAGCTTAATAAAAAATATTGAGGTACGTGTTAAATATGCTATCTAACAAAAATAATTATAATTTTTGATCTAATTATTGGATTTAGCTAAGTTTTTTTAGAATTTCGAGAGTTCTCGACAATATTCAGATTCATTTCATTCTCGTTGTCGAACACAGAATCAAAAGATCACCAATCTGCCATGAACTGTGCATCCATGCCTTTCTGTCCACATGCTTAATTTCCTCTCCAAATAGAAAAGCCAAAGTATCGAACCACGTTAGCTGTGACACCTGTAAAATGATTCCTTCTACATACAATTCATTCACGAATGGCAGCGCATAAAGCATAAAATTACATCGACCTCAACTATAGTACCTTCACCTTTTCTGCAGTTTACCACAGACCCACAGGAAGCTGATATTCTTTTTAATTGCCATCTTATTCCAAAGTTGTGAGGACATGCAACGATGCAATCTCAGCCGCAACAAAACAAAGAGAAATCTACGCTTTATACACTCGAGAAAAATTCTAAGAAAGATGGAAAGATACTTTTTACTTGGAGTGAATGTAAAACCATTAGCTCTGAGAGAGAAAGATTGACATGGAGGTGCTTATACTACAAATAAACAGTCATGTATTGATTAATTCAAAACAATAATTGTTTTTTATGTGTATTTTAGCAAATTAATGAAGATGATTGAGATCAATTATCGATTAAGAAAATAAAAATTTAAGTTATTGATTAACGGTTGAATCCTATTTAGAATAGAAAACTAGCAATTAATGCTAGTAAATGTTGTAGTATAATTAGACTTCTAACATATACAACTGTTAGGAGAAGGTGCACAAATGAAAAATATTAATTATATTATGATTTTAATTGTAAAATCCTTATATGTAATAAACCTTGTACATGACTAAAATTTATATTTTATGTGAAACTCGATCTTCATAACATTATAAATAAGTTTTTTAGC